>Ga0164297_10004560_pt1 | contig 12313 bp, 12 predicted proteins | sample GEODES058metaG_FD_113539 | JGI IMG/M metagenome (GOLD analysis project Ga0164297, IMG submission 113539) | Dystrophic lake water microbial communities from Trout Bog Lake, Wisconsin, USA - GEODES058 metaG | ecosystem: Environmental > Aquatic > Freshwater > Lake | place: USA: Trout Bog Lake... | reverse complement strand
TACACAATGAGCAACGATCGCGTATTGCGCGTCGGATTGCTCGGCGCTGGCCACGTAGGCGCTGAAGTATTTCGCTTAATGATCGCAAACCAAGATGATCTAGCAGCCCGCTCTGGCGTGGGCCTGGTCATCACCAAAGTAGCAGTTCGCGACCTCAAAGCCCCCCGACCTGGAATCGATTCTGCGGTACTTACAGATGACCCAGATTCTGTAGTCACCGATCCAAATATTGATCTGGTGATTGAAGTTATGGGCGGGGTAGAGCCTGCTCGAACTCTCATCTTAAAAGCCATGGAAAATGGCAAGGCCGTTGTAACCGCCAACAAGGCGCTGCTTGCAAAACATGGTGCCGAACTTTTCCACGCCTCTGATCTTGCAGACGTTGATTTCTACTACGAGGCTGCTGTTGCTGGCGCCATTCCAATTTTGCGCCCTTTAGCCGAAAGCTTGGTTGGCGATCACGTCGAGCGCGTGATGGGAATTATCAACGGCACCACTAACTACATTTTGACTCGTATGCATGAAGCCGGTGCGAGTTTTGAAGATGCCTTGAAAGAAGCCCAAGCCTTGGGTTATGCCGAAGCCGATCCAACCGCCGATGTCGATGGCTTCGATGCGGCAGCAAAAGCGGCAATCTTGGCGGGCTTGGCATTTCACACTCAAGTCACCGATGAAGATGTGTATCGCGAAGGTATCCGTCAGATCACTGCAGATGATGTGAGCGTTGCAAAGGCGATGGGCTTTGTCATCAAACTGCTAGCTATCGCCGAAGCAAATGAACTACATGGCAGCAATGAAGAAACTATTTCAGTTCGTGTTCACCCCACAATGATTCCGGCAAACCACCCACTTGCTGCGGTGCGCGAGTCATTTAACGCGGTATTTGTGAAGTGTGAATCTGCTGGCGAATTAATGTTCTACGGCCGCGGCGCGGGTGGCACACCTACTGCCTCAGCAATTTTGGGTGATCTTGTCGCTGTTGCTCGCAACAGAAATGAGGGCTCACTCGGGCCTACCGAAACAGATTACGCCGACCTTGATATTGCGCCACTTGGTGTCAGCCGTACTCGTTATCTCATCCGCATGGATGTAGCTGATGTACCTGGCGTACTTGCTTCGGTAGCAAGCACAGTTGCCAAAAATGATGTCTCGATCATGACAGTGCGACAAGAAGGTCGTGGCGCAGATGCAGAACTCGTGGTCCTGACTCACGTTGCTCGTGAAGACGCGCTAGCAAGCACCGTAACCGATCTTCGCAATCTTGATGTTGTTCAAAAAGTAGTGAGCGTTATTCGGGTAGAGGGAGTTGTGTGATGGCACTTTTCGCAAAGAAAAAAGGCGCGCATCAATGGCGCGGTGTAATCGAAGAGTATGCCCATCGTTTACCGGTTTCAGCCAAGACACCGATCGTCTCACTGCGTGAAGGTGGCACACCACTTGTTTTTGCCTGCGTTTTATCCGAGATGCTCGGTAACGAAGTCTGGCTCAAAGTAGAGGGCGCAAACCCAACTGGTTCGTTCAAAGATCGCGGCATGACTATGGCGATTTCTAAGGCAGCCGAAGATGGCGCAAAGGCAGTGATCTGTGCTTCAACAGGAAACACTTCTGCTTCTGCTGCTGCCTATGCAACCAAGGCGGGCATGACTCCTGTCGTGCTTGTACCTCAAGGAAAAATTGCAATGGGAAAGCTGGCACAAGCAATTGCCCACGGAGCTACATTGCTACAAGTTGATGGCAACTTTGATGATTGCCTCACCCTTGCACGAGATTTAGCTGACAACTATCCAGTCGCACTCGTGAACTCCGTTAATCCATTTCGTATTGAAGGCCAAAAGACTGCAGCCTTTGAAGTCGTCGATTTACTCGGAGATGCTCCTGACATTCATGTCTTGCCAGTAGGTAACGCTGGAAATATCACGGCTTATTGGAAGGGCTATCAGGAGTATTACAAAGATCGCGTCAGTACGCGCTTACCTCAGATGTGGGGCTTTCAGGCAGCTGGCGCAGCGCCAATCGTGCTCGGTGCAGTAGTGAGCGAGCCTGAGACCATCGCAACGGCAATTCGCATCGGCAATCCAGCATCATGGGAACAAGCAGTAGCAGCTCGTGATAATTCGGGTGGACTGATTGATAGCGTCACCGATGAAGAAATTTTGAGCGCCTATCGTTTAGTAGCAGCTCGCGAAGGTGTTTTTGTAGAGCCGTCATCAGCAGCAGGCATTGCAGGTTTAATTAAGAAGCAAGCACAAGGCCTTTTGCCGCGTGGCAAGAAGATCGTCATTACAGTGACTGGTAACGGGCTTAAAGATGTCGGCTGGATTCTCGACGGTGCTGCTGCGCCAACTGTGATCCCGGTTGATCTCACAGCTGCAGCTGCTGCAATGGGATTGAAGTAAAGGTCCGCAAACCCCATGGCAAATAATCGCTTAACCTTCAAAGCGCAACTCGCGCAAGTGAGCGTCCCTGCAAGCAGTGCAAACCTCGGTTCTGGTTTTGATGCTTTCGCATTAGCCTTGGACGTGCGCGATCGTTATGCAGCGCAGATTTTAGATGAAGCGATCTTTGATGTTGATGTCACTGGTGAAGGCGCCGAAGAAGTAAAGAAAGATAAAAATAATCTCGTTATTAAAGCAATGATGCGTGGCTTTGAGCATATGGGACAGAAGCCGAAGGGACTTGCACTTCGTGCTCTCAACTCAACACCGCACGGCAAGGGTCTTGGTTCTTCTTCATCTGCGATTGTTGGCGGGCTCGCGTTAGCTCGTGAACTTGTACTTGGCGGCGATGAATATATGAGTGATGACGAGATCATGTATTTGGCGACCGAGCTCGAAGGTCATCCTGATAATGTCGCTGCTGCACTTCGCGGCGGTGCCACAATTGCGTGGATCGATAACGTCTTGGGTGTTCAAGCAGGTCGAAGTATTAGCATCCCAGTCAACCCAGCTCTCAAAGCGGTCATCTTCATTCCAGAGAGCTCACTTTCGACGTCAAAGGCGCGAAAGTTGTTGCCAGAAACCGTGCCTCATCACGATGCTGTGCGAAATTCTGCACACGCTGCGCTGCTACCAATTGCGCTTTCAACCCATCCAGAATTACTTTTCACTGCGACCGAAGATTTCTTGCATCAAAGTTATCGTCGTTCTGGATACCCAAAATCCTTAGACCTGGTAGAAAAACTTCGGAAGAACGGGATCGCTGCAATGATCTCTGGCGCTGGGCCAACTGTCCTCGCTCTTCACACCGGAGAGCTCGAGCACGGGGAAGTGATCGCACAGATGGGCATTGAATCTAGCTCTGATACGCCTGAATTTAGAGCGATGAGCGTCGGCATTTCCCGCACAGGAGTGGAATAAGCCCCGTTCCTGTGCTATTTTTCTACTAGTCCACACCAGTGAAACTCAGATTTCACGAAATTCTCTCGGACTTCAATCTCACAAATTTTCTAGTGGCGTGAGCCCTAAGAGATGTGAGCCAAACGAAAATGGAAATACATACCAATAATGAGTGAAACAACATCACGCCCGGCTAAGGCCGCAGGCGAGCTCGCAGGAATGCTTCTGCCTGAGCTCAAAAAAGTCGCAGCGCAACTAGGAATTGATGGCGCAGCAAAGATGAGTAAAGCCGACCTCGTTCAATCAATCGGCGATCTACAAGCAGCCAATCGTGAAGCCGCTAAGGCCGAGCGCGAAGCGCGTCGTGCGGAGCGTCAGGCTGCCCGCGACAAGAAGAATAAGAATTCTCAAGGAGCCAAAGCTTCATCAGGCAATTCATCAGCCGGCAGTGATTCATCAGACGATGACTCCGAAGATGACTCCGCCCCAGAGCGTGACTCCAATACAGGAAGTGAATCCAGCGAATCTCAACGTCGTGACTTTGCCGATCGCAATGATCGCGGAGAACGTGGCGATCGCAATGATCGCGGTGACCGCAATGGTCGCAACGACCGCGGAGATCGTAATGGCCGTCGTGACCGCAACGATCGCTCCAGATTCCGTGACCGCGGTGAACGCGGTGAGCGTCAAGAGCGCGAAATCCAAATTTCAGAAGATGATGTTCTGCTTCCAGTCGGAGGCTTGCTCGATATTCTCGATTCATATGCCTTCATCCGCACCCAGGGATATCTCGCAGGTCCTAACGATGTCTATGTTTCACTCCAGCAAATCCGTCGTTACGGATTGCGCAAGGGCGATGTCATTACAGGCCAAGTTCGCGCACCACGCGAAGGCGAGCGCAAAGAGAAATTCAATGCACTTGTAAAACTCGACACCGTGAATGGCCTCGAGCCAGAAGCAGCTCGTGATCGCGTTGATTTCGCCAAGCTCGTTCCGCTCTATCCACAAGAGCGACTACGTCTTGAAACTCTGCCAAATATTTTGACTACTCGCGTGATCGATCTGGTTGCACCTATCGGTAAAGGCCAGCGCGGTCTGATCGTGTCACCTCCGAAGGCTGGTAAGACAATGGTCTTACAGGCGATCGCGAATGCAATTACTACTAACAACCCGGAAGTTCATTTGATGGTTGTTTTGGTTGATGAGCGCCCAGAAGAAGTGACCGATATGCAGCGCAGCGTGAAAGGCGAGGTCATCGCCTCTACCTTCGATCGCCCTGCAGATGATCACACCAGCGTTGCCGAGCTCGCAATCGAGCGCGCAAAGCGTCTGGTCGAGATGGGACACGATGTAGTCGTTCTTCTCGATTCGATCACTCGCTTAGGTCGTGCTTACAACATCGCAGCCCCAGCTTCTGGACGTATCCTCTCCGGTGGTGTCGATTCAGCAGCGCTCTACCCACCTAAGAAATTCTTTGGTGCAGCGCGTAATATCGAAAACGGTGGATCGCTCACAATTTTGGCAACTGCTCTTGTTGAGACCGGTTCAAAGATGGATGAAGTGATCTTTGAAGAGTTCAAGGGCACCGGAAATATGGAGCTCAAACTCGACCGTCGTTTTGCAGATAAGCGCATCTTCCCAGCTGTTGATGTGGACTCATCTGGAACCCGTAAGGAAGAGATTCTGATGGGCAAAGAAGAGCTCAATATCGTCTGGCGCCTGCGCCGCGTCTTGCACGCCCTTGAATCTCAGCAAGCGCTCGAGCTTTTGCTTGAGAAGATGAAGGGCACCAAGTCGAATGTGGAGTTCTTGATGCAGATCCAGAAGACCACAATCAACGAGGCCGAGGCCGGTTCTACCTCTGTGAACGGCAATTAATCCAGCCTAGGGCTCGATTTCTCGCCTAGGCGGGGCTGCTTGTAGTATTACCAGGCTGGTTCACGGGATTTCCGACCCAGTACAGACTATTAAAGGATCATCATGAAGCCAGAGATTCACCCAGAGTACATCGAGACCACCGTCACTTGTGGTTGCGGCAAGGTTTTCCAGACCCGTTCAACAAAGCCAACTGGCTCAATCTATGTTGAAGTGTGTTCTGAGTGCCATCCGTTCTACACCGGAAAGCAACGTATTTTGGATACTGGCGGACGTGTTGCAGCATTCGAAAAGCGTTTCGGTAAGGCAACAGAGTCTAAGTAGCTTTTTTAAAAGACCGCGAGTCGCACCCACTTCGGTGGTGTGCCCGCGGTCTTTTTTATTTCCCACACGCAGAAGGAGGAGGAACCATGGCACAAGCTCAAGACAAGTTTGGAAATGTGCATGAGTTGTTGGATGAGTACATCCAACTCGAAGCCGACCTCGCTGATCCATCTATTCACAACGACCAAGGCAAGGCCCGACAACTCGGCAAGCGTTATGCCCAATTAGGGCCAGTCATCGCCGGTTATCGCGCGTGGAAGAGCGCTACTGAAGATTTGGCCGCAGGAAAAGAGATGGCTGCCGAAGATCCAGAATTCGCTGGTGAAATCCCTCAGCTAGAAGAGACACTCGCACTAGCAGAAACTAAATTAGAAGAACTTCTTTTGCCACGTGATCCCAACGATGATCGCGATGTCATCATGGAAATTAAAGCGGGTGTGGGTGGCGATGAGTCAGCGCTCTTTGCTGGTGACCTACTGCGCATGTATCAGCGTTACGCTGAAAAGAATGGTTGGAAGACCGAGATCATCGATGCCACAGATTCTGAAATGGGTGGCTACAAAGATGTCTCCATGGCGATTAAATCAAAGGGCGTGGCAGAGCCAGGCCACACGCCTTACGCCAAACTTAAATTTGAAGGTGGAGTACACCGAGTTCAGCGTGTGCCAGAGACCGAGTCACAAGGACGAATTCACACTTCTGCAGCAGGCGTTTTGATTCTTGCTGAAGCCGACGAAGTTGATGTCGAGATTAGACAGCAGGATTTACGTATCGATGTTTATCGCTCATCTGGCCCAGGTGGCCAGTCGGTGAACACCACTGACTCAGCAGTGCGAATTACCCACATTCCTACCGGGATCGTTGTCTCTTGTCAGAACGAGAAGTCACAATTGCAGAATAAGGAATCAGCTATGCGTATCTTGCGTGCACGTATGCTGGCTGCTGCCCAAGAAGAAGCGGACAGAATTGCTTCAGAAGCTCGTAACGCCCAAGTAAAGTCGGTTGACCGATCAGAGCGAATTCGCACTTACAACTTCCCAGAAAATCGCCTCAGCGATCACCGCGTCAACTTCAAAGCGAACAATCTTGATGCCGTTCTCAATGGTGAACTCGACGATGTCATTAATGCGCTACTTGAAGCAGATAAGGCCGCGAAGCTAGCCAGCCAGGAGCACTAATGATTCGCAAGGATCTGCTTCACATCACCAAGGATTATTTTAAGGCGCAAGGTATACCCACAGCCGACGCCGATCTCCTTCTTGCCCATCTTTTGGACTGCAGTAAGGGCGAAGTTCAACTGAAGTTATTCAAGCTTGATGATGAGCAGACTCGGGAGCTTGACCGAGAGCTTCGCCGATTGGTCTTGCGTCGGCAAAATGGTGAACCGACTCAATACATTATTGGCAGCGCCCCATTTCGATATATCGATCTCAAAGTTGGTCCAGGTGTTCTCATTCCAAGACCAGAGACCGAAACTTTGGTCGAGTTAGTGAAAAATAGAATTGCTGAACTTGATCCCGCCGCACTTGTCGGCCCGGTTGAGATTATTGATTTAGGCGCTGGTAGCGGTTGCATTTCAATTTCACTTGCGCACGAAGCGTGCGCACAACCGGTCAAGGTCACTGCGGTAGAGAAATCTGCTGAAGCGTTTGAGTGGTTAGTTAAAAATGTTGTAAGTCATGGCGTAGAGGTAGAAACAATTAACGCCGATATTGTCGATGCTTGCCAAGATGAGCGATTTGATATCGTGGTCAGCAACCCACCGTATATTCCTCGTTCACAGGTGCTGCCGGTCAATGTCCGCTTTGAGCCAGAAGTAGCGCTCTTTGGTGGGCCTGACGATGGGATGGAGATTCCTACTCAATTTATCGAGCACGCTGCCCGCTTACTCAAATGTGGGGGATTTCTGGCACTCGAGCATCATGAAGAACAAGCCGAGCTCATTACTCAAGTACTTGACCAGGATTTCAGTGAGATCAAATCGCTTCGAGACCTCACGGGAAGACCACGATTTACGACTGCGATTCGCAAAAAGCGTTTATCGGAGAAGTAGACTCAACCTCATGGCGGAGAAAAAATTAGAGGTGGATGGGCTTTCCCTCGAGAAGTTGCGCACTCGCACCAGTGAGAAGTGGACCAATTTTCCGTCCGATGTGCTTCCTATGCCTGTCGCCGAAATGGACTTCGAGATAGCCGCTCCGATCGCCGAAGCGCTGATAGCAATGCTTAAGAATTCTGACACCGGCTATATGGGTGGCAGCAAGGAGCTAGCCAAGAATTTTGCAGATTTTTCACTGGCCCGTTGGGGCTGGCAGGTTGACCCAGAGCAGGTTTATCTCTGCACCGATGTTGGCGTTGGAATGATTGAGGTCAGCCGTCAGATTGTGAAGCCTGGTGATCGCATCATGATTCACACCCCGCTCTACTTCAACATGAAAACTAATTGGATTGCCGAACTTAAGTGTGAAGCCTTTGATGTGCCGCTACTCAAAGCGGGAATGAACTACACCTTAGATTTGGCTGGAATTGAAGCCGGATATAAAGCTGGAGTGAAGTTGCACTACCTCTGCAACCCTCACAATCCAGTTGGCACGGTATTTACTCATTCCGAGTTATCGACCATTGCTGAACTAGCCAAGAAATATGGCGTCATAGTTGCTAGTGATGAAATCCACGCCCCGCTCACATTTTCCCAGACGCCATTTGTACCCTTTTTGGCCGTGAGTGATGCGGCGCGTGAAGTAGGCATCTGCGTTACTTCAGCTTCGAAGTCGTGGAATTTGGCTGGACTCAAGTGCGCCCAGATTGTCACGGCCCACCCATCGATGAAGGCGATCGCCGACGCGATGCCGATGGCTGTTAAATTTAGAGCGTCGCTACTTGGTGCGAAGGCGAGCGCCGTTGCCTATCAATGCACTGACTGGCTCGATGCAGCGATGCTGACTCTTGATCGAAATCGTAGAGCGATTGCGCTACAACTTGCGGCGAAACTGCCAGAGGCAAAATATCGAATTCCAGATTGTTCGTACTTGGCATGGATCGATCTTTCGGCTTACAACTTGGGGGAGGACCCATCGCTTATTCTCCGCGAGCGCGGCAAAGTTGCAGTTTCTGCTGGTGGAGTTTTCGGAGGCAACTCTGAGCAGTTTATTAGGCTTAATTTTGCAACAAGTCTTGAAATACTGACCGAAGGAATCGATCGGATCGTCGCCAGTATTTAACTAGTCAGTATTTAACTAATCAGTATTTAACTAGTCAGTACCTAACTAGTCTGGTCGATCAAGTGGAGTCTTACCTGAAGGCTCGCTCAAGGTCTGTAATCAAATCGTTGTGGTGTTCAAGCCCTACCGAAAGCCGTGCCAGAGCAGGTGTAATACCCATCTGAGCCTTGGTCTGTTCATCCAAACGACGGTGTGTAGTCGAGTATGGGTGAGTAATCAAGGATTTGCTATCGCCTAAGTTATTAGAAATATCGATCACTCGAAGTGCATTCATTACTTCAAAGAGGCGTTCCTGTCCGCCTTTTACTTGGAATGAGAGCGTGGTGCCACCACCACTCATTTGGCGCTTTGCTAGCTCGTATTCGGGGTGCGAAGCGAGGAATGGATAATTTACGGCTGTTACTTCGGGAATCGTCTCTAGGAATTGAGCCACCGCAAGGGCATTCTCATTCATGCGCTCAACGCGCATAGCTAAGGTTTCAAGTGATTTGAGAAGAATCCATGCATTAAATGAGCTCAAGGTTGGGCCGGTGTGGCGAATGAACGGATTAAGACTCTCTTTAATGTATTTCTCGCTACCCAAAATGGCTCCGCCAAGAACACGACCCTGACCATCAATATGTTTAGTAGTCGAATACATAATGACGTCTGCGCCGAGTTGTAATGGCTTTTGGAGAATAGGTGAAGCCATCACGTTATCCACGATGACGGTGGCGCCTACCTGGTGAGCTAAATCAGAGACCATTGTGATATCGACGATCTCGAGCATTGGGTTTGAAGGAGTTTCAATAAACACGACTCGGGTTGGTCGATTGAGTGCAGCAGCCCATTTTTCTGGGTCGTTGCCCTCAACAAACTCAACGGTTACTCCCCATCTAGGAAGAATTTCGGCAAGGACTACCCAACACGAACTAAACATTGAGGCTGCTGCCACGATGTGATCACCGGCTGAGACAAGACAGGCAACGGAAGCAAACATGGCAGACATTCCAGAGCCAGTGCCAACACAATATTGCGCGCCTTCAATAGCGGCTAACCGCTGTTCAAACATGGTTACCGTTGGGTTTGCGAAGCGGCCGTAGACATAATGATCAACTTCTTCGGTGAACGATTGAACAGCCTGTTCGGCGGAGTTATAAGTAAAGCCACTTGTGAGATACATAGCCTCACCAGTTTCACCAAATCCGGAACGTGCGATTCCAGCGCGCACTGCCAGCGTCTGATCGTGCAATTGCCAATCCGGTGACTTACTCGCATCAGAGTCGACGGAGTTTGAGTATCCCCAGGGGCGCTGTTGGTGTGTCATGGCCATATTCTAGAGGAGAATGAGTGAATGAAATCCGCCACTGCCTCACTTGCCAGTCATAAAAGTATGAAGTCCTTCATTAAGACCTGTCTCGGTGGGTTGGTGCTGGTGGCGCTATGTAATCAATCATCTGCCTTTGGCGGGACACTCAGTTCCAAAGTAACCACGACGTCTAGTCAGGTGCCATTTGTAAAGGTATGTGGCAGCCTCAAAGTAAAGCCTGACTCATTGACCCAATTTTGTGCGGATGCTGGCGTGCAGGTGATTCATATTCATTGGAAGAGTTGGGGCGCAACGCTCGCAGAAGGTACGGGAACGTTATCTATCAATAGTTGCGATCCTTACTGTGCAGCAGGCAAGTATTACTCAACACCTGTGACTGTGTTGCTGACAAAGATTCGTAGTATCAACGGGAGTTACCAATTTCAAAAAGTGACAGTGAAGGTGCTTGCGGGCAAAAAGTTGAACTTGCCAGCCGGCATGAAAAGCGTGCCTGGTGGTTTGAGTTGGAGCAATTGATTATCTAGGGTGAGTTTTTCCGATTGTGAAAATTACTTGTGAGCGAGCGTTTCCAACAAGCCTGACACAGCGCGCTCAATCATCTCTAACACCCGTTGATAGGAGTCGAGCTCTTCTCCCCAAGGATCAGGGACTTGAAGTAACTCAGCCTCACGTGATTGTGGGTCGATATGAGCAAGTTCAGGATCAAATTGTCGAAGCATGAAAACTTTGGATCGGTGCTCATCAGTTTTAGCGGCGCTTAAGACCATGGCGCGATTGGTCAGATCCATGGTCAGGATTAAATCTTGCTCATCAAAAGAGCGAACAGAAAATTGTCTAGCGGTGTGCTCGTAGTTGTATCCAGCAGCTCGCCACGTGTGAATCGAGAGTTTGTGGGCACCTTCACCCACGTGATAATTCGATGTTCCGCTGCTTGAAACCACGATGCGTGGCTCTGATATTTCACTTGCCCGGTTTGCTAATACGGCGGCGGCAAGGGGAGAGCGACAGATGTTTCCGAGGCAGACCATCTCTATGGCCACCGTTGATTGAGCGGAGGAGACCAACGACATTTACGACCAATCAACTATCTTTGCTTTGATCTCTTCATCTTCACTATTGCGGTAAACGGCACATGCTCGGTGATACCCATCGGCAATCACAAGATGAATTCCTCGTTCGCCAGATCCCCGCACGAGCAGAATGGGGGAGAGCGCTTTGCCTTCCTTGATCTTCTTTAGATCTCGCTCGACGTGAGGATTTTCTGCCTCAAGCATCGGCAAACGTGCAGCACGAATAACATCCTTCGCTTTAAAGCCAACGACCTCTGCTTTCTTAAGCGCCTCGATAACCCGCTCGACGGATTCCTGTGGAGCAAGGAGTGAGAGATATGAGGCTGCTGCCGGGTAATCGTGATCTTCGGGTTCGACTGTCCAGATGGTTGTGCTCATGCGCTCATCATAGAAGTGGAAGAACTAGAAGTGAGAGAACTAGCGAACTGAACGAAGAACCGCAGTCACCTTGCCAAGAATTTCTGCGTCATCACCTGGGATAGGCGCGTAATTATCGTTTGCAGGCAAGAGCCAGATATGGCCATCTTTTTTGGAGAGAGTTTTTACAGTTGCTTCGCCGTCAATCATGGCAGCAACGATCTCGCCCTTTTCTGCGCTCTTCTGGGAGCGAATCACTACAAAGTCGCCATCGCAAATTGCTAGGTCGATCATGGAGTCGCCGACAACCTTGAGAAGGAAGAGTTCGCCTTTGCCAACGAGTGACTCGGGGAGTGGGTAGACCTCCTCGATGTGCTGCTCGGCAGTGATTGGGCCACCCGCGGCGATTCGGCCGACAAGTGGGATGTTGACTGTCTTTTCAGGCTTGATTGAATCCTCGGGTTCGACGATCTCAAATGCGCGCCCCTTGGTGGCGTCCTTGCGGATGAATCCCTTTTCGATGAGTGCGTCGATTTGATAGCTGACTGAAGCTGGCGAGGCGAGGCCGGCTGCTGCACCAATTTCGCGCATAGATGGCGGATAGCCCTGTGTAGCGATCGCCTCTTTGATGACGTTCAAAATGAGTTCTTGGCGAGTGGTGAGACCGCTGTCTGTGGGTTCAGCCTGGTTGAGATCAGACTGGTTGAGATCAGCCTGGTTCAGGTCGGGTTTTTTGGTTTCTCTAGCCATGCCATAAGGGTAAGGGAAAAACCCGAAAAAGTCGAACACTTGTTCGAAAAAATGTTGCCAATGTCAGTGGTC
>Ga0164297_10004559_pt1 | contig 12319 bp, 11 predicted proteins | sample GEODES058metaG_FD_113539 | JGI IMG/M metagenome (GOLD analysis project Ga0164297, IMG submission 113539) | Dystrophic lake water microbial communities from Trout Bog Lake, Wisconsin, USA - GEODES058 metaG | ecosystem: Environmental > Aquatic > Freshwater > Lake | place: USA: Trout Bog Lake... | reverse complement strand
GTCTGGGTAACAAATGCTAACTGATCTGGATTCTTTACAGTTAGCATGTCCACATCCTGCACTGTCTCAACCAAATACATGCCATCTGTCGACTGACCAAGCGTACCTTCAACTTCTGGGTGCCCTTTGTGGCCGATCATAATAATTTCGCGACCTGCTTCGCGCATTCGCGCTACTTCAATGTGGACTTTCGTTACCAACGGACAAGTCGCATCAAACACTTTCAGTCCACGCGCTTGTGCTTCAGCCCTGACCGCTTGCGATACACCATGTGCGGAAAACACCACAATTGCACCCGGAGGAGCTTGATCAAGTTCATCGATAAAAACGGCACCCTTCGCACGTAGATCCTCAACCACGAAGCGATTGTGTACGATTTCATGTCGCACATGAATTGGTGCACCATGAATTTCTAACGCACGCTCGACAATATCAATCGCACGATCCACACCTGCACAAAAGCCCCGGGGCTGAGCAAGAATTACCTCGGACACTGCCATCACAGCACTCCAAGTAAGTCAACATCCACTCGCAGATGAATCCCAGCCAGTGGATGATTAAAGTCAAACAGCGCTGTGTCATCATTTAACTCTTTAAGAACACCTGAATACCGCCCGCCGTTCGGCGCTGTGAATTCGATCACATCACCCGCCTCAAACTCGGTTTCCTCACCGCCGTTTTCAGTAAGCATTCTTCGAGTCACTCTTTGCACAAGCTCTGGGTTGCGCTCACCATAAGCCTGACCAGGCAATAGCTCGTAGCTAAAACAATCTCCTTCGGGATGCCCAAGTAGCGGCGCCTCCATGTGAGGAGACCATTGACCGCTTCCCAATTGCAATGTCGCAGGCCGACCGTCAAACGTGTCGATAAATGCCGATCCCGCTGCTGGGCCACTCGTCATCACGATGCGGTAGTGCAGTGTTAAGTATGAATCCGGGCGGACAACCAGAGGCGTGGGGGAATACTGAGCATTCAAAATCTGTCACCGTTACAAGCTTGTCAAACCTATATTCTAGAGCCAGTTCCATGACCCTGCGCGATTCCTTAGCAATTGATCAACGTCCTCGGGAACGATTACTCAAATACGGCGCTGAAGCGCTCACTACCGCCGAGCTACTTGCCGTCGTGCTCGGATCTGGTACAAAAAACTGTCACGCAGTCGATTTTGCCCACAAACTACTTGATCATCACAAAGGTCTTAGACAACTTTTAGCAACGAATACGGAAGACCTTCAAACTCTCTCCGGTGTAGGCAAGGCAAAAGCTTGTCAACTCGGCGCTATCTCAGCTCTTGCCCGCCGAGCGATCGAAGAGGAAATGAAGCACCAAGACACACTGGAGCATCCAGAGAGAGTTAAAACTCTTTGCAAATCCTTACTCAGTCATTTGCAGGTCGAGCATTGCGTAGCACTATTTCTCGACAATCAAAACCGGCTCATTACTACCGAGGAGGTGTCCAAAGGTACGTTGACTCAAACCTCTATTTATCCGCGTGAACTGATCAAAGCCGGACTGAAACATCACGCAAAGTCTTTAATACTTGCACATAACCACCCCTCTGGACTGGCCCAAGCCAGTGCAGCGGATATTGAACTGACACAAATATTGAAACAATCGTTATCCATGGTTGACATCGATCTGCTGGATCATGTCATTGTCGCTGGCCATCGAGTCATATCGATGGCCGAGCGATCTTTACTGTAGAGACATTGACTAATCTGTCATCAAACGCGTTCAAATACTGCAGCGATACCTTGGCCGCCGCCTATGCACATTGTCACCAACGCGTAGCGACCTTTGATCCGGTGCAATTCATAAATCGCCTTAGTAGTGATAATCGCACCCGTTGCACCTACCGGATGACCAAGCGAAATGCCGCTGCCGTTAGGATTGACACGTGCCATATCAAACTTAAGCTCTTTTGCGACTGCACATGCTTGGGCAGCGAACGCTTCATTAGCCTCAATCACATCCATTTGATCAACGGTAAGGCCGGCGCGCTTGAGCACGGCTTGCGTGGCAGGCACGGGGCCAATACCCATGATTTTAGGATCCACTCCAGCGTGGGCATAGGCAACCAACCGCGCCATTGGCTTAGTAGAACTAGTCTTTACAGCTTCACCACTCATCAGTAAGACAGCCGCTGCACCATCGTTGATGCCAGAAGCATTACCCGCCGTTACCGTGCCGTTTTCTTTTATAAATACTGCGCGCAGCCCCGCTAAGTTTTCAGCCGATACGTCACGACGAGGGTGCTCATCGACCTTGAACTCAACCTCGCCCTTGCGGGTTTTGATCACGACAGGCACGATCTGATCATTAAACCGTCCTTCGTCTTGCGCTGCTACGGCACGACGATGCGACTCGAGCGCCAAAGCGTCTTGATCAGCACGACTTATACCGAATTGCGCGGCGACATTTTCTGCAGTGACGCCCATATGCATGCGACCAAACGGATCGGATAGCGCTCCGGTCATCATGTCCACCATGGTTGTGTCACCCATGCGTGCACCAAATCGCTGTGTCTGCGACAGATACCCACCACGGCTCATGGACTCGGCGCCTCCACCAATTGCCACATCGGTGTCACCTAGCAAAATCGACTGTGAAGCTGAAACAATCGCCTGTAACCCAGAACCGCAGAGCCGATTGACGTTAAAAGCTGCTGACGACTGTGGCAGACCACCGTTAATTGAGACTACTCTGGATAAGTACATGTCCCTTGGTTCTGTATGAATTACATGACCAAAAGCGACATGACCCACCGCTGCGGGATCTACTGCGGATCGTTGTAGCACCGCCTTCACCACGGTCGAACCTAAATCGCAAGGGGCTACATCTTTTAGCCCACCACCAAAATCACCAATGGCTGTCCTGGCCGCTGCCATCACAAAAACTTCACGCATATTTAGCTCCCTGTTGGTTTCGAGGCGATTTTGCCTTATTCTTTGGCACATACTGTGCTGAAACACTAGCATAACCCGCATAGCCCGACTCAACGATAATGAATATTCCGTACTCAATTCTCGATATTTCCCCTATCCCTCAAGGACTGACTGCCGCCGATGCACTCAATAATTCTCGAGACTTGGCCCAGCATGCTGAAAAATGGGGCTACACCCGTTACTGGCTAGCAGAACATCACAACATGACCGGCAATGCCAGTTCAGCCACTGCTGTCGTAGTTGGTCACGTAGCCGCGGGAACTAAAACTATCCGGGTTGGTTCAGGAGGCATTATGTTGCCCAACCACGCTCCGCTGGTCATCGCTGAGCAATTCGGTACGCTCGCTTCAATATTTCCTGGTCGTATCGACCTAGGCTTGGGCAGGGCTCCGGGAACTGACCAACACACAGCGCATGCACTAAGACGTGACTTGCAGGGAAGCTCGGACAACTTTCCGCAAGATGTGCAAGAGCTGCAACATTACTTTGGCGATATTCAACCCGGGCAAATGGTGAAAGCCATTCCCGGCGCGGGCTTACACGTGCCAATATGGATACTCGGTTCAAGCACTTACGGGGCGCAGGTTGCTGCGCATTTTGGGCTACCCTACGCTTTTGCTTCTCACTTTGCACCCGACTATCTACTTGATGCGATGCACGCATATCGTGCGCTTTTCAGACCATCGTCCCAATTAGCCAAGCCACATGCCGCAGTGCTAGCCAATGTAATCGCAGCAGATAGCGATGAAGAGGCGCTTCACCTGTTCACGACATTGCAACAGCATTTCACACGAATGCGGCGCAACACACGAGGACAACTGCCTCCACCCATAGATGATATTGACACCTTCTGGTCGCCTCATGAAAAAGCCTCTGTCATGCAGTCCTTGTCATGTTCTGTGGTTGGATCCTTAGAGACAGTTCAAAGGGGCTTGCAGGCCCTAGTGGACAAGACTGGCGCCAATGAACTCATGCTTGCTGGACAAATATTCGACCATCAAGCCAGACTGCGTTCATTCGAAATCGCCGCACAAGCTATGCAAAACGTGCAAGCTACTGAACTGAAAGCGATGGCTGCCGCATGATGATGTTACCGGTAGATGTAATCCCTTCTCCAGGGATAGGCTATATCCGGCGCAAGGTCTAACTCATCGGTCCTGCCGATCGCATCATGCTGACCAATGATTTGATGCAATGAAATCCAACCTTGCTCAAACGCCAGTGCGCAGCCAGACAAGTAGAGTCGATAGGCCCTCAAGGCACGAGCTCCGTTTTCGCCACTCAAAATGCGGGCAGCTGCGTCAAGTTGCATCTCCAGCGAATCGCTCCAGGCCCATAAAGTACGAGCATAGTGAGGACGCAGATTTTCAATATCCAGCGCCTCTAAGCCGCCATCAGCCATGTTCGTTAACACATGCCCGATATGCACCAACTCGCCGCCCGGAAAAATATAGTTCTCAATAAACTGCCCCATACCGTTACCCAGCATTGGATTGTGGGCGCCTCCGGCCGTGATGCCGTGGTTCATAATTAAGCCGCCAGACTTTAACAACGAACGTAACTGAGCAAAATACTGCGTAAGGTTGGCACGACCAACATGTTCAAACATACCTACCGAAGAAATTTTATCGAACGGCTCATTAGGATTGAGCTTTCGATAATCAAGTAGATGCACCCGCACTCGGGCGCTTAAGCCTTTTTGCTCTATCAATTGCGTCACGTAGGCGTGCTGATTTTTAGACAACGTTATGCCAGTCGCATCTACCCCATAATTCTCAGCGGCCCATAACAACAAGCCTCCCCACCCCGAACCCACATCCAAGTAGCGCTCGCCTGCTCGTAATTTCAACTTACGACAGATGTGATCGAGCTTTGCCTCTTGTGCCTGAGCCAGCGTCATGCCTGGTTCGCGATAATACGCACAAGAATAAACTCGTCGTGGATCCAACCAGAGTTGATAAAAATCGTCAGACAAATCGTAATGAAACTCTATTTGCTTGGCGTCGCGCTCTATTGAGTGTCGAGCGGCCGAGACAAAACCATCGGCAAGTCTTCTTAACAAGGATGCATTGTTACCGTGAACAGGGCTTTGAGGCAACATCGCTGCAGCCGCCGACATTAAATCGCGCATGGACGCATCGATCTCGCAGCGTCCCTCAACGTAATCAGACGCAACGTGACCAATGTCACCCGCTGCAAGATGTCTCAAAACCTTGTTTTCTTTAATCCGAAACTTCACCGATGCAGCGGGATCGCCAATCTTGGCACCATTTGGCAGCTCCACACGCACCTTCACCGGCATATCGGTGAGCTTTTTGTCAATAACAGCGGCAAGCGGGTTCAATCCAGTATCTCCAAGGGAAGTGACAAAGGACAAAAGTCAGACAAAACAAGCTTTTACGAATTTAGAGGATTTTTCGCTTTCTGAAAATAGCCTGAATACAACGAAAATGAGGTGCTGCGCCGTGATAAATTGAGACAGAACCTATCAAATTGAGATAACACATGACCAATGAGTCACCCACTACAAGCGTCCCGGGCTGGCTAATCCTCATGGGTGCTTTGACCGCTATTGCACCTGTCTCGATAGACATGTATCTGCCCGCTTTTCCAGCCATCGCTCAAGATTTTCATGCAAGCCCTGGCGATATAGAACGAACGCTAGCAGTCTATTTGTTTGGCATGGCCGCCTCTCAGTTACTTTACGGCCCGCTAGCGGACCGTTACGGCAGAAAGCCGCCGCTTCTTGGCGGCCTGATTCTCTATATCATCGCATCAATCGGTTGTTCCTTGGCACCAAACATTGAGATTTTGACGCTCTGCCGTCTGTTTCAGGCCATGGGCGGCGCGGCTGGGATGGTTATACCTAGAGCTGTCATCAGGGATCGCTACGACACCCAGCAAGCGGCAAGAGCATTATCGATGCTGATGCTGATTATGGGCGTTGCGCCGATATTGGCCCCTCTCGTGGGCGGACAACTCATTAGCTGGTTGGGTTGGCGCGGAATCTTCGGCCTTATGGTAGTGGGTTCGTTAGTGTTGCTGCTAACAGCGAGGCGCGTCATGACTGAAACGCTGAAGGCTGAAAATACCCACGCATTGAATTTCATCGGTATTTTTCGAACTTACTTCCAACTTCTGAGCCAGAGGCGCTTCGTAGCTTTTGCTCTTTCTGGTGGAATGGGATCGGCAGGGATGTTCAGCTACATTGCCAGCTCTCCACGAGTCTTCATACAGCACTTCGAAGTCAGCCCTCAGGTCTACGGGCTCTTATTTGGTCTGAATGCGGTTTGCTTGATAACTGGATCCCAGGTGAGCGCTCGCTTGCTAAAAACTCATAGTCCCGTCAACATCCTGCCGAAAGCGCTCAGCGTGACGATTATTGCTGGAATGACTGCACTTATCCTCACGCTGACCGGTCTGATAACTCTCCCGCTACTGATGCTCTGCTTGATGGTTTTCATGTTTTCAATCGGTTTTGTTGGCCCCAACTCGGCTGCAATGGCCCTTTCCGACCAAGGTCAACGTCTCGGTTCCGCCTCGGCTATGATGGGTACATTACAAATGTCTTGCGGAGCGAGTGCGGGCGTGATCGTCAGTCTGCTGCCCTGGAGCGGCCCCCTACCTCTGGTTTTAATGTTGGCCGGATGCACCACTCTCGCCTGGTCAATTGGGTTAATTGCCCGCAGAACTTGATTCAAACGTACTTTCCGTAATAGAATAGAAGGCTAACTGTAAAAAGAGGTGCAATCATGGCACGCGTTTGCCAAGTAACCGGTAAAGCCCCGATGGTGGGCAACAATGTTTCACACGCTAACAACAAGACCAAGCGTCGTTTCCTGCCTAATCTGCAGTCGCGTCGTTTTTGGGTTGAAAGCGAGAACCGCTGGGTGCGTTTACGCGTATCCACCAACGCCCTGCGTACGATTGACAAACTCGGCATTGATGTCGTGTTGGCTGATCTGCGTGCTCGCGGCGAAATCGCCTAAAGGAGCGCATCATGGCAAAAGGAATTCGAGAAAAAATTAAACTTGAGTCGTCAGCCGGCACAGGTCATTTCTACACTACGACCAAAAACAAGCGCAACATGCCTGAGAAGATGTTGATCAAAAAATTTGATCCAGTCGCTCGCAAACATGTTGACTACAAAGAGACCAAACTGAAGTAATTCAGCTTTACTCTCCGGTTTACAGTTGCACCACTGCACTGCCCTGACAACCCCGCTCGATGCGGGGTTGTTTGTTTAAACGATTTTTATTGGTCTATCGCCATGCAGGAACGCTACCAACCCACCGACGTAGAAGCCACCGCCCACGCTAACTGGGAGGCACGTGACGCATACCGAGTAACGGAATTCGCCAAGAACGCGTCCGGCGATCTAAAGCCAAAGTTTTACGCTTGCTCGATGCTGCCCTACCCAAGTGGAAAACTACACATGGGCCACGTGCGCAATTACACGATCAACGACATGATGGCCAGGCAGCTGCGCATGCGTGGGTTTAATGTTCTGATGCCCATGGGTTGGGACGCTTTTGGCATGCCTGCTGAAAACGCGGCAATTAAATCAAAAACCCCGCCTGCAAAGTGGACGTACGACAACATTGCTTACATGAAGCAACAAATGAAAGCGATGGGTTTGGCCATAGATTGGTCGCGGGAAATGTGTGCCTGTGATCCGAGCTACTACAAGTGGAACCAATGGCTATTCTTGAAAATGCTCGAGAAAGGTATCGCTTATCGTAAAACTCAAGTCGTAAATTGGGATCCTGTCGACAATACAGTATTGGCAAACGAGCAAGTCATAGATGGTCGAGGTTGGAGATCAGGCGCCTTAGTAGAAAAACGCGAAATTCCTGGCTATTACTTGCGTATTACCGATTACGCCTCGGACCTGTTGGAACAGGTTAAGGATGGGTTAGACGGTTGGCCAGATCGAGTTCGTGCCATGCAAGAAAACTGGATTGGCAAGAGCGAAGGGGTGCGTTTTGCATTCACTCATGACATCCGGGACGACAGTGGAGAACTGATTCAAGACGGCAAGCTGTTTGTTTTTACAACTCGAGCTGACACCATCATGGGTGTCACCTTCTGCGCAGTCGCACCAGAGCATCCGCTCGCACTTCATGCGTCCTGTAAAAAGACCGAGATCGCTGCTTTCATTGAGCAATGCAAACAAGGTGGAACTACCGAAGCCGAGCTAGCGACTCGTGAAAAAGAAGGTCTGGACACGGGGTTATTCGTCACCCACCCGATCACAGGCGAGCCTGTTCCCGTCTGGGTAGGTAACTATGTTCTCATGAGCTACGGCGATGGCGCCGTGATGGGTGTGCCTGCGCATGACGAACGAGACTTCGCATTTGCTAACAAATATGGCCTACCTATAAAGCAGGTCGTTCAAGTTAAAGAGTACGCGTTCGATAGTCAAGCTTGGTCCGAGTGGTATGCAGACAAGCAAAACGGCAGACTCGTGAACTCCGGACAATATGACGGCTTGAGTTTCACACAGGCCGCTGACGCTATCGCAACAAAATTGGAAAGTCTGAGTCTGGGCGCACGGCAGACTACGTGGCGCCTTCGAGACTGGGGCATCTCGCGCCAACGCTATTGGGGAACCCCCATCCCAATCATTCACTGCGAGACATGTGGACCGGTGCCTGTGCCTGAAAAGGATTTACCTGTTGTTTTGCCAGAGGACCTGATTCCGGACGGCAGTGGCAATCCACTAACGAAGCACGAAGGTTTTCTAAAGTGCACCTGCCCAAGTTGCGGGAGAGCAGCTCGGCGCGAAACGGACACAATGGATACCTTTGTGGACTCATCCTGGTATTTCATGCGCTACACCTCGCCAGGTAATAACGAGGCGATGGTCGATGAACGAAACGACTACTGGATGCCAATGGATCAGTACATTGGCGGCATCGAGCACGCAGTACTTCATTTGCTCTACGCCCGTTTTTGGACACGTGTAATGAATGACCTTGGTCTGGTCAAATTTGAAGAGCCTTTTACCAAATTACTGTGCCAGGGCATGGTGCTCAACCACATCTACTCTGCCAAAAATGAGAAAGGTGGCATAGAGTATTTCTGGCCCGAAGAGGTCGAAAACGTTTACGACGCTAAAGGAGCAATCACCGGCGCAACGCTAAAGTCAGATGGGCGTGCCATCAGCTACGGCGGTGTTGGTACGATGTCCAAGTCTAAGAATAACGGTGTCGATCCTCAGTCCTTGATCGACACTCAGGGCGCTGACACTGCCAGACTCTTTGTTATGTTTACCAGTCCTCCTGAACAAACACTGGAGTGGTCTGATTCCGGCGTTGAAGGCTCCAATAGGTTCTTGCGCAGGTTGTGGTCACTTTGTGTTCAATACCATGACACAGTCAAGCGAGGCTTATCGTCTGAAACTGTGAACTGGGCTGATGCGCCAATTGAAGTAAAAAAATTAAGAGTGGAAATATACAGCCTGCTCAAGCAAGCTGATTATGACTACCAACGAATTCAATACAACACCGTCGTTTCCGCATGCATGAAAATGCTCAATGCAATCGACAATGTAAATTTCGATGCATCAGCACACTCAGATACTGCCGTTGTGGAATCATTGGGAATCCTGCTGCGAGTGCTCTACCCAGTTGTTCCACACATTACCTGGCAACTATGGAATGACCTAGGGTTTAACATTATTTATGGTGACCTGCTCGATGCGCCTTGGCCACAAATTGATGAGGCAGCGCTCGTTACTGACGAAATCGACATGGTTTTGCAAGTCAACGGTAAACTGCGTGGTGCAATAACTGTCAGTCGGGAAGCGACCAAGGAGCAAATCGAAGCAGCCGCACTCGCTCACGAAGCCGTCATCCGACATTTGGACGGCAAGCCGGCCAAGCGAGTTATCGTTGTCCCCGGTAAACTTGTCAATGTGGTGGGTTAACTCACCTCTTTGACTGCAGAAGGAACTACCCATGCGAGATTTAGCGAAGTTACAACTCATGCCGCTACTGCGCAATGTTGCGGCAGGGCTGTTACTTTGTTTTATCGTATGCGGTTGCGGATTCCGGATGCAGGGTCAAACACCCCTGCCATTCGATAGCCTTTACATCGGCATTCAAGAAAACAGCAAATTTGGCGCCGATATGCGTCGCGCTTTCCAAGCGGCCTCACCGGCCACGAAGATTGAAGAAAACCCCACAATCGCACAAGCACAATTACAACAATTGGCCTATATAAAGTCGATGCGAGAAGTGGCTTTGAACTCTCTGGGTCAGATTCAGGAATATGAGCTGACATTGCGTGTTAGCGTTCAACTGACTGATCTTAAAGGCCAGATCATCATGCCTGCGCAGACATTTACTATTGTGCGTAACATGCCATACGACCCCAACGTGATTCAAGCAAAAGAAGGGGAAATGGCAACCATCTTTAAGGATATGGAGCGCTCTATGGTGAGTCGTATCGTCAGGCGCGTAGCCTCGCCCGATGTTATCGAGCGCGCTGAACGACTGGCCGCTACCGGCACAACCGAACTGTCGGGCGAACCTCCACAAATCGCTACACCCGTTAGAGCAGCACCCGCACAGCTACCGGATGCTGTTCAACGTGGTCAAATGATGCCGACCCCAACACCTGTCTCAAAATAATCTGAGCCGTGGATGCGGAACGAATCCTTCAGAGCCTAAATCAAACCGACGCACGCCTCAGTGCACTGTTTGTAGTTACTGGCGACGACCCTTTACTTACCATAGAGGCCGCAGACGCCGTCCGAGCAGCCGCTCGCCGTGCGGGCTATTACGATAGAAAATCACTGGTTATGGACGCGCGCAGCGACTGGGCAGAAGTTGCCGTTGCAACCCAAAGCGGATCACTTTTTGGTGACAAACAGCTTTTAGAGATCACGATACCAACTGGTAAACCTGGCAAAACTGGCGCAGAAACCTTGCTCGGTTTAGCTCAATCGTGCCACGGACTAAGCAACTCGGATGTATTGACCATCATCTCGTTGCCCAGACTCGATAAGGCAACGCGTGATGCCAAATGGGCGCAAAGCCTATTGTCTGCTGGCACGACGCTTGACCTTCCAAATGTGGATCGCGCTCAGTTACCTAAGTGGATAGCCAGCCGTCTGGCGCGGCAAAAACAAAGTGCTCAACCAGCCACACTGCAATGGCTAGCAGATAAAGTCGAAGGTAATTTATTAGCAGCCCATCAGGAAATACTAAAACTAGGTTTACTTTTTCCTGAAGGAGAACTCACGCCTGAGCACGTTGAACAAGCGGTTATGAATGTGGCGCGCTACGACGTCTTCGGACTCAGAGATGCTATGCTCGCAGGTGATGTTGAAAGAATGCTGCGAATGATGGCAGGCTTGAAAGCAGAAGGAGAAGCGCTTCCGCTGGTGTTGTGGGCGATCGGAGAGGAAATCAGGTCTTTAGCCAGAGTCGCCCAAACGGCAAGCACCGGTCAGGATCTAACCAGCATCCTGAGAGCACTTCGGTTTTTTGGAAATCACGAGAGACTCGCTCGTCAAGCGATTGCCAGAGTACCGGTGAGTAGTTGGTCTGCATCAGTCCAACACGCTCACGAAGTGGACAGAATCATCAAAGGCATACCGGTGCCGGGTCGCCTGCATGACCCCTGGGAAGAAATGACGCGACTAGCCATGCGAATCGCTGTCGGCGCGAGCAAGAGGTGAATATGACGGTATCGATAAAAGAACTGATGAACGCAATGGGTATGCAGTCTCGCGCTGCATCCAGAGCGTTGCTCAAAGCGACTGGATTACAAAAGACACAGGCGCTGCTCGCCATGGCTGATGGCTTGCAGGCCGCCAGAAACTCGATAAAAGACGCAAATCAACTGGACCTGGATGCGGGACGAGCAAAAGCGCTTGACGCCCCATTAGTGGACAGACTGACCATATCAGACAAGACCATTGATTTGATGAGCGCAGGCTTACGTCAGATAGCGGCAATGCCCGACCCGATTGGTAGCCTAACGGCAAGCTCGATTCGCCCTAACGGAATGCGAGTCGGTCAAATGCGAGTGCCACTTGGCGTCATTGGGATAATTTACGAATCAAGACCCAACGTCACCGTCGATGCTGCGGCCTTATGTTTGAAATCTGGTAATGCCTGTATCCTAAGAGGCGGCAGTGAGGCCTTACGCTCTAACATGGCGCTCGGGCAAATCGTCAAGCAAGGCTTAGAGATAGCCGGCTTACCGGCGCATGCCGTGCAGGTCGTCGAGACATCGGATAGAGATGCCGTAGGAGAACTGATCACCATGACAGAATATATCGATGTCATTATCCCTCGTGGTGGCAAAAGTTTAATTAGTAGACTCGCCGAACAAGCTCGCGTCCCCATGATCAAGCACCT
>Ga0164297_10004555_pt1 | contig 12324 bp, 12 predicted proteins | sample GEODES058metaG_FD_113539 | JGI IMG/M metagenome (GOLD analysis project Ga0164297, IMG submission 113539) | Dystrophic lake water microbial communities from Trout Bog Lake, Wisconsin, USA - GEODES058 metaG | ecosystem: Environmental > Aquatic > Freshwater > Lake | place: USA: Trout Bog Lake... | reverse complement strand
TCTTAATGGTGGTAGTTCAACACAAGGCCATTCTGCCGTTACAGATGGTTATAAAGCAGATCCGAGTGGAAGAACACCACCTTCAGATCCTCGCATTAATTAGTTGAATTATCTTGATTAAACTCTAAATTCTTCTATACTTTTATTATGGAAGATACTATCTTTATACAGATTGCAGCTTATCGAGACCCTGAACTTATTCCTACTGTAAAAGATTGTTTAGCTAATGCAGCAAAACCAGAGAGATTACATTTTTGCATAGGTTGGCAACATGTAGAAGGGGATAATATAGATGAAATTAAAAATCTTCCAAATGTGAAGATTATAGATGTTCCTTATTTAGAATCTAAAGGCGCATGTTGGATTAGACGAAAAATACAAGATCAATATAATAAAGAAACCTATACTTTACAATTAGATTCTCATCATCGTTTTATAAAGAATTGGGATGAAGAATGTATTAAAATGCTTAAAGGGTTAAAGAGCAAAACAGTAAAGAAACCTCTTTTAACCACATACCTTTCTAGTTATGAACCAACTAATGATCCAGGCGCTAGAGTTCAAGAACCTTGGCAAATAAATTATGATAGATTTATGCCAGAAGGTCCTATATTTTTAAGACCGTCTGTAATTAAAGATTATCAAAATCTTACAGCACCAGTGCCTGGTCGTGGTTTATCAGCACATTTTATTTTTACCTATGGCAAATGGTGTAAAGAAGTTCCTTATGATCCAGAACTTTACTTTCATGGAGAAGAAATTTCATTAGCATTGCGATCTTATACTCATGGTTATGATTTATTTCAGCCTCATAAGATATTGATATGGCATCAATATACAAGAGCAGGTCAAAAGAAGCATTGGGATGATAATAAAAATTGGGGAGAGCTTAATAGTCTAAGCTATAAGCGTGTAAAAATTTTACTGGGTGTAGATGGAGAAGATCCAAATCAAATAGATTTTAAAGAATGTGGTTTAGGTAAAATTAGGACTTTAAAAGATTTTGAGCTATATGCAGGTGTTGAATTTAAATCTCGTAGGTTTCATAAAAATACTAAAGCAGAAATTTTACCACCTATCAATTTTACATCAGAAGAACAATTCCAAAATGAATTATGCTTTTGTTTTAAGTATTGTATTGATGTCTATAGGCCAGAATTACCAGAAAATGATTATGATTTCTGGTGTGTAGTATTTAAAGATAAAGATAATAAAGATTTATATCGCAAGGATGCAGATGAATCAGAAATTAAGACTATAATGTCAAATTTACCTGATGATAAATTTGTGCATATATGGAGAGAATTTGAAATTGCAGAAAAACCTTATAAATGGACTGTATGGCCACATAGTAAATCTAAGCAATGGAATACTAAAATTATAGAAAATATTATACCATATTCATGAAAGAAAAAATATTCTTACATCTACCAGCCTATAGAGACCCAGAATTAATTCCTACTATTAAGGATGCTCTGACCCAAGCTCAATATCCTAATAGATTAATATTTGGTATTTGTCATCAATTTAATCCAGATGATAAATTTGATGATCTGACAGAATATGCTAAAAATAAGCAATTTAAAATAGATAGAATACCTTATAAAGAAGCTAAAGGGTTACCTTATGCTCGTCAGCGTATTAATGATATGATTACAGATGAGGATTATGTATTACAATTAGATTCTCATCATAGATTTGCTAAGAATTGGGATTCTACTTTAGTCAAATATCATCAAATGGTTGAGACTAAAAAATGTAAACCTATTTTAACTGGTTATTTGCCTTCTTATAGCCCATTTAATGATCCAGCTGGTAGAACTCAAGAACCATGGCAGCAACAATTGGCTTGTTTTTATCCCCATGGAACCATCTTTATTAGACCAGGTTTGCTTCAAGGATGGCAAAATATGAAAACACCTGTTCATTCTCGTTTTATATCGGGTCATTTTGCTTTTGCTAGAACACAATGGGCTAAAGAAATTAAACATGATCCAAATATCTATTTTAGCGGAGAAGAATTAAATCTAACAGTTAGATCTTTTACACATGGATATGATTTATTTCATATACCAGAGGTAGTTATTTGGCATTCTACTATGAGAGAAGAAAGAAGTGGAATGCTCTTATGGGATGATCAATCTAAACGTGGAGAGAATTGGTATTTACATCAACAAAAAGCATGGAAGCGTATAAGAACTTTATTACGCACCGAAGAAAATTCAGATGTAGATTTAACAGGTTATGATCTAGGCAAAGCTCGTAAACTCCATGATTATGAATTATATGCTGGTGTTAATTTTAAACGTAAAGCCGTTCAAAAATATACCATAGAAAATGGTTTTCCACCAAACCCACCAAGTAAAAATGAAGAGGAATGGAATAATTCTTTATTTACATCATTCTATCATTGCATAAATTTTGATAAATCAGTTTTTAAACAAAATGATTATGATTTTTGGGTGGTAGCTCTTGATGATAAAGATGGTGCAGCGGTTCAAAGAGAGGATCTAAATGAAAATCAAATTAAAGAAATCATGGCTCGTCCTGGCACCCATGTAGGAATGGAGAGATTTTTCCTTACAGAAAAGAAACCTGTAAAATGGGTTATCTGGGCTCATAGTAAATCCAAAGAATGGGCTGAACGCATAGAGGGGCAAATACCTTAACATGACAAATATATCTTTTTATGGCTCACATAATGCCACTTATGTTATTGAACGAGACGGAGAAATCTTGGTGGTAGCTGAATTAGAACGAATATTAAATTATAAAAATACTGGTTTAGCTCAATATCGCACACCTCGGTCAGATGCTATCTTATTATTAGCAGAATGGTTTCCAAAATACCTTATGGATATGTATGGTATTAAGGAATTTGATAATTGTTACTATGTTAATAGTGATGTTATCATGGATGAGGTTAGATATAATCTAGAAAAATATGCCCCAGCTAAAAATTATAAAGCTGGTCATCATCACCAATCACATGCAGCTGGTTGTTTCTATCAATCACCTTATGATAAAGCATTAATATTCTCATTTGATGGTGGTGGAGATGACGGTAAATTTAATGTGTATTCTTGTATTAGAGGTGAATCTCCAATTTTATTATTGGCTGGTCTTAATCCAATTACTAATAGAAATTATCATTATTATGATCTTGGATTTCCTTATATGGTGTTTGGTCATTTTCTTAAGGACATCAAATTTCAAGATCTAGGAACTGGTAATCTTGTATATCCTGGCAAGTTAATGGGATTAGCATCTTATGGAAAGGTTATTAATAGTTGGATGCCACATTTTATGGATTTTTATAAATCAGATCCAAATGGATTAGATTATCAAGAAAAAATAGATATTCTTGGTAATAAAATTGGAGTAAAATTTGATGTTAATAATCGTATTGAAGGAGAAATGGGTTATAATATAGCTACAACTAGTCAAAAAGCATTTGAGGAAAGCTTTTTAGAAGTGGCTAAACCTTGGTTAGAAAAATATCCAGATTATCCAATATGTATAGCTGGTGGGTGTGGGCTTAATATAATTTTAAATACGCGTCTTAAAATAGAATTAAATAGAGAAGTATTTGTAGGTCCAAATCCTAATGATTGTGGTATAGCTTTAGGTTTAATGTTAAATGAAACTAAGCCTATGAAGCCAGTAGATGTAACCTATGCAGGTTTACCATTGATAGACTTCCATATGCTACCAGATTATATTCAAAATACAGATATATCTTTTAAATGTGATATTTTAGATATTAATACTTTAGTTGATGATATTATAGGTGGTAAAATAGTGGGTGTTGCTCGTGGTAGATCAGAACATGGCCCAAGAGCACTAGGTAATAGGAGTATTATATGTAATCCTACTATATCTCAAATGAAAGATATTCTTAATAAGAAAGTTAAACATAGGGAACCTTATCGTCCTTTTGCTCCTGTAGTAAGATTAGAAGATGTATCTACCTATTTTGAATGGCAAGGAGAGTCTCGCTGGATGAGTTTTTGCCCGTTAGTAAAGCCAGAATGGAGGGATAAATTAGCTGCTATTACTCATGTAGATAATACGGCTCGAGTTCAAACCGTTACAAGAGAACAAAATGAGTGGCTTTATGACTTATTGACTTTAATTAAAAATAAAACTGGTATTGGTGTATTGTTAAATACTTCTTTTAATGTTGATGGTAAGCCAATTCTTTCAACAGTAAGAGATGCTTTTACTATATTATCTAAAACAGAATTAGATGCATTAGTTATTGAAAATTATTACTTTAAAAAATGATACCTAAAGAAAACATAGATCAAATTTTAAATTTTGGCGTTATACATGGAAGAGGTTTATGTAGATCATTAATCTTTAATTATCCAAACAAAATACAGAAATCTAATTTTAACTTTGATAATATATCTGTATGCACTGTAATTGGATCAGATTGCTTGGGGCAAAGCCCGTTATTACATCAAAATTTATTTAATAAAATTAAAATAATAGAAGTAGATACATATATAAAATTTATTACAAAATTAATAGAGGTTTATAAATATGTATCAAATAATTATGATGCGTTACCAAAATATATATTATATGTAGATGGTTTAGATAGTTTATTATTAAATAGTATTGAAGATCCTGAATCTCTTTTAAAATTTTATAATTGCAAAATTCTTTTCAATACAGAGCAAAATTTTGGTAGTGCTGGGTATATATGGCCAAAAACTTATTCTCAAACACGATACAATAAACTATACGAAGAATATAATTTAAAACATAAAAACAAATTTAAAACCACATCACTTTGTAGTTTAAATGCTGGTGTATTTTTAGGCGAAAAATCTTATATAATGGAGCTTTTACCAGAAGCTATAAAAATTATGGAAGATAGTTTAGATAAAGGTTTTCCGTATGGTTGTTCTAATGATCAATTGGTATTAAATTGGTTACTTAATGAACATTATGATTTAATTAGTATTGATTTTTTTAATAAATTTTCACTATGGGGTGGAGAATTTAATTTTTATAATGGCCCAAGTTATGAGAATTTTAAAATAAATTACAATCAACAATTTTTAAATGATTATATAAATTCAAATAAATGAACAACTTATTACATGAGACCTCACAATATTTTATTACTTCTATTGAAAGTAATAATAAACCTAAAGTCTTGCGCATTAATACTGCTTCTTTTTCAGCAGAAGATAAAGCTTCTTTAGAACAAAAATTAACACAAAATAATTATCTATTTGAATATGATCAATCCTTTATTGATGCAGTTCATTCAGAGGTTTGGAATGATGTTCAAGAATCTAAAAAACCTAAGACAGATTTAACAGTAGTTACAGGACTTTGGAATATAGGTAGACCTGGAAGACCTTTTGACAAGTATCTAGAATTGTTTGATAAGCTATTAGATACTCCAAATAACATGTTTATTTTTATTTCAAAAGAACATGAGCATATTGTTTGGAAAAAACGTAATAAAAGAAATACTTTTGTAAAGGTATATGAGCTTGAAGATATAAAGAATTTATTTTCACCTTTTTGGGATAGGGTTCAAAAAATTAGAGATAATCCAGATTGGTTTAATCAGGCTGATTGGCTTAAATCTAGCCCTCAAAGAGTATTGGAATGGTATAATCCTATTGTTATGTCAAAGATGTTTATGTTGCATGACGTGACTATATGGAACCCATTTAATAATAATCATTTTGTATGGTTAGATGCTGGTATTACTAATACAGTATATGAGAAATATTTTACAGAAAATAAAATATTAGATAAGACCATATCTTTCATGGATCCATTCTTTTTCTTATGTTATCCATATGAAACCAATTCAGAGATACACGGGTTCAAAAAAGACATGATAGATAAATTTGCTCGTAAACCTGTTAAATGGGTTGGACGTGGTGGATTATTTGGTGGAACTAAAGAAGCTATACATGAAGCTAATAACACCTATTATTCTTTATTAGATCAAACATTAAACAATAATTGCATGGGTACTGAAGAAAGTATCTTTGCAATTATGACTCATGCAGAACCTCACAAATATCGTAGGTATATGCTAGATGAAAATGGTTTAATTGTTAAATTTGCACAAGCTCTTATAGATAATACAGCAGAGTTAGAACCATTACCAGCTAGAAATGTTTATACTAATAAACCGACAGTATTTGAATTAGATAAGATTAAAACCTATGTTTATATATTAACCTTTAATTTTCCTCAGCAATTAAGGGTTCTTTTAGATAGCTTTAAATTCCAACCAGATTTTTTAAGTAAAACTAACAAGGTTCTTATTGATAATTCCACAGACCCTAAAGCGGTAGAAGAGAATCAAAAGATAGCTAATGATTATGGTTTTGTTCATTATAAACATTTTGACAATATAGGTATTAATGGTGGTCGTCAATATGCAGCAGAACATTTTGATGCTTCTGATGGAGATTATTATATCTTTTTTGAAGATGATATGTGCTTACAAGATCCAAATTCTAAAGAATATTGCCGCAATGGTTTTAGATATGGAGTCCAAGATCTTTATAATAAAGTGCATAAGATTATGATAAGAGAAAAATTGGATTTCTTAAAATTCTCTTATACAGAGGTATATATGGATAATAATATACAGGTATCTTGGTATAATGTTCCTCAGAATGTAAGAACTGAATTATGGCCAGAATATGATATGTTACCAGTTAGTGGATTAGATCCAAATTGCCCTCGCACTAATTTTAAGACTATAGAAGTCTTTGAAGGATTAAGCTTTATTACTGGAGAAATCTATTATTGTAATTGGCCTATGATAGTAAGTAAGAAAGGTAATAAGAAAATGTTTATTGAAACCAAATGGGCTCACCCTTATGAACAAACTTGGATGTCACATATGTTCCAAGAAACTAGAAAAGGAAATTTAAATCCAGCTGTATTGTTAGCTGCACCTATTAATCATAATAGAATTATATGGTATAAACCAGAGGAGCGTAGAGAAAATTAATGAATACTGTATTAGTCACCTGTGTATATAGCAAAGCTTATGCTCGAGAAGATATAACTCAACCTGGAGATAATGGAATTGATGAAGTCCGTTATCAACGTTTTCATTTTTCATTAATATCTATTAGTAATACTCAAGTTCCTATAGTTATATTCACCAATAAAAATTATGTAGAATTTTTGCAAACCTTTTGTAATGATAATCTTAAACATAAAAATTTTAAGATTATAGGCTTAAATTTAGAGGATTTACCCTATTATAGTCAAATAGATGATCTTAAAAGATATAATTTAGAATTAAACCCTTTAGGTAATAGATATTGTCAAATAGTCTTATCCAAACCTTATTTAATAAAATATGCTATAGATAATAATTTATTCAATGGCGATAAATATTTTTGGATAGATGCAGGTTTGTCTTATGTAAGTCTTATACCAAATAGATACAGAAGCGGTAGAGAACGTGATTGGTATTCTTATAATTGCTTTGATCAATCATTTATACAAAGAATTGAAAATTATTCACAAAATAAAATGTTTGTGATTATATTTAATCCAGGTAAAGGTAACCCCTACCTTCACGAAGAAGGTATATATAAGCCTAGAAATGAAGATTATGGTAATTGGTATATGATAGGTGGATTATGGGGTGGAAATAAATTTGATATGTTGCCTTTTTATGAATTATATATTGATCACCTAGCAACTGTAATAAATTTTTGGAAAAATAATAAGAAATCTGAACAAGTTCGCATTTTTTATGAAGAAAGTATTTTCAGTGCTATAATATATAACAATCCTGAAAATTATTTTGCACAGCGATTTGACACATGGTATCATGAAAATGACTGGAGTCAGGTTCACAATATTAAACCAGGAGATCGCAATTTCTATAAAATAATAACCGGAGAAAGTTAATTCTCCGGTTATGTATTATTGATTATCCCATTTAGGATCCCAAGGAACTGTTGGGTCTATCCTTGGATCTAATTTATCTTTTTTAGATTTCTTATCTTTAGGTTTCTTTCTAAAGATAAGATCAAAATTATCTCCATAGACATTAACTGGAACTGATAATGGTCTAGGTTTATCTCCTTTACCAGCCATGTTATTTCCTTGGTAGATTGTTATCTGTTGTAACAACAAGAACCGGTTCTTTGGTCTTAATGCTCAAATTATAAGGCTTAAAGAATTTATTTCCAACATTAGCAATAGCTTGACCAATAGATGATACCGGGTACTTCTGACCCTTCTTAGAAGCATTAAAGTTATAAGATCCTTTCTTAATACTATCAATTACATCTTTTACATCTTCATCTTCTGGTATTTGTAATACCCAGCCTACTAGATCTTTATTAATAATACCAGTAGTATCCGATACTAGAATTACATATTGCTTCTTTACTTTAGGTTCATCAGATTTATCTGAAGTCTCTTCTGCAATAGCTTCTTCTGATTGAGCCGTTTCATCAACAGCTACGGTATTATTACTTAAGAGCTCAAGAATTTCATTGATCTTGTCTTGATCCTCTACGGTTTCTTGTAAAGCTGCTTTAACAGCTTGTAATTTAACATATTCTTCTTTTGACATATTTTATTAGATTTTACCTTCAATATCCTTTTCAAACAATTTAACAAATGCTTCTACAGCTTCATTAGCTGACCTTGTAGCCATAGTTACATCTCTACCACCTGAGGCTTGTAAGCAAGCATTAAAGGTATTTTGCCAGATTTGAAGCTTATAAGCAACGAATTCATACTTTGTGAACTTATTGGTTTGTTGTGTAGCCATATAAATATATTATATATTTTTTCTAATAAATCAAGGTGTATATTAACATAATTAATAGTAAATATAGATACAATGGACTTTGAAACACTTTTAGAATCATACGGAATGATAAGACAAGAAAAAAGAATGTTTTATCCTCGTAATTTTAGTTTGTCTGAAAAGTTCTTAAAAGCCCTTAAAGATGAGCTTATATTACAAGAAAAGGCTGGTATAACGCCAGAAAAATTTGCTCATAAGCTTAATAGAGCACTTCAATTTCATATTGATGAGCATAAAAAAACCCCTCAAAAATGAGGGGTTTTTTATTGGTAATTGTTTAACTAGATTAGAACTTGTAGGAATAGCCTACTGTATAACCTGTTACTTGAGATGCTGAACTTGTAATATCTCCACGTTGAACAAATAGATCAGCTTCTAGACTCTTCCAAGCTAGACCAAGACCTGCATCTGCATACTTCTTGTTTAGCTTAAGAGCTGCAATTGTTGGTGCACCTGGATCATTGAAACCAAGACCAACAGCTGGAACAACTTTTAAACCATAACCAACACCAATTGGAAGACGTAGATTTGCTTCATAGTTATTGCTGCGGTTCTTTGAGTCATTAAGTGCAATACCATCCCATACAACGGAACCACCAAAGAGCTTACCATCTAATTTAACAAATGGTAGCGTATCATTGGATAATCCACCAACCAAGGTCTCTGTGCCTTGAGCGTGACGGAGTTGAGCACCTAATGTAAGGTTAGCAAGACCTGATGTAAAAACATAACCTGCTGTTAAATAAGTGCGCTTTAGACCGGAAGCATCTGTGCTTGCAGTTGTAACTGATTTACCAGCTACTGTAGCGGTACTATATTTTGTTAAACCGTCATAACGGCTAAACGTTTCAACAGCTAGATCAACGCTATATACATCAAGACCAATACCAGCGGTAATATAATTTGTGCCGGTTACTGCGCCTTGTTCAATAAGCTTAGAATCAAAACCAGCATTTACGCTAACACCTTTTACAGGTGATAGTACTGTTGCGGTTTGAGCAGCAGCTGCTACGGTTAATGATACTAATGCGAGGAATGTTAATAATTTCTTCATACTATATATTTATATATTATTATGCAAAATATTCAACTATTATTGCATTTTTTTTATAACCAGCTAGGTCCTTTGGTGCCTTGAGGGATTTTTAAAATGGTGCGTACTAATAGTTTAAGATAGAAATATAAAGTTAATCCAATTGAAGGTAGCAATAATTTATTACAATCTCCAGTAATTTTACTGGAGCCAATTCGATATACTACATTTAGCTTTCTACCTGATTCATGTTTTGCTTGTGTTAAATCAACAGAGCTACCACTATAATCTTGATCTGACCAATTATCTACAAGTATATCAGCATTCATTCTATTGCCTGAACCTTTTAATGTTCCTTTAATTGTAATATTGCAACCACCCTTCACACTAAAAATTTGATTGCCTATATTGTTTGTAGAATTTCCAAAAATACCATCAACAGTAGCAGTAACTTTATTATTAGCATCTACAGAACATTCTACTCCTTGATCTACAATTAAATTAGTTAACGTAATGTTAGCACTATCTGCAAGTTTAAGAATACTTGCAAATGAAGTTGGATTAGAAGGTAGAAATGCTGTGCTATTATCTGTTGGTGTTGGCACTTGCACAATATCCGGACTACCAGCACTTAATGACCAAGCACATGTTCCTTGTGTGTTACAGGCATATGATAGATAGTTAATGTCTATAGATGTTGATTTGCTCATATGATTTTATTTATAATGATATTAAATAATTCAAATTGGTACCCCCACCGGGATTCGAACCCGGATACCCACAGTGAAAGTGTGGTAGACTAAACCATTATCCTATGAGGGCTAAATTATTAAGGTGTGCTTACTTCATATACTTCAAGTAATACATTACCAGCATTACCACTTAATCCAGTTACTGTAGCTGTGTACGCACCAGGTTGAAGTGTTAATACTACAGCACAGTCTGCACTACCCACTGTTAACGGGAATGCACCAACTGTGGCTGCTGTAGAGCTTAATGTAGCATTGTTAGCCCAACCACTATTAGTTGCAACAGATGTTCCTGCACTATTGTATACAGTTAATTTAGGTGTAGTTAATACACCAGAAACATTGTAATTAGCTAATGATGGACCAACAGCTCTAATAAGAACTGTTTCTGTTGTGTTACCTTGAACGATAAAACCTGCTGTTAAAGTATTACCACTTGCAAGCATACCACGAGCTGATAGGTTAACAATACGAGATGTAGGATCTGAAGCAGAAGCATCATAGATTTCTACAAGAGCTGTACCACTGGTATTACCAGTCACTATAGCCGTGTATTGACCAGGATTAAAAGCAGCCATTAATGCTGCGTCTTTTGATCCAGCTGGTAATGCAAAGGCACCTACCTTTGTAAATGTAGAGGATAATGAACTATTCCAAGCACTATTAATACCTAATACATTTGAATTTACATCATATAAGGTTAATGTTGGTGCAGCTAATGGAGTAGCAACATTAAATGCACTTAATGCAGGACCTACGCCACGCACTAATACATTCTTTGGTTCTGTGCCCTTTACAACAAAACCTACTGTATAGGTATTGGTTGGTGTAATAGTTCCTAATGCAGAAATGTTTACTAAACGAGTAGTTACACCAGATACTGCAACACTATTAGTTGTTGTAGCTGTTACACCTACTGAATTAGTTACTGTTAATGTATAAGATGTATTAGCAGTTACATTAGCTGTATAGCTTGTGCCAGATACTACTATGCCAACATTAGGTGTAATAATACCTGTACCATTAGCAAATGTAGGTGTTAGTGTAATAGTGCCACCACCATAAGGTAATGTAGTAGGTGTTAATACTAAACCACCAATAGATGGATTTGGAATAATATTAACATTAACTAATGTTGTTGAGGAAGTAGCACCTGCTGGGTTAGATACTTTTAATACAATAGCCCCAGATGATGTTGGATATATTGTATAGGTTTGACCAGATACAACATTACCGGTTACACCTGTTAAAGTAGCTGTACCACCAGTAAAAGTTGGAGTTACTGTAATAGAACTACCAGAAGCAATTACTGTAGATGTAACTGATGTTTGCCCTACTGCAACTGGAGCAGCATAAACATTAACAATAGCATTTTGAGTTGTTACTGAACCAGCTGGGTTAGTTACTGCTAATGTATAAGTTGTAGTTGCTGAAGGTGTATCCGTATAACTATTACCAGATACTACAGCTCCAATATTAGGTGTAATAACACCAACACCATTAGCAAAATTAGGTGTAAAAGATACTGATTGACCTAATGTTAAGTTAATGTTACCTGTAGCTAAAGCACCAGCTGTTGGAGTAGCATATACATTTAACGTTAATGGCTGAGTAACAGAAGTACCAGCTGGGTTAGTTACTGTATAGTTATACGTTGTAGTAGCATTAGGTGTTAATGTTACTGTAGCAACACCGTTATTAGTTGT
>Ga0164297_10004553_pt1 | contig 12327 bp, 11 predicted proteins | sample GEODES058metaG_FD_113539 | JGI IMG/M metagenome (GOLD analysis project Ga0164297, IMG submission 113539) | Dystrophic lake water microbial communities from Trout Bog Lake, Wisconsin, USA - GEODES058 metaG | ecosystem: Environmental > Aquatic > Freshwater > Lake | place: USA: Trout Bog Lake... | reverse complement strand
GGTTTCGTCCTCTGGTGATCATAGCGCGGTGGACCCACCCGTTCCCATCCCGAACACGGAAGTGAAACGCTGCAGCCCCGATGGTAGTGCATCTATAGGTTGTGCGAGAGTAGGACGTCGCCAGGTTTAACGGCCCCGAGAGGAGAAATCCTCCCGGGGCCGTCCTTTTTAGAACCACATCTATATTTTCCGTCCCGGTTGACAGATCAAACCGTCAGCCTTATCAATCAACGCATGTCTAATCCACTTCTCGAACGTGCCGATTTTAATGTTGCTGCCGGATCTTCCGGAGTCATGACCCTCCGGGGCACAGTCAATAAATCAGCCATTCTTCTCATCCTGACGATCGTCGGAGCCGCGTACACCTGGTCGGCCGCCCGTGGCGGATACGCTTCCGCGGGAATGGGCTACGCCATGGTCGGCGGCATCGCGGGATTCATTCTGGCGCTGGTGACCTGCTTCAAGCAGGACTGGTCACCCATTACCGCCCCGATCTATGCCCTCTGCGAGGGGCTCTTTGTCGGCGGCATCTCGGCCATGTACGAGGCCCGCACCCACGGCATCACCATCCAGGCTGTCATGCTGACTTTCGGCACCTTTGCCGGCATGCTTTTCCTCTTCCAGGGGAATATCCTCCGCGCCACCCCGATGTTCATGAAAATCGTGATCGCCGCAACAGTCGGCATCATGTTGACCTACCTGCTGGGGATGATCCTTTCGTTTTTTCACATCAACCTCTCCATCTTTGGCAACGGCCAACTCGGCCTCATCTTCAGCCTTGTGATCGTTGTCGTCGCCGCGCTCAATCTCATCATCGATTTCGAATTTATCACCCAGATGAGCTCCAGTCAGTCCGCTCCCAAGTACATGGAGTGGTACGGGGCCTTCGGCCTTCTTGTGACCGTTGTCTGGCTCTATGTTTCGCTCCTGAGACTGCTCTCCATCCTTAACGGCGGGGATAATAGGTAAGTTGAGATTTAACGCCACTTCGCGATTTCGTTTAGCCGCTTTAACTTTTATTGCGCTTACTGCTGGAAGTTGGGCGCAGACCAACGCTATTACCCGGGTTCCAGTGACGATCTCTGGCGGTCACCAGACCGATCCCAGGGATCATGGCCGACCGGTGGTGCTTGTAGCCGGAGGGTTGGGAGTATCTCCCGAAGTCTTTCATGACGCCTTCAGCAGGGTGCATCCCGTTGCTCCGGGAAGTTATCCCGACGATCAAAGAGCCCGCCAGAATAAGGAGGTGTTACTTGGCGCCCTCTCTCGGTACGGAATCACGAATCAACAACTCGATGCCGTTTCCGACCACTACCGCTATCAACCAGGACCCGGTCAGCTCTGGCCGACCAAGCCTGCCAAGATTCAAGCCATGGTCCAAAATGGCATCGTGACGTCCTTTGAGATCACCGATGGCGGCTCGGGATACACCTCGCAGCCTACCCTCTCTGTGCCCGGATATCGTATTGCCCCAGTGCAGGTGAATCTCTCCTTCGGGAAAGACTTTTCCAAGAATGGATCGATTGCCTCGGTAATTTTACTCAGGTAAGAGGCAAGGAGCGTTTCTTATTGCATCGCCCCATTTTAATAAAATACTCACCTAACCATGAAATCTCTCCGCGCCCTCTCCCTGCTCCTTCTCTCGGCCTTCATACTGACCCCCTCAGTACATGCCGCCAGCGCTGCTCAACTGCGGGCTGATTCCCAAGCCGCCCTTCAGAGCCTCTATATAGCAAATCCCAAGGCTCAGGCACTGGGGGAAAAAGCCTACGCGATTTTGATTTTTCCGACTGTGGTGAAGGCCGGCTTCCTCATGGCCGGCATGCAGCGTGGAGACGGTGTTCTCTTTCAGAAGGGAAAGGTTGCAGGGTACTACAACACCACCTCGATCAATGGTGGGCCTCAGATCGGGGCACAGACCTTCTCCTACGCGCTCTTCTTCATGACAAAAGAAGATCTGCAGAATCTCAACAGCTCTGCTGGGTTCAATCTCGGTGCTGCTCCGAGCCTTACCGTTGCGGACGCCGGAGTGGCCGCCACCTCCTCCCTCTACTCCCTCCATGGGATCAAGGCCTTTATCTTCGGGCAGAAAGGCCTAATGGCGAGCGTTGGACTCTCCGGCACCAAGATCTCCCAGTACACGCCTAGCAACTGATCGGCTCTACCTCCCTCGCCGTCCGAGCGCTACTTGCACGTCGCCGTATAAATCGAGACGGTGCCGAGCGTCAGAGGGTATGATTTGGCCCCGATGAATCCGCACGACTCGATCAGGGAGATCATTTTTCCCCCTGACGGGAACTGCTCAATGGAGACGCCAAGGTATTCGTAGGCATCCTTGCGACCCGTCGCCATCCCTGCGATGTGGGGAAGGATGTGATGCAGATAGAAGCGATAGAGCGGACGAATAACCGGAAGTTCGGGAAGTGAAAAATCGAGAATCAGAAGGTGCCCGCCCGGTTTGAGCACGCGGGCCATTTCGGAGAGCCCCTTCTCCCAGGAGGCCATGTTACGGAGACCGAAAGCAGCGGTGACGGCATCGAAGTTTTTATCCGCAAAGGGGAGGCTCATTCCATCCGCCACAACGAGTTCGGGAAGCCCGTTCTTGCGTGCAACTTCCAGCATGGGGGCGCAGAAGTCGGCTCCCACCACGCGTGCCTTGGGAAAAGCCTTACGGATCGCCATCGCCAGATCACCACTGCCGGTGGCGACGTCCAGCACGGTGGAAGGATTCCAGGAGCGGATCAATCTGACGGCAACGGATCGCCAATAAAAATCAAGGCCGCCGCTGAGCAGGTGGTTGACCACCTGATAACGACCGGCAATATCGGAGAAGAGGCCCCGCACCATCTCCGGATTCTCTTTGTGGATCTCCATGGGTGGTCGGAAAGAAGAAAAAGTGCTCACGAGAGGAATCGAACCTCCATGGGTTTCCCCATACGCTTCTGAGACGTACGCGTCTGCCAGTTTCGCCACGTGAGCAGGAGTGCTGAATTTAACTGTCCCCCTGCGAATGTAAATCCCCAACGTGGCCGAAACAGGGGGCGGGAAAGCCCCTAAGATGAATTTCGACTGGCACCACCGCCCTTCCCGTGCCATGAAAGAGGTTCACCATATTCCCATGACCAAACGATTCCTCACCCTTCTTTCTATCCTGCTCTCCGCCGGACTTCTCCATGCGCAGAACTCCCCCGCTCCTTCCGGCACGCCCGACATCAACAAGGTGATTTCAGCTGCGATCGCCAAGGGTGGTTCCAGCTCCTCCACGGTTTCGTTGAAGGATCCCGTTGCCGTCGTGAACGGCGAGAAGATCTCGAAGGCAGACCTTGAGAAGGGCTTCAACGAGGCCTTGGCCGCCAGCGGCCAAGCCAACGCCCCACTTACCGCCGACCAGAAGATGCAGGGTTACCGCCAGATCCTTGACGGCATGATCATGGAGAAGCTCGTCGACAAGCAGGCCGCCGCCGTCAAGGTCGACAAGACGGAGATCGATGCCCAGCTTGCCAAGATCAAGAGCCAGTTTCCCTCCCAGGATGTCTTCGAAGGGGAGATGAAGAAGGCCGGCCTCACCATGGACCAGTTCGTCGCCAACCTTACCAAGTCGATCCGCCAGACCAAGTGGATGCAGGCGCAGGTCGCCGGCAAGGACAACGTAACCGAGGACGATGCCAAGAAATTCTACGACGCCAATACAAAGGAATTCGCCAACCCGGATCTCGTTCGTGCCAGCCACATCCTCTTCCGTGTCGCTCCCGATGCGAGCCCTGCTCAGCAGAAGATTGCGGAAAACAAGGCCAAGGCCGCCATCGTTCGTGCCAACAAGGGTGAGGATTTCAACAAGCTCGCAGCCGAGCTTTCCGAGGAGCCGGGTGCCGCGCAGCGCGGTGGTGATCTGGGGTACTTCCCGAAGGACAAGATGGTCCCCGCCTTCGCAGATGCAGCTTTCTCCCAGAAAGTCGGCACCGTCAGTTCCACTCCCGTGAAGACCAACTTCGGCTACCATGTCATCAAGGTCAGCGACAAGAAGCCTGCCGGCACCGCGACCTTTGAGGAGGCCAAGGCCCAGATCATGCAGTTCCTTCAGGCTCAGAAGCGCCGGCAGGTTTTTCAGGGCGTCATGCAGGAACTGCGGCAGGGGGCCAAAATCGAGAACAATCTCCCTCCCGCTCCCTCTGCACCGACGGCTGCGCCCTTAAAGTAACGGGACGAATCGTTCCTGAGCTTTCCCAAGGTTCTCTAACGTTCCGCAGGTTTCCTGATCCCGATGGATACGTCTCGGAAGACATCCGTCGGGATTATCGGACTCGGTATCATTGGAAGCCGCGTTGCCTCGCTACACCGGCGGGCAGGCCATGCCGTTTTTGTCTGGAACAGATCGCCCCGGGCTGAACCAAACTTTCTCCCCTCAGCACGTGAGGTTGCTGAGTCGTGCGATAACATCCAGCTTTTCGTTCGTGATGGACAGGCCCTGTTGGAGGTGATCCGTTCCATGGGAACAGCCCTGGGTGAATCCCATATTGTCATCAATCATGCCACTGTCGGGCCCGGTGAGACTCTTGAGGCCGCGCGGCTCGTGAATGAGAGAGGTGCCTCATTTCTGGATGCTCCCTTCACCGGAAGCCGCGACGCCGCTGCTGAGGGAATGCTTGTGTACTATATCGGCGGTGATGAGTCCGTGCTCGAGCGAGCCTTGCCCGTCCTGAAAGTTTCGGCCAAGGCCATCCTGCAAATGGGCCCCGTGGGTGCCGCTACCTACGTCAAGATAGCGACCAATATGATCAGCGCGGCCGAGGTTGGAGTCCTCTCCGAGGCACTGGCTCTGCTGGCCAGAGGCGGGATTCCGCTTACCCGCCTTCAGGAGGCCTTGCAGCATAATGTCGCAAATTCCGGAGTCATTTCTGCCAAGCTCCCGCTGATGCTAACCGGTGACTTTGCGCCCCGTTTCTCCGTGAAAAACATGCTCAAGGATCTTCAGATTTCTCTCCGTTCCGTCGAGGGCAAGGGGATCGACATGCCCGTCACCGCTTCCATTGCCGGTGCCTTGATGGGGGCTGTGCAGGCCGGATGGGGTGACGATGACTTCGCGTCGCTGGCACGCCATTACGCTTATGCGGGAAGCGTTAAGGATCTTCACGAGCCGGTTGAAACGGTGCCCGTGATTTCACCAAAGCATGCCCGAGGAGAGGCGAAGCCCGGCGGCAATGAAAAAGAAAACCCCGTGGAGGATTTCAAAAAAAAGTTTTTTGGACTCTTTGAGCGAGAAAAGAACTCCTGAGTCATTCCGGGAGGCCTCTCGAACCTTTTGCCTTGGATCCCTTGACCGGAAAGAGGAGAGCACTCAGCATCACAGAACCACACGGCACATGAACTTCCGCTCCCTGATTCCCCTGATTCTGCTCTCCGTGATGAGCCTGACCGGATGCGCCACGCCTGCACTGACACCGGGAGTCCCTCCCGGATCGGTCGTCATGCTGATCAAGGTACGCAACGAGAAGAAACCACAGCGGATCGTCATCGAGCTGAATGAGTCCGCCGCGCCGCAGACCGTCGCCAACTTCAAGGCCCTCATTGCGAGGCGCTATTACGACGGCATGCGATTCCATCGCCTCTTTCCTCATCAACTGGTCCAGACCGGAGACCCCAAGGCCCGCAGATGGATCGTCGATACCTACCTCCAGAAGCTGGGACTCGATCTCGGGGACGCAGACCGCTCCGGCACCGGAGGACCGGGCTACACCATTCCCGCCGAAATTCGTCTTAAGCTTGAGAAGGGAACCGTCGCCACCGCCCGTCTACCCGACGCAATCAATCCCACACGAGCCTCCAATGGCAGCCAGTTCTTTGTCTGCCTCGACGCGATGCCTCAACTCAACGGACAGTACACTGCCTTCGGCAAGGTGACCCAGGGACTCGAGGTGCTCGATGCCATCAGTGGAATTCCCACCAACAGCAATGACTTCCCAACCGAGAACGTGGTGATCGAATCGATCCGGATTGCTCAGTAACGGACTGAGCCGGGTCGAGCGACAAGGATCGTTCGCTTTGAACTGGGCAGGAGTGGATTTCCTCGGGGTTTCCCAAGGGTGCTACCCGATTCACGTAGCTTATGCCGCGGTTAGGGAGTGCGCTGTCGCGCAGGTTGATCGAGCAAAAAACCGAGGCCTCCTGCAGTCATAGTTGCGACGCTTATTATCCGGGTTTCTTTATACGGCTCGTCATGAGAGAGGGCTCCGGTGGTTCGATAAAGTCCCGAGATCCGAGACGATGATTTGGAGAGATAGGACTCTGCTTTCACATACAGGTCGCGGCTCACCATGCAGAGCAACACTCCCAAGAAAACAACGCAGAGCCAGAGCATGGGCTGGAACATAGTTTTTAGCACATCGGTGGGACTAGTTGTCGAGGTCTCCATCAGACTATCCTTTGCGATCTCTTCGGGCATTCACTTTGACTAGCTCAGAGGCCAACAGTCTCACAAGAATATGTGATTGGGCGGAGTGTGGAACCTTCTGAAACCCTTCAGCTTCCGTAAGGCCATAGCTCTGCCCGACCTGTCATGAGCCCATGCGCATCGTCCCAAGCCCTAACGATCGTGGCCAAGAAACCCGAAGCTCCCGATTTCTCACGAGAGAGGACGTCCTTTGCATCACTTCCCTGCGGTGAGACATAGAAATCTTTGGTGTATCCAACGGGAATCTCAATCGGGGAGCTCGGTGGTACATAGGTCGTCAAGTCTGCGGGCGTGGCGCAGACGGCAGAAGTGATTCCAAAGAAAGTCACTAACGAGACTCGACAGAAGAAGTGACGAAGGGAGTAGGGGGCTCTCATTAAGTAAGAGTATGAGATGCTGACCTCTTTGATCTTTTTCGGAAAAGTTAGAAAATCTTGTTCTGCCAGGTGAGGTGGGCTTTTGAATGAATCCTTCGATTGTGTTGATACAGCTTTTCGACATGATTCATCAATGGCCCCACTTAAAGCCTATCTGAGGTTGCGTTTATGGCTGATCATCCCCCTTGGCGTGATCAGTGCGCAGGTTCTCATCGCTTCACCAGTCGTCTCCCTTCAGATTGATTGGCCCTCCTTCATTTCTCACCAGGATCCTGTTTGGGAGAGAATGCCCACCAATTACTTCGAGGGACCTTTTGTCGGGAATGGCCTTGTCGGCGCCATTCTCTTCCAGGACGATCAGGAAACCAACGCACTACGAATCGAGGTAGGTCGTACCGACGTGTATGACCATCGACCTAATGCCGGATCAGCAGTGCATTACTGTGGGCGCCTGCCCATAGGGCATCTGCTTCTCAAACCGGCAGGGAAAATACTCACCGCACGATTCCGGACCGACCTCTGGAATGGGGAAGTTACCGGTGAGATCACGACCGAGAAGGGCAAAATTGATCTTCGCTGTTTTACTCCGGGGAATTCCGAAGTGATCATCACCCAACTCACTCCTGATAAGGGGGAGAAAGGAATGGCTGTTTCTTTTGTCCCCGAGCAGGGAATCAGTTCGCGTTTCATCGCCCAGCCAGACCGAGACAAGAACTTCACCTACGTCCCAAACCCTGCTTTAGAGACGAAAAAAGTCAGGGGAATGGATGTCTCCGTGCAGCCTCTGCTGGCTGGAAGCGACTACGCCACTGCTTGGAGGGAAGTTATCGAAGGGACGACGCGAACAATCTGGCTTTCGATGGCGAATCGCCAGACGGAAAAAGGTTCGGCGGAGGATGCGGTGGCCGCTGTGGAGGCAGCCATCAAGGAGGGTGTGGAGTCTTTTGCAAAAACGAACCGTGACTGGTGGCACGCCTTTTACAAAGCGAGCTTCGTCACGCTACCTGATGCCGGGTTGGAGAGTTTTTATTGGATCCAGTTGTACAAAATGGCCAGCGCGACTCGGGTGAATCGACCTGTCGTTGATCTTATGGGGCCTTGGTACAAGAACTCTGTCTGGGCCGCCTACTGGCAGAATCTCAACACCCAACTCGCCTATTACTCCGTCCTTCCCTCGAATCATCCCGAACTCGGGGAGCCACTCTGTCATCTTCTCTATGATCGGAAGCAGGATCTGATCAATAATGTGCCTGTTGATTATCGCTCCGACTCGGCTGCAATGGGAACCACAACGGGCTTCGGTAATCTGGTAGCTCCGGCTCCCGGACCGGTGAAGGAAAAGCAGGGTGCGGCCGCCTATCACTTCATCTCCCTACCTTGGCTGATGCAGCAATACTGGCTCCAGTACCGGTTTACCATGGATGACGAGCGTCTGCGCGCGGAGATTTATCCCCTGCTGAAACGAGCTATCAATACCTACCTACACTTGATTGATCTTGGCGCGGATGGTCGCTACCACGTGCCGCTGAGCTTTTCCGATGAATATGGGAATGCTCCCGATACAAACCTGAATCTGGCACTTCTTCGATGGGGACTTCAGACCCTGATCGCTGCAAATGAGCGTCTGAAACTGAAGGATCCCGATGCTATCAAATGGAATAAAGTGTTAGGAAAGCTGACCGACTACCCGGTCGATGAGACCGGATTGATGATCGGAAAAGACACCCCCTTTGCAAAGCCCCACCGCCACTCAAGCCATCTCTTCTCTATCTTTCCGCTCCATGTCCTCAACGTGGATGACCAACCGGATCAGCGACCTCTGATGGAGAAATCCATTGCTCATTTCCTGAGCTTCAACGGCGACGAGTGCATGTTCAAATTCACAGGTGCCGCATCGCTCTATGCCGCCTTGGGGAATGGAAACGATGCATTGAAGTACCTGAACCGAGCCTTGGAACCTCAGCCCAAAGGACCGACCGTGACACCCAACACGCTCTACAGTGAGAACGGTTGGCCGACCTTTGAATCTCCGATCTCCGCGCAACGGGCCATCCTCGACATGCTGATCCAGAGTTGGGGCGGGACGATCCGGGTCTTTCCCGCATGCCCCGATGGGTGGAAGGATGTCGCCTTCTATAATCTGCGTGCCGAGGGAGCTTTCCTCGTCAGCGCAAAGCGCTCGTGTGGCAAAACACTCTTCATTGGTATCAAGAGTCTGGCCGGGGAACCATGCCGGATCAAAACGGATCTGGCAGAACCGATCATCGTGGAAGGTATCCCCAGCTCTGCGGTTCGCCGTGTTAAAGGTCTGATCGAATGTGATCTCAAGCAAGGTGAAGAAGTCGTTCTGCACACCCAAGGTATATCCGCTCCCTTCATCATTTTACCGATTGCCGACCAACCCGGTCTCTCCAACGCCTGGGGTGTTAAGAAAAGCCCATAAGGATCTCCTGCAAATCGGATTATTTGCCATGAAAACGACTTCTCTCCCTCTTCTGGCATTAACAATCCTGGCTCCCAAGAAGGGCGGACGGTGCAGTTGCATCTTGATCCGGGCGCGGCTTGGCGGAATCCCGCCGCCACCCTGGTGACCACCGAACTCCTAAGGAAGGCCTAATTGCCACAACTTCCGTTCGAGAATCCCGGCAGCGGTCCTCTCATGATCAAGGTCTGGTAGCCCATGTCCCTTGTCCGGGGCCTGGCTTTGAGATTGGACTTTGAGCTTGGGCTTAGGATTGCTAACCGCCCCAATACAAGGGTAGCTTTTCATTACGATGACCAGGTTCCCCCATCTGGCCCTTCTGACCATCCTTTCCTGGGCACCCCTGATGCTACGTGCTGCCGATCCCTCTCCCTCTCCGGAAACTCATCCTGTCACCCGGGAGATTGTCGTCGAAAAGAAGCTGCTTCATTTCCCTGTCAAGAAGGGAGCCATAAAGTGCCGGGTGGAGATCAGCCTGGATGGGCAGACGGTGCGCGGCATCGAAACCATCGAACTCGCCGAGGGAGAGCCCGACTGGTGGGCCCCCCTCGATGTGAGCGCGTGGACCGGCAAAAAGCTCTCCGTTACCTCCAGCCTACCCCCGGGTTCCAAGGCACTCGATACGCTGAAACAATCCGACACCCTGATCGGGTCGGAGAACCTCTACAGGGAAGCGCTCCGCCCGCAGATTCATTTCTCCGCCAAACGCGGATGGCTCAACGACCCGAACGGCTTGGTGTTCCACGCCGGCGAGTATCACCTCTTCTTCCAGCACAACCCCTACGGTTGGTCCAACGGGGGCGCTCATTGGGGCCATGCGGTGAGTTCCGATCTGGTTCATTGGAAGGAACTGGGCGAGGCACTCTATCCCGATGCAATTGACAGGTTCTCCGGGTTTTCAGCGGGAGCGGCGTCGTGGATTGGAAGAACACCAGCGGCTTGGGCAGGGATGGCAAACCGCCGCTCGTGCTTGCCTACACCCAGACCGGGCCTCATCGCGGGCAATACATGGCCTCCAGCATGGATGGACGCACGTTCACGAAGTATCCTGGGAATCCTCTGATCAAACGTTCGGCTGATCCGGGTCAGGATCCGAAGGTCTGCTGGCACGAACCAACGAAGCGCTGGGTCATGGTGCTCTTCAGCGCGTCCGAAGTTCCCGGGGGTGGATTTGACAGCAGGGGGCGCCCTTTGCGCCAGTACAAGATCAATTTCTATACCTCTCCCAATCTGCGTGATTGGACCTTTGCCAGCACGATCAACGGCGGCATCGGAGATGACCGTTATTTTCACGAATGCCCGGATTTTTTCGAACTGCCGGTTGATGGCGATTCCTCCCGGAAGAAATGGATACTCACCGCCGCCGACAGCGACTACGCCATCGGCACCTTTGACGGAACAACCTTCACCCCCGAAACATCCCGAATCCATGGCGTGTCGGGCGTCGCCAAAATGCGCGCTTTCTACGCGGCCCAGACCTTCAGCGACATCCCGGACGGACGCCGCATTCAAATCGGCTGGTGCCGCGCCGGCTCCCCTGGCATGCCGTTCAACCAATGCATGAGCCTGCCGAGCGAGCTCACGCTCCGCACCACGCCCGAGGGGCCCCGGCTTGCCCGGCAACCGGTGAAAGAACTTGCCTCCCTGCGCGATGGACCCGACCGGAGCGGTGATCTCGCCAACTTCCGTGGCGAGGCGATCGAGATCCGCTGCACGTTCGAGCCGGGCAAAGCCGGGAGACTGGAGCTGGCCTTGCGCGGAGCCACCATCGCCTACGACGGAGGGACGCAGGAACTCACGCTTAACGGCCTGACCATCCCCGCCCCGCTGGTGGATGGAAAACAACGCCTCATTGCCTATGTGGACCGGACTACGCTTGAGGTCTATGCCAGCGACGGACTCGTCTATGTGCCGCTCGAATTCCGCCCGAAGGAAGGCGACCAGTCGGTTTCCGTCAACGTCACGGGAGTCAATCCCGGCTCCAACTCCCTGCAAGTCTACAAGCTGAAATCGATCTGGTAGCGCTCCAGGAAGCAAGTTGTAACACGTTAGTCCTTTACCAGAACGACAGGCTACACTTGGATTTCTCACAATAAATCACCCCCCATGCAAAGCCCCCCCAGCTTGATCACAATCTCCCTCTCCTTGCTTTTTTTGTCCATCGGCACAGTGGTTGCTCAGACAACAAACACTGCCTCCGCATCCACGAACTCTACTGCATCGCTTGAGCAGCTCCCGTCGGCTTGGGCTAAGGTGACGCAACCGAATTGGAGGCCTGATCCGGAAGTGAAGGATGGGAAGGTGACCTTTCGGTTTAAAGCACCAAAGGCAAGCGAGGTCAAAGTGTGGGGCGATTTCCCCGGCGGTAGGGGGCTTCAAATGACCAAGGATGACAAGGGGTTCTGGACTGTGACAATCAGCGTGGATCCCGGAATCTACACTTACCATCTGATTGTCGATGGTGTGGATATCGTTGATCCCGCCAATCCATGCCTGGAAATCTACCCGGGACATAATGCTAACGCGTTTGAAATGCCGGGACCGAAGCCAAGTTATTATGATCTTCAGAAGGTACCGCACGGAACGCTCTCCACGCTCACGTATGAATCCAAAGTGACGGGTGATACGCGCCAGATGATGGTCTACACGCCGCCGGGATATATGACCAATGCGCCGGTGCGGTTGCCGGTGCTCTACCTGCTGCATGGCGCTGGTCAGGAGCAGGGTGCATGGTCGCAGTTTGGTTTCGCTCCACAGATTGCCGACAATCTGCTGGCGGAGGGGAAGATGAAGCCGCTGATCATCGTCATGCCTAACGGGCATGCCACCACGCAGGTGGAGGGAATGACCTCAGGAGCCCGGCCAAAGGATGTTTTCAAGCAGGAACTGCTGGAGGAAGTCATCCCACTCGTGGAAAGAAACTATCGGGTGAAGGAGGGGGCGAAGAACCGAGCAATTGCGGGGATGTCGTATGGCGGCGCGCAAACCATGGTGATCGGGCTGACGCATCTCGACACCTT
>Ga0164297_10004552_pt1 | contig 12328 bp, 11 predicted proteins | sample GEODES058metaG_FD_113539 | JGI IMG/M metagenome (GOLD analysis project Ga0164297, IMG submission 113539) | Dystrophic lake water microbial communities from Trout Bog Lake, Wisconsin, USA - GEODES058 metaG | ecosystem: Environmental > Aquatic > Freshwater > Lake | place: USA: Trout Bog Lake... | reverse complement strand
TTCTTTGCTTTCGAAAGCTCGTTGTCCCTTGGTCGTCCATCTGGATTCATCACACGCGCGCTGCGCGCATGAGGGTGTGCCGCACACCAATGAGTTCAAGAGCATGTACGAGCGCCGATACCGGGCTGATGCCCTCTCTCATTGGTTATCGTTATCTTGGTCCCTCGCAGGGACGCTTTCTTTGTCTGCCATGTATCTCCACGATAGTAGAAATGGTCAATCCGTTTTCAGCGTTGAGTCTGGCAGAGGACAACGCACCTGCAGACAGCGAACGTGAGGCCTCCTCGGATGAGGAGTGCTTCCAAACCGTGCAGTTCTGGCACTGCGTACAGTGCACACTCGCGTACAACACGCCCGCGGAGACACACTGCCTTGCCTGCAACGCACCTGCGCCCGGAGTTCGGTCGTCCATTCTGGTCCTCTGGTCGTGCAGTGAGTGCACCTATGCTGAGAACGCGGAGACACTTGCGGCCTGTTCTTTCTGTGGGGCGAGTCGACAGCGACAGCAGCAAGCACGTCCGGGGCCTCAGCCAACAGTGTGGGGCACCACAACAACCAACGTGCTTGCGGTGTGGACGTGTGTCTGCTGCAAGCTGGAAAATGAAGGCGCCAACAGCGCATGTTGTGCCTGTCACACGCCGCGCAAAGCAGCTAAATGCGTGGCATGCACGGCCCGCAAATCCTGTCCGCAGCACGTCCACACGCGCTTAAGAGCAAGTGCAGAGGAGGCTGAGCAGCGGGAGAATAGCCGCTTGGAGTCCTGGATTTCTCTTGAGCGAGATGGATTGCGCCCACTGTACAGAGACCCGGATGTGGAGGCTGCCTCGCTGGCCGCTGTTGATGAGCGCACCCAGAGAGCTACATTGGCATCGCTGCCGCGCGTGGCATCGTCTGAAGGGCGCATGGGGCGCTCCGTTGAGGAGTTCCGTGACATGTACGGCCCTGAACGGCCCGAGAGCGCTCTAGTGTTGGACAGCAACTGGGAGCAGGCTCGCGAACCGCGGACGAGAGTGAAGATGCTTCTGGCTGCAGGCTGGTCTCACGTCACTCACACCGGCGGCGGGCACGACAAATGGATCCGAAAGCTGCCCTTTGGTGCGGGTGAGCAGCAGATCACGTTCCAAACGACGCCGCGCTCTCCCCACTTCTGGGACAAACACAAAGCTGACCTCACAGGCTACGATGCAGAGTACAGAGAGCTGCTCGAGAATGATTGATTAAAGCGACGCATGATTATCGCAAGGCAATTCGAAGACGACCAAGCTAAATGCACGTCTCCACACTCTCGTCCAGCGCTGCCCCTGCGCGGCCTCCACCATGTCGCCAAAGTCTTCGGTGCTGATATGCGGGAAGATAGGGCTTCCCATAGGCTGTGCGCCTGCAGGCGGCGCTGCCCATCCAGGCATGACGAGCACGCGCGTTGAACACGCACTCAGGCACGACATGCGGCTCAACTGGTTGTCAAGCTCATTGCGGGGCACAGCGCCGAGGTCGACAAACGTGAACGTCCCGTCATCTTGCAAGCGGAATAGTGACAGCGGCACGGAGTATGTGCGCCAGAACAGCAGCTGTGTGTGTGGAACACATGATGAGCTTGCAGTGCGGTTCATCGCTACATGCCGCACCACGCGACTGATTGCGGGAAGGACGCCCGCCTGGTGCAAGCCGCCGAAGAATAGCGCTGCTGCTAGATTGAATGCGACGAATAGCCGCTTATAGCGTGTGCTGACTGTGTGTCCCCCCAATGCAGCGAGAGGTAAAAGCATGGGCAACAGGAAGCGGGGCTCCTGATGAGGCGCCAGAGACAGCACCGCTAATGGCAGTGCTACTGTAGCGCCTAGCGCAAGTGTGACCCCGTCACGCGCCGATTTGATCTTGGCAAGCGCTGGATAAATCAGCGGCAAGGCCAAGAGTGGCAGGTTGACTGCGACGTGCAGAATTCGCGGGTGGATGCCATGCTTCGCGAGGTTATCACTGCGCGCATTGTAGAGCAGACTCCTCCACGGCGTCGCCACAGGCCGTCCGAACCAGAGCGAGTCTGCAATGAAGCAAGGGACGGCAGCTGCCAGAAGCCCACAAGCGAGCGCAAATGTGCTGCGAATCAAGCAGCCAGATGCGCGGGCACGCAAGAGTGCGAATGTGACGAGCGGTGCAAGGTAGAGAACAGCCGTGAAGCGGCAAAACACAGCGATGCCAAGCGTAGCACCCAGGCCGAGCAGCCTTGATGATGACCATGCCATCGCATGGCCGTGCTGCTGTGTCCTGGCATCAAGCACGAGTAGCATGGTTGCTGCTAGCGCGCCAGCTTCGAGCGAGTTGGACAGCGGGCGTGGAAGGAGTACGATGGCAGGCCAGGAGAGGGCGAAGGCACTTCCAGGTGGCGCAGACCCGCAAGCTCGTGCCGCTTTCGACACAGCGCAGCTACACAATGTGCCGAGCGTGAGGGACAGGTATACGCGTATAAGTACAGCCAGCGCGGTGGGTGACAGGTCCAACAGGTGCCAGAGACTGACTGGCGGGCCTGCTGCAAGAAGCGGCACCACCACGCTGCGTGCTCCACCGCTGTCGTCGAGCTGGAACTCCCACGGCACGCGAGTTGCATATGGTGTCAGCAGACGGACAGCTATTTCAACGCTCTGCAGCCACTCGTCAGGGTGTGTGTATCCAGGCCAGAGCGCAAGACCGAGCAGCGTGCTCGCGAACCAAGGGTTGCGTAGCACATGCGCATGCGCTAGCCACCCGCTGCGTGCATTGTCAGAGGGCGCTCCCTGAGAAACAGTGAGCGCCTCCTTAGTCCTGACGATTCGTCGGCAAAACGCCCGAGCTGCCGGGGCTGCCGCCTGACGAGACATGCCGGCCCGAGCTGCATCGACGGCCTCACAGCGGATGTGCTGATGTTGATTCTGGCCCCCAAGGGTAGCCTACCCCGGATAAGCGGCTCATCCTCTTCCTGCGTCACGCTCCCTCTTCGTACAGCACGGGTCCTCTCCAAAGGAGTCCATGGCGGACGCCCAAGCCGTAGCCATCGCGAACGAGGGCGTGCAGCTCTTCAAGCAAGGAGAACATGCAAAGGCTGCTGAGCTCTTCAGCGCTGCACTCGAGAAGCTGCCTGCAGTGGACGCAGACGTCGACGCAGATGGCGACGACGAGCTGGTGCAGGTTGCGCTTGCGCGTGCTCGGGCGCTGAACAACCGCGCTTCCTGCCACCTGGCCTTGGGTGATCCAATTGCCGCGCTTGACGACACCTCAGACGCCCTCGAGCTGCTGTGCGACCCACACCGGCGTGCCTGCGGTGTGCCGGCGCCTCGGCCCGGCTCCAGCGCGCCTCGTGAGCATCAATCTGCACACCAGTGAACGCGAGGTACTTTGGAAAGCACCGCCGTACGCGGGGCGTGCACGCTGGACGGTTCCTTTCGCTACATCTGCATACATGTGGCCATGCGGCTCGTCGGCGATTTTACTGTATGGTGGCCGTGCTCCGGAGGGGCAGGGCCCCCTGCCGGGGCATATGTTGATAGATCCGCCACCTCTGGCGGACATGTGGCGCTTCGATCTGGATCTCTTGTCGTGGACTCGCATACCGAGGGGCGGCGGGGGCTCACCACCTGCGCCCCGTGCAGAGGCTGCTCTCGCACCTCTCATTGGCGGAGGCTTCGACCCTGGCTCCGCTGTAATACTTGGCGGCTACTCCGAGCTGCTCCATGAGATTCTCCCCATGTCTAGAGACGCCTACTCATTCCGGTACTGCGACGATGCTCACTTCTTTTCGCCCACGACGGGCTGGTATCGGCTTGCGCCTGCCGGGCCACGTGCACCGCCTGCCGCATCTGTTGCTGCAGGTGCCGTGTCAGTCGTTTCAGACTCGGCTGTAATTCTCTTTTGTGGAGGATACAGCGGCCTGGATCGGGAGCTGACGTATGAGCAGGTGTGCAAAATGACATTTTAAGCCCCTTGCTGCGAAGGAGGGCGCCGCCAGAGCGATGCCGGCTGCTAGCCAAGATCGCAACGCCGTGCTTGTGCAGCGCGCGTTGGAGCTCCTCACACCGAAGCGCGGAGAGCGTAACATTCAGATCCCGGTGCTGCCGATTCCGAGAGAGGCGTTGCTTGACATGCGGCATGAAGACAGGCGCTACACGCAAGTGGACTGGCCTGCACTGCTGTCTCGAGCGCGTGCTCTTCCGCGCAGTGTTGACCCTGAAAGCCAGGCGGTGGTAACCTGGCAGGAGATGCGGGTCTCGCTCTCGGAGACCGGCTTCCACATGTCCATATCTCGCAACGAAGACCCAAGAGCGAGCTCGACTGCCTGGTTTTTCGACGAACCACAAGCCAAAGAAGTGGCGCGCCAACTGCTACTCAACATCATACCGCCAGCCGGCCTTCCGCCGGGCCGCTATCTAGCGCTACCGCGTAGCATGCTCTTTGCGGCAAGAGTTGGTGGATCCATCATGCGCGCATGCCTTCCACTGCTGGAGCTGCTCGATATTACGCCCATGCTGGAGCCCTGGTGGGCAGCAGCAGAGTCTGCTTTGATGCACGACACCAACCCATGGGGTTACAATTACGTTCGGCGGTGCATCAGATGCAAGCGCAGTGCTGAAGGTGCCCTCCCGGCGCAGGCGCCTCAGCGCGGCAGCACCAAGTTGAAGCTACGCTATTGCGCCAACTGCAAGCTGGCTGAGTATTGCAGCTCTGAATGTCAGCACGCGGACTGGGCCAGTCACAAGGAGATGTGTAAATTTTCCGTCGAGTGGAAAAAGGAGCACTCGTAAGACATTACATCAACCACGGTTCGCTGGCGCTTTGGGCACGCAGTTATTGCAGGCGGCGTCGATGCCAGCGAGTACCAGCCCCGTGTTGATGGCGGCACCTCCTCCTGCAGCCGCGCCCGCCACGAGCCCTATTCCCCAGTTCCCACCACTGGCTGCAGTGGCAGCTGCGCCAACACCCAGGCCGGTGATGAAACCCACCACCTCCTCCTCTGGCGCGTACACCGCATATTGCAGCGCGCGCCTGGGCGGCTTTCTCATTCAATTTAAAGTCACAGGCATACAGGCGTGTCAGACAGCGTGATGGTTTTCTTCGCGATGGCATCCGCAGTCCATGGGAATTGGTGGCTGCTGTTCTCTTGGGACAAAGCTCTCAACAACTCATGAGAGCGCTCTGCCGCCATCCGCTGGCACTCGGCTGCATCGTATTTAGCAATGTGCAGACAAAGAATGCCCGTGCTGCGGGAATCGTGGGCGCGCAGCGCACCTGCCCTCGAGGGTGGCGATGCGCATCGCGACGGAAAGCAGAGCCTTGCACCAGCGCCGCAAGCAGGCACACTGCTATGAAGAGACGCCGCATCAGTGCCGTGAGTTTACGCGTGGATGGGTGCTAGCAGCGCTGCGGAGGCGCTTGTGAGTGGCTTGCGTTTCTTGGGACTGGTAGTAACTTGGGTAGCACGAAATGCAGGCGGGTACCCCCTTGGACTGCGTGAAGTCAATCTTTCTGTCTGGAACGCTCACAGCCATCCCTACGACTGCCGAATAGTGGCGCCTGACGCGTGCAACAAGACTCACGGACGCTCGTTTACCCCCGCCAACACGTAATCACACCAACCCCGCAAGAAGCACATTTTCCCACTCGTATGTCTGTGCACAGTTGTTATCGCAAGCAGTGAACGCCCCGTCCCAGGGTGGGCGGCGGCCGTTGAATGACGCTCCTGTCAGCCTGGTCGGCGCTGGCAGATGCAACTGGCCTGTCGCTGCTGATTGCTGACCCGTTGCTGTCGCTGCTGGTAGTTGCAGCCGCATTTTACGCGGCTGCCCCTTTCCTGCATAAAGCGTTGCAGGACGCGTTGCCTCCGGAGCCGCACTCCTCTGGTCACCGCAGCAGCTCTTCGCGCAGCGGAAGCAGTTCCCGGTCACGTGAGCGGAGCGAGAGAGAGCGGCATCACCACCGGAATAGTGCCGAGAAAAGCAGCCGCAGTGGTGGTGACTCCAGCGGCGTGGGAGGAGTACCGAAAGAGGGCGGTGGTGTTCTCAAGTCGCCTTCTGCTTCTCGCCACAGCTCCTCCGGCAGAGCTGCACTCGAAGCAGCGGCTCGTGACGCGCTACGTGTTCGTGCGAGCCACGCGACAGCGCTCCTTCGCGGCGACGCACCCGCTTTGGGACCGCACGGAGAGCTTCTCAACGCCAAGCCGCCTTCCCACGCACAGGCAGCTGTGCGTGATAGCAACGGCGGTGACAGTGTACTACCCGCGGTGCTGCCGGAGTCACCTGGAAGTGCAGCGAGGCGGACAGCTTGGAGACCGGACTCCCCCGAGTCCTTCTCCTTCTCTGCACTGCCTGTTGCGCCTCGGTCCGGCACGCCCGATCCACTTGTGAGAAGCATACCAGGCTCATCATGGTCGCCGCCACGTAATGCACGGCGCACAGTTGCGTTCTCAGAAGTTGAAACCATCCACGTGTTGCCGCCACCGATAACGCTGGAGGCGCTCATGGTCGACCCACCAGCCGTAGTTGTTTCGCCGCCGAAAGTGCAATCTCCGCCATCGAGGTCGGGGAGCAAGGCATCTTCGTCTTCCTCGCCGCCGACTTCGCTGCAGCGATGGCAACTGGTTTCGCCACCACCAGACATGCCTCCTGCGCCTCCTGCGCCGGCGCCTGCCATGTCTTGGGAAGACGAACTCCGCGCTGAGCTTGCCGCTGAAGAGGCTGCCGCCGCCGCCGCTGCCGCCGCCGCGGCCGAGGCTGCCGCGAGACAAGAGAAGTCAGACATGGTCCTCCGCTTGATTGCTCAAGCAGAAGCTCTGGCGGCACAGCAGCGCGCAGATGCTATTGCGGAGCGTGAGGCGGCATTAGAGGCGGAGAGACAGGCGGTGGCGGCTGCAATCGCGGCTGCGGAAGCGACGCAAGCGGAGTTGGAAGCAGCTACAACAAGTGTGGACGATGGTGCTTCAGCACTCGATGCAGAGTACATGGATGATTTGGATGAGGACGGCTTCGAATCAGTTGCGGCTGATGCTGCTGGAGTGCCACCAGAAGTTGACGATGCAGCATCGACCACCACTGATGAAGGAGAGCTTGCTCTCCTGACTGAAGCGCATCTTCGAGCGGAAGCCATCCGCGCAGCTGAGGCGGCTATTGAGCAAGAGGTGGCGACCGCAGCTGCACAGCTGACTGCACGCGTCATGGCAGCAGTGATTGCGCAACATGAGCGCGATGCTGCTCAAGCTCAGACTGCTGCCGGCTCAGCGCCTCAACCGCCAGCGCCTGCACGTGTGGAAGAGGCCACACCCACGCCATTGCCGCAAACATCATCGAGAGCCTCTTCTGCGCAGAGAGCGGAGCAAGGCGGGGCTCGAGGTTCATCGCCGTCCCTCGGTCGGCCTCCGTTAGCTCACCACACGCCGAGCGCACTTCTTCGTCGCCGTCGGAACATGCACGGCAGCGATGATGATGAGAGTCAGCAGCAAGTGGCGGCGGCATCGCCTGCACCTCAGATGACGCCTGCAGAGAGCACTGGCTCGATGGGGCAACCTCCTAAACGTGTTGACTCGCCCAGTGCGGAGCTCGCAACGGCAGCATCCTCTCCTGCGCCGCACAGCTCGCCGATCCCTGCATTTGCCACGCCACGCAGTGAAGGCAGCGTGACGAGCGCGAGCCAGTCCCGAGCCGCGTCTCTCACCGAGTTGGCCGCCTTGGCAGAGGCTGCGGACTTGCACCAGCAGCAGCACTCGCCGTATGCAAGCCCTGCCGGCACGCCGCCGCCATCACCGCGGCACCATAGCGCTATGATGGCGGGTGCAACATCGCGCAGCGTGAGTCGGGCGTCCAGTGCAGGTGATGGTGATAGGAAGTCCATCAGAGATGGCAGTGGTGGTGGTGCGCCGTTGCCTCAGCCGCCCCAGGAGCGTCGCTTGAGCGGCTCCCCCGCCAATAGCTGGCGATCGGGTGATGACGGCAGCGCGTTGATGACGCCTGAGGAGGCGGATGCGCTGAGCCAGCTCAAGATCGTCATGTCCGCCAGCCAACCCCGCAGCGATGCCGATCGCCGTTTCTGCACCGACGCATGCCTGGCACGCTACCTGCGTGCGAGTCGCTGGGATGTAAGCACTGCCGCCAAGAATGTTAGTGCGACCATCGCATGGCGGCAGGCGCTATCGGTGGATGCCCTGACTTGGGAACAAGTCGCGCCCGGCCTCGGAGGCGCCCCACTGCCCGTGTTCTCTCTCGGACTGAGAGACAGACACGGGCGGCCAGTGCTTGTGCTCCGCCCTGCGGCAGTCACTTCCCTCGCTGACGATGCCGTGGTGCGCCTGCTACAACACACCATGGAGGTCATCTGCCATTCCATAGACACGACACCGCAGCAGAGTGTGCACGCACCGCGTGACTCACGCGCGGACTTGTCGTCGGAGCAGCTTCTGCTTGTCGTTGACGGCACCGATTGGCGTGTCATGGTGCCCGGGGGCCGCACCGCCCTTCGACGATGCCTCAAGCTTCTCACGCGGCACTACCCTGAGCGTTTAGGCGCTGCCCTTGTGTTGCATCCGCCCCGGCTGTTCAGCACCATGTGGGCTGTTGTGAGCGCGTTCCTGGACGCGCGCACCACTGCCAAAGTGCAAGTTGTGAGCACAGACATCTTCAAACAGCGTGAGCTCCTCGCTGTGCATTTCGCGAACCTGGGCGAGCTGGACGCCGCGCTAGGCGGCGACCGCAGCGACGCGCCCTTTGATTTGGCGGCATACGCGCAGCTCATGCGGAGCACTGATGCTACGCGCACGACTTCTCATCGCATCCCCGCTGCTCCTGTGGCTATCATGCCTGCTGACACCAGTGATGAGGACACGCAAGAAGAAGATGAGGCGGACGAGTCAACAGCGTCAAGACATGCGCTGGATTCGGAGGTCGCAGCGATTACATCCAAGCCTGCGCATCGGAGCCGCCGCAGACCAGAAGCTGCGTCAACAGCATCGCGAGTGAACCATGCGGCGGCGGCAGCGGCAGCAAGGGAAGCGATGGAGAGGGTGAAAGCGCGGTCCCGGGGCGCCGCTGTCGAGTCTGAGCAGGTGGCTTCGAATTGACGGCAATGGAGGAATGAGACAATATTGCTTGACTCTTGCGCGGCGGTCCTGCTACCAGGCCGCCTTCACGCATCCCGCAGTCACTGCGTAGACGGTCTACCCGATCGGTAGTCTACCCCCGGACACATCTTGTGCGTGCTTCGAGAGACAGCTTTGAGATGCACATGCGATGCAGGCCAAGAAGCGTCGAATCACAACCGCGCCGCTCCACGATCTGTTGGCTGTGGCGAGCACGGGCGAGGGCGCTGCTGCCGCTGCAGTGCCAGGCCGCCGTGCTCGCGCGACCCACGACGATCTCTATGACCTGTCCGCTTCACCACCGCCGGGCGTGGGTTCCGTGTGCCTGCGCACCGTTGCGCGCAATGCAGCGGCTGCCGCGAGTCTTGAGTTGCTGCGCGCCACCGCCGTCGGGAAGCTGCGCCGTATGTTGCACGCGCTTGCAGTACAGAACGGACTGCAGGCGCCACCCCAGCTCGCGTTCGAACGCTGGCGCTTCGGCTGCAAGCTGGCGGAGGAGGCGGAGGCGGTGAAGCAGCCACGCAAGCGGCCGCACGCTGGTGCTGTTGACGGCAGTGACTCCCTGCTGCCCTGCGGCGCGGGAGACGGCGGCGGACTGGCGGCGGACCTGCGGCGCGCGGGCGTCGCGGTCAACGGCGCTGCTGCCGCCGCGGAAGCGCTGCTGAGTGCCAGTCGTGCGGAGGCGGCGGCCATCAGTCGCGCAGCACAGCGGCTTGCAAGCAGCGGGGGCGACGGCGGTGCTCAGCTGTCTGTTTCGTTTCACAAGCATAGCCTGCAGCTGCAGGCTGGGGCTGCATTCGTGACTCTGCAGCGTGGCGCGTATTGCAAGCTGGTACGCCTCTTTCGCATTCACGGGCCTGCGGAGGAGTGGCCGCATGCGGCGCCAGCTGCGGAGGATGAAGCCACAGCGGCTGAGGCGGCACAACTTGAAGATGGTGCCGCCTGGGCTTCGCGTGAACAGATGCATTTTCGCATCTTCTCGCTGTTGCTGCGCTACAAGACGCTACATGGCGCTGGTTTCCAGGCAGCTGCCGGTCCGGGCGTGCTGTCCGCTCTGCGAGATGCGCTGGGCGTGAGCTTCGAGGCGTTTGCATCCCCTATGAATGCACGTTGGGCGCACTTTTGCTCCGCGTTTGCAGACACTGACGCTTGCTTCGGGTCGCATGGCTCCTTCTTCCAATTAAGAACGCTCGGCGCAGGCGCTGCGATTGAAGTCAACCCTCCATTTGTGAGCTCGCTGTTGGATGCAGCGGCTGAGCGCTGCCTGCACCTCCTCCAGTGCGCAGCCGAGGCTGGCAGTGCGCTCACAATGGTCTACATCACGCCAGCCTGGCGAGAGTTGAAGGGCCGCGCACAGTTGCTGGCCAGCCCATATGCGCGGCTGAAGCTTGCGCTGGCGGCAGCTGACCATGGCTACGTCGACGGCGCGGCGCATGGGGCAGGACGAGTGGACCCGTACCGCTCTTCGCCATACGACTCGGAGCTGCTTGTTATGCAGTCTCCAGCCGCCGCTGCCGCGCGGCCGCTTGACGGGCAGGCTGGGTGCGAGCTGGAGGGGACGCTGCGAGCCGCCTTCGCGCAGTGCGTGCCAAGTGAGGCGGCATTGCGACGCCAGGGCCGCCTGTAAGTAATCCATTGCGGTAGTGTCATATGGGTTCAATCCGACTCGGCATCCGCCCTGGCGTGAAGCGCGCGTGGATGTGAGAGAAGCGTCACGATGCAGAGAAGGACTGCACGCACCGAAATATTGGCGTTTCACCAAATTCGCGTGGTATGCTTTAGCTTCAGCCATGTCCAGCTTGCTACTCGCTACTCTATCACCCAGCACCTCGCCTGGCCCAGGAAAGGCAGGAAGGAGTCAGACCACCTCGACCCACAGGACGGCGGTGCGTTGTTCCACGCGAAACTGAAGAGCCCAAAGACACACCTGTACCCTCCACCAGCTCGCCGTCACGCACGACGAACGTGCCGCTCCCTCGCCGCCGGTCTCCTGGCCGCCGGGGAGTGTTCTAGAAGTGACATTTGCCGGGGATTCAGCCTGCGCTGGAGCTACACGCAGCGCATCACGAGAAACACAGCGCGCATACGCACCACCCTGAGCCACGAGATGCGTGCCCACAGGAGCTTCAGCTGGTCGCTTGCTTTCCCCGGGTCTGGCTCGCCCGCGTTGGCTCGTATTGCCGTCCGGGCTTCCTGCAACTGGGACTGCCGCGCAGCTGCTGGCATGCTTCGTACGAGAGCAACGAACTCTCGGTAGGCGCGCAGCACGTTCGCCTTGTGAGCAGCCATGGTGGGTGCAAGGAAATTTCTTCTGGCAGCACAGCTGCGCTCGACGGACTACAAGGGCCGCGTGGCACTGCGCAGCTACGACCACATGCTTACATGACATACGGCGATGCAATGGAATGCGGAATGCGGCGGAAGCTGATGATGTTCGGGCCACGTCACGCACTCTGCGGGGGTGGGTAAGCGTCCCCCCACCCACCCACCCCTGTCTTCCGCATGCGAGGCGGGCACGAGGCACCCACCCTGGCCCGCTCCGTGGAGCATCCACGTCACGATGCATGCGGTGCCAAATCCAGCGCTCGGGCGGCTTGCGCAGCATCATCTGCATATGCAGACAGCCGGTGGCAACCGCAGCAAGGCGCATAGCGCTGTATAAGGGCCGAAATCATCGGACGCAAGCTGGCCATTTTTCCACCCACCCACCCACCCCGGCTCACGTGCACGGCTGCATCCTAGCTGACCCACCCACCCACCCCGCTCCGGTCGGCCCACAGAGTGCGTGGCTTTAGCTCTCGGACACAACGTGCGCCGCAGCAGTCAGATCAGCTCCAGGCGCGCTTATACACCGTATTCGCCGTGCTCCTCACCATCGTGCACTGAGAACAACTTGTTCTATCAAGCAAACGCACGTGCACTGTTGCTGCACGCTCCGCCGCCCGTGCCCCGCACCGCAAAGTTTTAGCCTGTGCTCCGAGAGGGCCCTGCCGCGCCGACGCTGAGCTGGCACACACGAGCGCGCTGCAGTGGACAGCACGTACCATCAGCCGACGGACACGACTAGTTTTATGTGCTGTTATTGAGTTTGCGCTTGAAGTTCAGAATTGGGTGCAGTTCACAATTAGGTCCCACCCCTGTACAGGGGGGGCCCACCTTTAAGAAGGCCCAGGCTTAAGAAGTCAGTGTGTGTCCGGCGCTCCGCGATTTTAAAGGAGTTCAGTGGTGCGGCGGGCTGGG
>Ga0164297_10004551_pt1 | contig 12332 bp, 9 predicted proteins | sample GEODES058metaG_FD_113539 | JGI IMG/M metagenome (GOLD analysis project Ga0164297, IMG submission 113539) | Dystrophic lake water microbial communities from Trout Bog Lake, Wisconsin, USA - GEODES058 metaG | ecosystem: Environmental > Aquatic > Freshwater > Lake | place: USA: Trout Bog Lake... | reverse complement strand
GCTTATGCGCTGTTTGCTCTGGGCTTTACGCTGATCTTTGGCGTGATGCGCGTCATTAATCTCACCTATGGTGTGTATTATTCATCAGGCGCTCTTCTGGCTCTCTGGCTTACGCAAAATGGCGTATCGCTACTTCTGGCTTTGCCCCTCGCCAGTTGCGCTATAGGCCTGATAGCTGTTGGCGTTGATTTTATATTGCTGACGCGGTTGCAACGGGCACGCGCGCCTGAATTAGCTTCGGTCATGGTGACATTAGGTGCGACATTATTGCTCTATTCGGTGGCCAATACATGGCTTGGCACAAATGTACGGCGTTTTCCCCCATCGGTGATTCCATCTGCGAGTTTTGAGATTTTTGGTCTCTACATCACATTGAGCCAGATTCTCATCATGGTGCTTGTGGTGGTGGTTGTGATGTCCTTATCACTCTTTCTTAATGCAACACGCGCTGGCCTTGCGTTGCGTGCATTGGCGCAGAATCCTGATGCCGCGCGGCTTATGGGTGTGCGTGTGGATGTGATGACGGCCTATGTATCTTTTATCAGTGGCAGCTTAGGTGCATTGGCCGGAATATTATTGGGGCTCAATTATAATGCGATCCAGCCCTATATGGGCGAGAGCATGATGCTCAAAGGCTTTGCTGTCATCATACTCGGAGGCTTGGGCGATGTGCGCGGCGCGTTAATTGCTGGCGTGCTGATTGGTGTCCTTGAAGCGATGGTTGCGGGTTATATGAGTTCTTCACTCAAAGAAGCTATTGGTTTTGTCTTGCTCGTGCTGACTCTATGGATTCGTCCATCTGGCTTGTTCGGCCAAATCCAGATCAAGAGGGCCTAATGAGTCAGTGGCTGGATGATTTTTTATGGACCTATCAAACCCTCATTGCCTCATTGGGCATCAATGGGTTGTTGGCGCTAAGCATGTATGTGGTTTTGTCCATCGGTCAATTATCGCTGGGGCAAGCTGCATTTATGGGTGTGGGGGCATATACATCTGCGTTACTCACCTTGAAATGGGGTGTGCCCTTGCCATTGGCATTGTGTGGGGCGATGTGTGTTCCCGCCCTCATGGCTTTGGTGATTGGCAAGCCAACTCTGCGCTTATCAGGTGTTTATCTGGCATTGGCAACCATTGGTTTAGGCGAGATGGTGCGTATCGCTTTACTCAATCTTGACATAACCGGCTCTGCCTTGGGTCTTTCATCTATTCCGACCTTCTCGCCCTTGATTGGTTTAAGTGTGATTTATGGCGCATTGGTTGCTGCATTGATTTTTGCCATGTTGATTGTGCGCTCTCATATTGGTCGTGCCATGGAAGCCCTGCGGGAAGATGAAGCCGCCGCAGCAATTATGGGCATTAACATCAATTATGCCAAAATGAGTGCATTGGTCATTTCATCCATGTTGGCGGGACTTGCAGGTGCGCTCAATGCTCATATGACCTCTTTCATAGGTCCAAATGATTATGGTTTTGATGCTGCTGTTACAATTCTATCTTATGCGCTCTTAGGCGGCATTGCCTCGCCATTTGCCAGCGTGGCTGGTGCGTTCATTTTAACATTATTGCCTGAAGTGCTGCGTCCCCTTCATGATGTCCGCACAATTGTGAATGGGCTTATTATTGTTATTGCTGTTCTCTATATGCCGCGCGGACTCGTGACGTGGCGTCCAAAACGCTATAGCGAGGAGGGGTGATGACAGATCTGCTCTCGCTCCAAAATATTACTGTGCGCTTTGGCGGTTTAACCGCGGTTGATCACGTATCATTCGCCGTGACCAAAGGCTCCATCTGCGGTTTGATTGGACCAAATGGCGCCGGTAAAACAACTCTGTTTAATATCATGAGCGGACTTGTACCTCAGGATCATGGCGTCATGATCCTCAATGGGGTGCACTTTGAACATCAACAGATTTGGCAGCGCACGGATTTGGGATTGGCGCGCACATTCCAAAATATTCGTCTGTTCTCTGATATGACTGTGCTTGAAAATGTTATGGCTGGTGCGCATAGCCGTATTCATGTCTCTCTTCGTGCCTTGCTTCTGCGACAACAATCATGGCGCAGGGATGAGCAGAATGTGAAGGATCAAGCCTTCGCATGGCTTGATTTTGTTGGCCTTCGCGATGCCGCGTTTCTGCGGGCAGGTGATTTGTCTTATGGCGATCAGCGGCGCGTTGAAATTGCACGTGCGCTGATGTCAAACCCCACCCTGATTATGCTTGATGAGCCTGCGGCGGGTTTAAATCCTGCTGAAACAAAAAGCCTTATGCAGCTTATTGGCTCATTAAAGCAGCAGGGGTTCACCATATTAATTGTGGAACATGATATGCCCTTGGTCATGGGGTTATGTGACGCGATAACAGTGCTTAATTTTGGCCGTGTGATTGCGCATGGGACACCCCAAGAAGTGCGCACAAACCCGCAGGTGATTGAGGCTTATTTGGGCGCAAAAATTGCGCATGATCTTGCCTCTTCTTCGACACTGGCGAATGGGGGTGTGCATGTCTAATCCATCCTCTCTATTGGCTGTGCGTGATCTCTTTATTGGGTATGGGCACAATCCCGTTGTGCATAATCTCAGGCTTGATGTTTATCAGGGTGAAGTCGTGGCGCTTATTGGCGCGAATGGCGCAGGTAAGACAACTTTATTGCGCTGTCTGTCAGCTCTTATAAAGCCTCTATCGGGCCATATTTATCTCAGCGATAACGAGATCACCCATGCGGCATCACATGAGATTGTCGCGGCGGGGCTTATTCATGTGCCGGAGGGGCGACAGGTTTTTGCACATCTAAGTGTCGAGGACAATCTCATGATGGGCGCTTACCGCGATGCGGCCTATGCACTTCGGCGCGAGCGTATGGACAATATTCTGCAGCGCTTTCCACGTCTGCGCGAACGCATGCGTCAATTGGCAGGGTTGATGTCAGGTGGAGAGCAGCAAATGCTAGCTCTCGCGCGTGCATTAATGGCTGATCCCAAAATACTTTTGCTTGATGAACCCTCTATGGGGCTTGCGCCGCTCTTTGTTGATGAAATCTTTGATTTGCTTACGGCGCTCAAAGCAGAGGGGCGGACATTATTGGTGGTTGAGCAAAATGCGAGTGCTGCACTTGCATTGGCAGATCGTGCTTATGTTCTTGAGCAAGGGCGCATCCACATGGAGGGGCGCGCATCGGATATTGCGCGTCACCCCGATATTATGTCCGCCTATTTAGGTCATATGTGATCAGGCCTGCACCCGCGTGCGCGGCAATTCAACTAGCAGGGCAATCAAGGCGCGATCTTGCATCACCACCATGCGCTCTTTGGCTTTAAGCCAAGAAACGGCATCATCAATAGACTCGGCATCGACAAGTTTGGCTTCAGCCACAGCGCGATCTGCATCTATATGACCGCGCTGTCGCGCGGGCAGATGTGGTAAGAATTGTTCATGTGCGTGGCGCAAAAATGCATCACCATGCAAAGCTAAAAGGCAGTTTTCATCATCAGCACCAGAAGCTGATAGCTCAAGCATCAACACATTTGCTCTTTGCGCAATGGCGGGCGGCTCTGTCTCTTCGGGCGTTAACAACAGTCCCCATTTTTTTAGCCACAAGCCAATACTTAATTGCCCACTCGCCCAAGACAGAGCAATCGCGAGAATAAGACCAGCAATAGTGGGCGACATCCATGCCACCAGTGAGGGGGAGATCATCAAGCCAGCAATGAGTGTCACAATGCCAAATAATGTATGGCCGATGTGCCGCCGAATAATATCACTCAGGGGAATAGAGCCATCATCACGGCGTTGTGGATTCCAGCCGGTGTCGCGCCCAAACAGGATTTGCATCACCGAGCCAGTTTGGATCAACATCATAACAGGCGCAATCAGCGCCGACATAATCACCTCCAAGAATGTGGAGATTATGAGTTTGAATGCTCCCCCACATGAACGGCGTGTGGGCCCATCGGTTAGCGCGGTAATCAGCCCAAATAATTTTGGCGCAAGAAGCACCGCCATCGTCAGTTCGAATAAGGATAAAGCGCGCTCTGCGTCAAAGCGGGGCCAAGCTGGAAACAGCCGAAATTCATTTGAGAAATATTCGGGCCGAATATAGGCAGATTGCACAACAAGAATAAGACCGACTATCAATTGGCTCATCCAGAGAGGCGAGGCTAAATAGCTCATAATGCCCGTTGCAAAATGTTGCCGCGTTGGCCATGTGAAGCCCGCAGCACCCATCACACGAATATGCTGCAAATTGCCTTGGCACCAACGGCGATCACGCGTGGCTAAATCAATGAGGGAAGGGGGGCTTTCCTCAAATGATCCACCGAGCACAGGTAACATATAGACAGTGTAACCTGCGCGTCTGATAAGCGCGGCTTCAACAAAATCATGGCTCAGAATATGTCCACCAAAAGGAGGGCGTCCGCGCAAATCAGGAAGGCCGCAATGATCAGCAAATGCTTTGGTGCGGATAATTGCATTATGCCCCCAATAATTGCCATCACGGCCCGACCATAAGGCAAGCCCCGATGCAATCACAGGGCCATAAATACGCGCCGCAAATTGTTGCAGGCGAGCAAACATGGTGTTGCGATTAATGATGAGAGGCAAAGATTGGATAATGCCAGCATCAGGGTCAGCCTCCATTGCGTGAGTGAGGCTGATGATGGCATGGCCCGTCATGAGACTGTCCGCATCAAGCACCACCATATGCTCATATGCGCCACCCCAGCGTGTTACGAAATCAGCGATATTGCCTGCTTTGCGGCTCGTGTTTTTGGGGCGGTGACGATAATAAATGCGCGCATTATGTCCAAGACGCTCACGCATTGCGATAAAGGCACGCTCCTCGGCAATCCAAATATCGGGGTTGGTGGTGTCTGATAAAAAGAACCAATCATAATGCGCGCTAAAACCTTCGCTTGCGACATCTTCATATATGGCCTGAACAGCGCCAAAAACACGCGCTGGGGTTTCATTGTAGATGGGCATCACAATAGCGGTACGATGGTTTAGGCCTTGGGGCAGATTTGGTGCGCGTGGCTTTTCAAACATCAGCCAGCCAAAGCCTAAAATGCCACTCGTAAAAGCAAGTGCTATCCATGAAAAATTAGCAACAAACAAAATAAGCAAAGCCCATTTGAGTGTCGTGATCGCGCCCACATTCACCACGCCATACATTTCATTGGCGCCATAAGCGGTGAGTAACAAACCGCCACCAAACACAAGCAAGCGCTCCATCCATGGCTTGGCATGTCTGGTGAGAAACGCCCGCTTATTGCTTTTAGGAAAATGCCGAAATGATTGCATCGGCATAGCCAGTGGATGCTCATGAGGCATGGCTGGGGTGATGGCTTGCGCCACGTGCTCTGTTGATGTGGGGTTGTTATTGTTTAGGGAGTCCATCGATATAACCACATTTCGCTGATAGGTCTGCCCTGTGTTTGTAATTGCACACGCAGTTCAGATAGGTTTTCATTGCCCATCTCCATATCAAACATAAACCGATAACGCTTTGCAGTTCGTGAAAAATAAGATTTTTGATTTGTGAGTGTGGCGTTAGATGCCGAGAGGTCGGCAACAATGGCACTGTCCGTCTCGCCCAAAACATCGCCTTGAAATTCGACGAGGAAACGGCGCTTGCGGCCATTGCTTGGCACACCTGTTGATCGTCCGCTGCGCGATTGTGTGACAGTGGCGAGTTGCGGTTTGCTCGGTGGCGACCAGCACCAGAATTGACGAAAGGCAAAAGACGCCTCGCTGCCTGCAGCAAGGGCTTGCTGTGGCTGCCAATAGGCAATCACATTTTGATTAAAATCAGCTTCACTTGGGATTTCAACGAGCACAACGAGCCCTTGCCCCCATTCACCAATAGGTTCAACCCATAAAGAGGGATGATTTTCCCAATGCTGTTCATCATCTTGAAATAATGCACTGTCACGTGTGCGTTGCAGAAAGCCAAACCCCTTAGGGTTTTCATCGGCAAAAGCAGAGATTTGTAATGTCTCGCGATTTGAGACAGGCCGCCAAATCCATTCACCGCGCCCATTGGCGATTTGCAAGCCTTCGACATCATAGACATTAGGGCGTATATCATCTAAGCGACGATGATCAATCGCGCTGCCCAAATGTGCACCCGCCATGGCGCCAATGCCAAAGCGATCAATGGCAACGCGCGGAAAGAGCGTCATTTCAGTATCAATGATCGTTGCCTCACTTGCGCGCAAAGTGAAGCGATAGGCACCCGTCACACTTTCGCTATCAAGCAAAGCATGAATGACGATTGCTTCTGATGCAATTGTCGGGCGCTCAATCCAAAAGCTGCGGAAAATAGGAAATTCTTCACCACGTGGATCAGCTGTGCGGATCGACAGGCCACGTGCCATATCACCATAATTTTGCCCGCGCGCCATGGCGCGGAAAAAGCTTGCGCCTTGAAAGAGTGCAAAATCATAAGCGCCGGCATCAGCTGTTTTTTTGGATAACCGCAAACCTGAAAAACCAATATCATCAGTTGAGGCAGGCATTTTAAGCCCACCAAAATCATAATCATTGGGCGAATACGCAAGTTTGGTCACGCGGCCATTATCAACCAGATTGATATCAACGGCTTGCGTGTAGATAAAACCGCGATGAAGTGGCTCAAGCGCAAAACCAGAAGAATCATCTGACCAAAGTCGGGCCTCAGGACGCCGCTTGATGGCACTATATTGTTCATATGTCAGTGAGGAGAGGGCATCAGGAAGTGTGCTGACAGGTGCTTTGAATGGCTTTTTAGCCAAGGCGCGGGCAAGATCTGTGACTTGAGTCGCATCAAAGCTGCGCGCCTGATTATTTTGCCCCACAAGTGCCAAATCTTGTTGCGCGCTGAGATTTTGAGCAAAAATCATAGGCCCAGCGCTAAAAGTCAGGCCTGTCAGGCTATATTTCAAGAGGTCGCGGCGGCGCATGCGCATAGATCCGTTAAGTTTAGTTTCTCCTCTATAAGGGCAAAATCGCTCAGGCGCGAGGTCCAAATCGCCCCCTTTTGCTCTAATTGGCTGGTTAGGTTAAATCAGAGGGCAAATTATGCCATTATGAACATTCATCCCTGACCTCACTTGCTCATGGTAGCCTTATGTCTGCATCCACACGCACCTCTGATCGTCGTTGCCTAGCTGTTGTTCTCGCGGCTGGTGAAGGCACCCGCATGAAGTCGGCGCTGCCCAAAGTGCTGCATAAGGTGGCGGGCCGCTCCATGCTTGGCCATGTGTTGTCGGCGCTTACCCAAAGCGGGGTGATGGATATTGCCCTTGTTGTCGGCCCCAATCGGGATGATGTCGTGCGGGAAGCTCAGATTTATGCGCCTCAGTGTCAGTCCTTTGTCCAAAGCGAACGCAAGGGAACTGCCCATGCTGTTTTGGCGGCTCAACAGGCCTTAGCAGGTTATGATGATGTGGTGGTGGTTTTTGCTGATACGCCCCTAATTGAGCCTTCAACCTATACCGCTTTGCGTGAAAAAATTGCGCAAGGTGCAGGCGTAGCTGTTCTGGGTTTTGATGCCAAAGACCCCACGGGTTATGGGCGCTTGTTGATGCGTGGTGATGAGCTCACCTCTATTCGTGAACATAAAGACGCCAGTACTGAAGAGCGCTCTATCACTTTGTGCAATGCTGGGCTGATGGCCATAAATGGCAAGCATATTCTCAATTGGCTCTCGGCAATTGGCAATAATAATGCGCAAGGCGAATATTATTTGACTGATTGCGTTGATGTTGCCCGCCGCAATGGTGCGCAAGCCAGTGTTGTGCGCGCGCCAGAGAGTGAAGTTTTGGGCGTGAATGATCGCGTGCAGCTTGCGCAAGCCGAAACCATTTGCCAACAGCGGTTGCGCAACGCCCATATGCGCAATGGCGTGACTTTGATTGCGCCTGAGACTGTATTTTTTGCGGTTGATACTAAAATTGGTCGCGATGTCCTGATCGAGCCAAATGTATTTTTTGGTGCTGGCGTCGTTGTGGGCGATAATGTCACCATTCACGCCTCAAGCCATATTGAAGGCGCGCATATCAGCAATGGCTGTTCGCTGGGTCCCTTTGCGCGTGTGCGCCCCAAGAGTGTTTTGGGTCCCGATGTCAAGATTGGTAATTTTGTTGAAGTCAAAGCTGCGCAGATAGATCACGCCGCGAAGATTAGCCATTTGAGCTATATTGGTGATGCCCATATTGGTTCTGAAGCCAATATCGGAGCGGGCACAATCACCTGTAATTATGATGGCTTTGGCAAATACCAAACCAATGTGGGCGCGCATGCGTTTATCGGATCTAATTCATGTCTTGTCGCGCCCGTGACAATTGGCGAGGGGGCTTATATTGGCTCAGGCTCTGTCATTACCGATGAAGTTGCTGCGGATGCGCTTGCGCTGGCGCGTGGACGTCAGGTTGAAAAAGTGGGATGGGCCAAAAGCTTTCGCTTGAAAATGCAGGCCGTTAAGGCCGAACGCACAGCGAAATCTTAAATATTAGCATCAGCATTTTCGTGCGGTTCATTCTAATAACAAATTGTAAAATATTATCTTTTTTGACTTTTGGATGATTATGTCACAAAACGTCATCTGAGTTGATTTGAAGACTGAGCTGTGAGTGATTAGCTCACAGATCAGGGCACAAAATGGTGCAGGGGATTTTCGTTTATGTGTGGCATCGTCGGTATTATCAGCACAACGCCTGTGGCAGCTGAAATCGTTGAGGCGCTCAAGCGGCTTGAATATCGTGGTTATGATTCAGCTGGGGTGGCAACACTTGAACAAGGCGTTTTGACGCGGCGACGCTGTGAAGGAAAATTAAAAAACCTCACGGCTGTCTTGCGTGAACAACCGCTTGAAGGACATGTTGGCATTGGACACACCCGTTGGGCAACCCATGGCCGCCCGAGTGTGAATAATGCTCATCCTCACGCCACATCAAAAGTGGCTGTTGTCCATAATGGGATTATTGAGAATTTTCGCACTTTGCGCGATGCCCTGACAGCTAAAGGGCATGTGTTCACCACAGAAACTGATACGGAAGTTGTCGCGCATCTCGTCACTGATGAATTGATGAAGGGGCTTGACCCCAAAGCAGCGGTTGCTGCGGCTCTTCCGCAATTGCATGGCGCTTTTGCGCTCGGGTTTATTTTTGCAGGCCATGATGATTTGCTCATAGGTGCGCGCCGTGGCGCTCCTTTGGCTGTTGGCTTTGGTGATGGTGAAATGTATTTGGGCTCAGATGCGCTTGCGCTTGCACCATTTACCGATTCCATTACCTATCTTGAAGATGGCGATTGGGTGGTTCTGACGCGCTCATCCTGTGAGATTTTCAATAGTTTAGGTGAGAAAGTGGCGCGCCCGCGCTTACGTTCACAAGCCTCTGCCTTTTTGATTGATAAAGGCAATCACCGACATTTCATGGTGAAAGAAATTTTTGAACAACCTGAAGTCGTTGGCCGGACATTGGCGCATTATATTGATATGTCCAAAGGCGAAGTTAAGCTGCCATTTGATATTCCCTTTGACCCCGCGACATTAACGCGCATTAATTTAACGGCCTGCGGTACGGCCTATTATTCAGGCCTAGTTGCCAAATATTGGTTTGAGCGTTTTGCGCGACTGCCCGTTGAAATTGATGTCGCCTCTGAGTTTCGTTACCGCGAAGCGCCCCTTGATAAGGGCGGTTTGACCATTGTTGTCTCGCAATCCGGTGAAACTGCAGATACGCTTGCTGGTCTTCGTTATGCGCGTGAGCAAGGTCAGCATGTTCTCGCCGTCGTCAATGTTCCAACGTCAACAATCGCCCGCGAGAGCGATGTGGTAGCGCTGACTTTGGCGGGACCTGAAATTGGTGTGGCCTCCACCAAAGCATTTACGTGCCAATTAGCGGTGTTGGCTTCTCTTGCGCTGGCTATTGGACGCGCGCGTGGTGTGTTATCAGCCCAGCAAGAGCAAGATTTGGTCAATGAATTAATCGCTGTGCCCGGCTTGATGTCGCAAGCGCTCAAAACAGAGAAAAACATTGAGCAACTCGCTCATCAGCTCGCACGCGCACATGATGTGCTCTATCTCGGCCGTGGTACAAGCTATCCGCTGGCGCTTGAAGGCGCGCTCAAACTCAAGGAAATTTCATATATTCATGCAGAGGGATATGCCGCAGGTGAATTGAAGCATGGGCCTATCGCTTTGATTGATGAAACTATGCCGGTGATTGTCATCGCCCCACATGATGCAGTCTATGAAAAGACTGTCTCCAATATGCAAGAGGTGGCTGCGCGTGGCGGGCGTATTATTTTAATTGCCGATCAGCGCGCGCGTGATGAAGCAGCTATTCGCTTCGAACATGTGATTTCAATGCCAGATATGGGTAGCCAATTTGCCGCACTTGTTTATGCCGTGCCAGTGCAAATGATTGCTTATCATACCGCTGTTGTGATGGGTAAGGATGTTGACCAGCCACGCAATCTCGCCAAAAGCGTGACTGTTGAATAAACAGTCTTTATTTTGAACGACGGCTCGTGAAGGGTCCGTTCGCCATGACGCGGTTTAGAAAAGAATAGGATGGACTTTCATTCTATTAAAGGGTGAAAAATGCTGATTGATAAGGCGACATCGAGCGACATACCAATGCTGACGCGCTTGTTGGTAACATTGTTCACGCAGGAAGCAGAGTTCACCCCAAATCCCCAAGCCCATCAACAAGGTCTATTACGCATCATTGAGACGCCTGAAATGGGCGTAATCTTGGTGGCACGAATGGATGGTCAAATTGTTGGCATGGTAAATCTGCTTTTTACAGTTTCGTCAGCGCTTGGTGCCTCGGTCGCGCTTTTGGAGGATATGGTTGTATCCCCTGATGCCAGAGGTCAGGGCGTTGGTAAGGCGTTGCTTTCGGCAGCTATTAATTATGCCCGTAGCCAAGGTTGTCAGCGCATAACCTTACTGACGGATCGAGATAATGTGAACGCTCAACATTTCTATGCGCAACAGGGATTTGTCGAATCCCCAATGATACCCATGCGTCTTCGGTTAAATTGATCACTTACAATGACGTGAGCTATGGGCAGTGCTCTCACGCCAATTGTGGAGACATGGGCATTGCGACAAACCTCACATCTGTCACAAAAGCGTTAAACTTTACAAAAAGTTAAGCTGGATATAGGGTGCTTCATATGCGCGTGGGAATGCTGTCTCTTAGCGCCATCTCATTTCCTTGTTAGAGTTTGCATGAGCCAAGATCCTATTGATCCCGTTTTTGTCGCCCCGCCGCCAACTCTATGGCGCTCGTTTTTGAAGGGCTTGCGCACATGGTTCTTAACAGGCCTTGTGATTGCAGGTCCTTTGGCGGTGACGGCCTCTTTGGTGTTTTGGTTTATTGACACTGTTGATGAATGGGTGAAGCCGCTTGTGCCGCCTTCTCTATGGCCCGACACATATTTGCCAGTGCATCTGCATGGCACGGGTGTTTTACTCGCGTTTATTGGTCTTACATTGCTCGGATTTTTAGCGGCGAATTTGGCTGGCCGCACTTTGTTGCGCATTGGCGAAAATCTTCTTGATCGTATGCCTATTGTGCGCGGCATTTATAAAAGCATGAAGCAGATTTTTGAGACAGTGTTTGCGCAAAATGGCACTAGCTTTCGCAAAGCGGCGCTTGTTGAATTTCCAAGCCCGGGCATGTGGTCAATTGTCTTTTTGTCCTCTGCGCCCTCTGGTGCGCTCGCCGATGCCTTGCCGTCTGATAATATGATATCAGTCTTTTTGCCTTGCACTCCCAATCCCACAACGGGTTTTTGGTTTTATGTGCCAGCAAATAAAGTGATTGAATTGTCGATTTCGCCTGATGATGCCTTTAAGCTGATTATGTCCGCAGGTCTTATTCAACCCAAAAGCCTAATGGATGCTACCACTCAGGCCCAGTCGCACACATCCAAATCTTAACCTGCGCGCAACAGTTTGACAGCTTCATCGCGTTCAAACAAATAGAGTAATATGCGCAAAGCCTTTCCACGCGGAGAGGCGAGCTCTGGATCGCGTGTCAGCATGAGTTGCGCATCATCGCGCGCCATTGCCAGTAATTCCGCATGATGGCTTAAATCGGCAATACGGAACCCCGGACTTCCTGATTGCCGCGTGCCCAATACTTCGCCTTCACCCCGCAATTTAAGATCTTCTTCGGCGATACGAAAACCATCTTCACTTTCGCGCATGATTTCAAGCCGTGAGGTGGCGATTGCGCCAAGAGGGGCTTTGTATAGTAAAATGCAACTTGACGCGTTTGAGCCGCGCCCCACACGACCGCGCAATTGATGTAATTGCGCAAGACCAAAGCGCTC
>Ga0164297_10004548_pt1 | contig 12333 bp, 12 predicted proteins | sample GEODES058metaG_FD_113539 | JGI IMG/M metagenome (GOLD analysis project Ga0164297, IMG submission 113539) | Dystrophic lake water microbial communities from Trout Bog Lake, Wisconsin, USA - GEODES058 metaG | ecosystem: Environmental > Aquatic > Freshwater > Lake | place: USA: Trout Bog Lake... | reverse complement strand
CTCAATTGTAAAAGAATGTGAAAATAGAAACTCGAAAAATGCAGCGACTTTCTCATCTGAAACATAAATATCCAGGTCATCAATATTTTCTCTAGGCTTGAAGAGGCCTCCATTAAGGTATGGTGCATTAGCAAACTTTGAACGATAAGAAGGTGTAATTTTTGTAATTGATTTAGGAAGTTCCTGACCGTATGGTGAGTTTAGCGCTCTAAAGAATAAAGGTGTGAGCCAATCTCGATAGAAATTATCATCGTTTTTTCTATTGGAAAGATACTCTTTCCACATCGAATAAAGGAATTCTTTATCGTTACCTATCCAAGATTTCTTTTGAATAAAACCTAGAAATATAATTCTTATTACAAACAAGGTTGCAAAATCTTTTGCCAACAGATTGCTCACCTTTTTCTTCGGTGTTCTGCAACTCTCTACTATGCCATCGAAAAGTGAAAAGAATTCCTCATAGAAGAGATCTGTAACGGCAGTTATAGAAAAAGCAGTCTTAATCTCATCTAAGGACGAAAATGAGAGATTCTTTAGCTGGCGGATGAAGGTCTTATTGGGGAGTTCGGGACTAACGAAATATGTTGATCTTCTGAAATTATTCCAAAGTCTTTTGCTGCCATCAGATTCTGCATAGATGAGTGACATTCGAAAGTTGCCGGTTGCATCATGAAAGACAAATATTCCCGCCTGATACTTCTGGTTCTCGGTTGTCTTGAGAAAATTTTTAGCTAACTCAAACTGTTTCTTCCTGCCTGATCTTTCTGACAAATCATTTCCTACTCGATGGCTACTTATTGAAATATTTCCTGCTTCAAGGAGCAGCTCGCCAGAAAGGATAGAATTTGAAATATCTTGATCGGAGCCCAAATTAATTGGTAGGTCTATCGGGCGAAAGTTACGAGCTATCGACCGAAAAGCTAGAGTTAGGTTTGTATCAGAGAAGTTGGTAGTTAATTTTTTAAGTAGCTCAATCGACTCAGACATTGGTTCTCTCCTCAATAGCGATAATAACTTCACGCTCAAAAGCCTTGTTTCGTGAAATTTCCCGTTCTAGGTAATCAGTACCTAAGACATCAAAGATCATTTGAAGGTCTTTCAAATCATCTGAAATGTTGCCTATTCTTCTAAGCGTGTAGTCGGGCAAAGTGCCAAAATTGATTATGTCCCGCTTCAAAACTTGCAAAAAGTTTCGCTGATCAAAGGTGAGTTTAAGATTCTCCTTAAGCAAGAAATCAATCCTGTTTAAGGCTCGTTGCTCTAAGCTTTGCTCGTTAATCACAACTTTTCTAAACTCTTTATATGATGCGATTGCCTCATAGTTCTTCCAGAATTCAACATGGTTCCACGACATAGGCGCTTCATCAAAGCTGCATTTTAATCGATCATAAACATCTTCGATAGATCTTGTTGACGGTATAGCTTCACCATCTTCTATCAAACTAGAATAGACATAAAGGCGGTTTTTACGGAAGAACACAAATAATTCATCACGCTCACCACTTTTAGCAACTTTGACTCTCGGTGGAATAGTTGAAAGTGATTCGATTACATTTGGATACTGCATTCGTAGTTCATAAAATTCACGCAACACCTTGGTGTAAAAGCTTTCAGCTTCCAAGGTTTCAGGATTCACGTTTATTCTCTTGAATAACTCAGCTTCTTGTGGTTCCTCATCAACATCAAATATTTTTGAATCTTCACCTAATGTTGAATGGATTAGAAACATCTTATTGGCAGCAATCTCTCTAGATTTCACGAGGTTTGCACCCATTTCAGTAGGAAAGAAGTTTACGATTTGGAGTTCATCAAAGACCTTCTTACTGATCCGGTTGATGCGACCTAAACGCTGAATTACCTTAACCGGGTTCCATGGGATGTCGTAGTTGATAACGCATCCAGCACGATTCAAGTTGAAGCCTTCAGACATTTTATCTGAGGTTAAAAGAATCGATAAATTATTATTCTGAATAGCGGATGAAGCATCAAAATCTTCATTTATTTCCTTCAGCTTCGCTTTAGTCAAATCTCCTGAGACCGTGACTAATTTTCCTCCGAATTTTGCTTCAAGTGCGGGTTGAAGGTACTTGATAGTGTCTACATACTCTGAGAAGATCAATACCTTCCGAACCGGTTCTCCGTTCGAAGGTTTCTTGGAGATGACTTTTTCAATATTTTCAATTAGGCACTGAGTTTTAGGGTCACTTACAACCAAATCCAATTCAGCTAATTTACCTAGAATTTCACTGAAGAGAGCGATATCCGATTCAATATCGGCTAAAAAATCTTCCTTACGTTCAAATTCATCAACTTTGTATCTTCGATGATTCTTTGGTCGCTCTCCTTTTATTATTTGCTGCTCATACTCCAAGAGATACTGTTCTATTTCATCAGCATCTAAATCGTATATTTTCTCCATTAGGCCACGGTCTAATATATATTCACCGTGAGTTTTAATGAATTCAGCATTCCGCGTTGTCAATTGTAAGAAATTCTTAATACTTTGCTGAAATGACCCGAATGAGCTTTCAAAACGCTTCACAAGTAATCGCCGCATAAAGTCAAAAAGGTTCTGCTGTTGAATAAATTGTCGATTATCAATTTCACCCAATTGATTAAGTACTTTTTTCTCGTAATGGAAGGGGCGATATATAGCTCCTTTAAAGCGACCACCTTCAACAGGATCTGCAAAATAGCTATCAATCACATTTGTATAAAAATCAAGTTGTTCTTTTGTCAGCGAATAGAACCACTCCTGCGGGTCGGACACCTTTGAAAGAGATCCAATTTCGTCCTTATAATATGGGTTGTTCAATAAATCTAATCTGTTGCGTCGAATTGTTACTGGTTCGATGACATTTCGAATCTGACTCGCCAAAAACTTCTGTCTTTCGGAAACAAGTGACAACTCAATTTTGTCTCCTCCGAACAGAACCCGGTAGTAATTTTCAGCCTTTATTCGCTTTTGCCCGTCATTGGAATTCCAATTCTTTTTAATAAATCCAAGTCGTTCGAATACTCCTCGAAAGTGCGTGAACTGGTCGACTAGGTTATTTTCTATACTGATAGCAGAATTCTTCGGTGTCACAAATAGCTTAAGCAGAGACAAAATATCTTCAGGGCTGTTGTTAAATGGGGTGGCGGTCAATAGTAGAACTTGGCGTCCTCTGCAAATATTCTTCAGCTGCTCGTAAGCCTCGGTATCCTGATTACGAAATCGGTGAGCTTCATCAACAATAACCATTTCGAAATCTTTAGCTTGATTGACAAAAGCAAGAGCTCCTTCTAGATCTCCGAGAGAGCGAACTTCCCAATCGTAGAGACCAAATTCTTCAATATATTTTCTCCAACCGGTTGATCGATCGCGATCACCAACTAAACCAGGAGGACAAATGACAATCCCCCGCTTTTTCATATGTTTAGCAACTGCGCAGGCAATAACTGTTTTTCCGAGACCAACAACGTCGGCAATGATTACACCATTATTTTTCTCAATTATGCCTGTCGCTTGTTGAACGGCATCTAGTTGATATTTGTAAGGCGTGTAACCGTTACGTAGAAGGAGCTCAGAAATGTTTGTACCTAGGTCTTCCTGCGCAAAGGAATCTAGGTAGGTTTTCATCACTAGTAGGTAAGCTTCAAAAGGAGTAATAGACTTGACTAAAGTTTCTTCTGAAAGGGTTTCAATTAGTTTCTCTTTTAAATCTTCGAATTCCGTTATCTTTACCGAAGTTGACCAAAGAGCATCAAAATAACTTGCAGCATCTGAATATCCATAATCAGAAATTTCTACATTGAATTCGTTTTGGGTCCGCAGTCCAGCTTTAGTCAAGTTACTGCTTCCAGTTATAAAAACCTCACGAGTTCCAATTTGCGTTTCATCTAAGCCAAAAAGATATAGTTTGGAATGGTTTGGCTCTAAAGTCTTTCTAATAATTAATCTTCCAGAGTTTACCAATTCGATGAAGTAATTGATTTGATCATAAAACTCTTGATTATCAAAATCTTCTGTATTCAGAGCAGTTTTCAAGGATGCGAAATAGTCATAGGCAGCTTCGTCATTGGTTTGATTTCTCTTTTCACCATACTCAATCAGACCATGATTTCCTGCATCAACATTAAGTCCAACGAGCACCTTAATGTTTACAGTTGGATTAGCCTTTAGACCTTCATATAGTTCGCGTATTCCGGAAAAATAGAAGAAACCCACCAGAAATCGTAGCTCTAGGCTTCTAGTTGTTAATTCGACAATACGATTTTTTAAGTCTTTGCTGCCAGCATTTGTGATGAAGTTATTGTTAGCCACTAGTTGATAGCTCCAATTCCGTTATCTATTTCTTTGGTCACTTCAGTAAATGCGAGCTCCATTTTTCCATCGATTGGCCTCGCGTCCGCCTCTATTTCAGTGATTACTCCGACTTCTTTTTCAGATTCCAGTAGTTTCTTGAGGGTTTCACCCGCCGGAAGCACCATACGACTTACAGATGAAACATAGGAGTTGAAATCACCTACAGCGCTATTAAGTCCCTTTCCAACATTGCGCAGATGGCCAAAAGCGGTGATAAATCGCTTTAGAAGTTCTTCGCCAGCTTTTCCAATATTTTCAGCGTTTTCTATTCGCGCACTTTCCCGCCATGTAAATGCAGCCGATTTAAGAACAACGAGTAATGATGACGGTGCGGCTAAAACCACATTCTTGCGATAAGCGTAATCAAAGAGGTCTGAATCGCAGGCAAAAGCTTCAGTTATGAAGTGTTCGCCTGGGACGAACATGATTGCGTATTCGGGTGTTGGCAAAGAACTAGCCCAATATTTTTTTGAAGCTAGATTGTCGATATGGTTACGGACTTGCTTTGCATGTTCTGCAAGCAGAATATTCTTTTGCACTGGATCCTGTTCGGCACTTGCCTTGCGATATGCAGTCAGGGGAACTTTTGAGTCAACATAAATCATGCGTCCACCAGTGAGCAGAATTTTCATATCTGGAATACCAATACCATCTTCAGAATGATTGGACTGTCCTTCTTGTTCGGCAAAATCAACATGATCCAGCATTCCTGCATGCTGGACAACACGGCGGAGTGATAGTTCTCCCCAAGTTCCAGCACCCTTAGAGGACGTAAGCGCAGAATTCAGAGTTGATGTTGTCAACGTTAAATTTTCCGCAGATAATTTCAATGCGCCGTAGTCCTGATCGACAAGCGCTTTTTGCTGGTCGATATAGGTACGCAAATCCTTGATTTGAGATTCCAGAGGCGCAACAAGTGAGCGCACTGCATTCTCCCGGATAGTCGCATCCTGGTTAAGGTCCAACCTTGCAGCTTGTACAGCTTCATGCGAGAGCGTCTTAATGCTCGCCGTACCTTCTACCAAAGCTTTTTCACGTTCCTCCAGCTGTGTTTTAGCGACGGCTAACTCTGCACCAATTTTTTGGGACTTTATTGATGCAAAGAGAAATCCCACAACTAGACCAACAATGATTCCAACAAGCAAATTTATAATCGACATGATTCCTCTTACTTATTCTTACGGTTTGGCATTTTTGGTTGAAGCTTCAACCCGGTTTCATGGAATATTCCTGAAAGTGCGGTGCGGACAATTTCCACAGGATTATCTTTATGGATGGTGAATGAAGCCAATTCATCAGACTTAATTGAATTCTTCTTACGTAAAACGACGCGGCAACGCATTGAAGACTGCATAGTAAAAGAATCGGGATCATTTTCGACTGGTGCTTGATACCAAGAAAGCCATTCGTAATAACCTAAAGCGCCAATGTCAACTGGCATCAAGTGAACTTGATAATCATCATTTAACTCGATAACAAGCGCGGCCCTTTTACCAGAAATACGCTTATTCACAATCAATTCCTGCGCACGTAAATTGTGAAGAATGGTCGCTGTTTCAAGTTTGAGCGCCACATCAGGAAGGAGAGCCCGAAGCTCGGTAGAAGATGTTGTTGGCCACATAATTATTTTTATCCTTTACTTCTTAAATGGAAAAGTGTCAGGCTTTAAGGCCCAATTGGTAATTTCGAGTGTCAACGCCTTTAACTCCTGATTACGTGAGCCAGGCGCAGTAACGACGGCCCCCCGGGCAGGACTAGGGAAGACCCCAGTCGTTAACCAACCATTGCCTTCCTTAATAGGAATGTCCATGTGATCTGACAATTTAGCTAGGAATTCGGCTGCCTTTTCTCGAGTCATTCTAGGGTTCATTTTTTTACCCTGGCTATCAGTAGGGCTGGTTAATTCAAACCAAACACCGGCAAGCACACGTAGCATCGTGCCTCCACCTATAAGGCTTGTCGCACGTAGCTCTGTCGGTGATTTCGCAAAGTCTTTAGCAAATGCTGTTTGAATTGCATCTAAGAATTCACGGGTACGGTGTTCAAACATAGCATCATTTTTTTCTTGATCTTGAACTTTACTTATGCGCCCAGAAGTTCCCACCATTACTGCACGAACCACATCAGCCAATGTTTTAGCTGAAACTAAGTTTTCGCTAGCTCCTGCAACTCGGTCTTTATTAAATTCCACCTTGCCAAGAAGTAGCGGATGTGGTTGCTCCACGGCCACAACAGAAGTTACGCGATTTACAATCTTGCTTTGATCGAAGCTAATTGAAAGTGCCTTGACCATGCCTTTTGCATTATTTGCGATATCTGCAAATATTTGGCGAGCTTCTTGCGCGGTAGTACAAACTAAAATATCAAGTCCGATTGATTCCCGTTCAGATCGTTCAATGTTTTCTTGCGCTGTTTCTAGGCGCTTTTGTGCAAGTTCAATCACATTTTTTTGCCCAGCGCTTTGAGCCTCGGCAAGATGCGACTTTGCGTCAAGTAATTCTTTATTCAGTTGCTTAATCCACATGTGGAAGCCAAGAATTCGGTGCTGCCCGTCAAGAATGTGAATTGATTGACGAGAATTGCGGGGAATGGAAAGAACGCCGACCACGACCGACCCGTCCATCACCATGTCGTTAAGAGGTGAATATGGTTCAAAGCTGAGAACGTCGAGAGGGCACCAAAGCAACAGTGTCGGGCTCGCCCATTCATGGCGGGTGTTTACATAGTCACGAAATAGCTTTCCGCGAAATTCCTTGACGATGCGGTTATCTTCCTGAGGTGTTTCGACGGGAGGGGCATCGACGCCCGCGGTCAGCTGAGAGATCGACATATCTAGGTGGTAGACAGTTCGTCCGCCCATGTACTTCTTGGTGGCGATAAAGCGATCATCACGCATATAACCAGTTAAAACCGGCGCTTTTTGTGTATCGGCCATTTCGAATCCCTCACTCAACTAATTTCTTATATTCCCGAATAAGAAGTAATATAGCACAAATAAGAAATTATTTGTCAAGTGGAGATTTTAAATCTTCTTTTAGCTGTCTAAATGTCCTTCAAACCAGCGCTCGCGCTCAACTTTGGCTAGATATCCCCAGGTATCTCCGAAAAACGCCGCCAATGTCCCCTCCTGAGTCATACGGAGGCGTCCTCCGTTGGGCTTACGGGCAAGAAGAAGGGCCCCGAGGGACTTGGCAGCCTCGGCATTTACCTCACTTAATAGCTGGTCGGTCTTTCGGTCACGAATCTCGCCAGTGATGTGGAGCGTGTAGGTATAACCCAGGAAGGGCCCATCGAGCGGACTTCCTACTTCAGGCTCGTCTTCCCCAGAGGCCTCAATAATCTTTTCAGCGATTTCAGAGACTTCGCCTTGATCCGACACTTCTTCCTCGTTCACTGCCTCCGGTGGTGAATACAAATCTAATACCGCACGGCATTCTCGTGTTACTGGCAAACCTTCTAGTCGGTAAGAAATCTTGGAAATATCTACAGCAAGCTCCTTCAATTCATCGCTAGATACTTCAATTTCTTGATGGAACCACGTATGTCTATCAGCCAAGAGCTGATCCAAAAGATTATAAAACTCTTTATGGTAATTAGAGGGGATTACCGAATTCAAAGGCTTCCGAAGGATCGTACGAATTTCTCCATTTTGGTTTTCCGTCAGTCTCTTCAGCAATAGAGCAGGATCTTTAAAATTAGTTTTGCCCACATTTGCAGCAGTAATTTCTAGATTCTGGAGCCACTCAGGGCCATCTGTTTTGATGAGGCCTTTATTGATGAAGTCATACAAGTCGGCAGAAAAACAATTGATTAGAGCCATTCCAGTAGCATGAATTTGAAAAGCATTCCCTAAGTCTGGAAGAGAAATTCTGAGTTCATTTGATTCTGTCATTTTAAATCTCACTCTCTTTACGTAACATCCATGCTTGTGCGGCAATGCTCTTTTCATTCGAGATAGCTTCTTCGATTGAACTATAAGCAACTTCAGTCGGAATCACATCCAGCATAGACATGTTTCTTGAAGCGACTAATGCCCAATCGAGAGAAGATGTAGGTCTTATCTCCTCCAAATTCAAAGCTTGTTGAATTCTTTCATCATTAAATGCATCCCACTCATTATTGTCAGCAATATTTGGTGTTGCGTAGTGAGCGCATTCTTCTGTTGTGAGAATCGAAAACAGGTGCTGGGAATCAGCGTTGGCTGACTTGCCTCGCGGATAAACGCGAAAAACACTAATTTTCATATCGTAAAAATACTAATAAATCTCAGAAATTACTACACGCATTAGTAGATCATTTGCACTTATAAGTAGGGTAGACATCTAAAATTTAATCCTGGATAAATCCAACCCGGTAAGTCTGCTTTTTGCTCATTTCAAATCGTGGAGTTCCACCGAATGAATTAAGCAAGGCATTTCCATGAGCATCAGATGCCATAGCCACATTTCTGCAGGCATGCTGGAAGTTAGACATATTGAGATCAGATCCCCATATCTCAGCTTCAATCAAAACCTGTTGCTGGACATGGAATGCACGAGCAAATCTCAGGCGTGAATTAATATCATTCAAAGCACCATGTAATTCAGGATTAGCATCGAGGTCTGCTAAAACTACGGAGAAAATTTGAACCACCGGATCTGTAGGACCATCGATCCGAACATAAAAAGAAGCACCACCATATTCGATCGGAAGGTCTCCATCGTTATCAGGTTCAGGGCGTCCACCAGTAAGTTGCTCGAGTAAATCTCTCGTATAGGAAACAACCATGTCTCTATGCATTCTCTTCCCAACTCTCCTTTGAATATATTTATGAATCTTGTTACGAAATGAATATTCCTTTAGCCATTCTCAATTAGTATCCTGATAATTCATGCAAATCCTTATCTTGCAAAAGGACATCAATTCCGTGGTTGTTGAACTCCTGAATAAAATTTTCTAGATTGAGATAAAGGAACTCAGCGGGTTCATAATCGATTCCATATCCAGTGTCAGGGGTACCCAACTTCTCCGCTATTTCTGCAGGAATCCATTCATCAGTCCAAAGTGAGGGTTGGCCATAAATTAGCAATGTGTCCGATTCATCTCGATAAACAGGGCAATTGGACAGATCAAAACTAAGTTTTTTTGAGATCTCAAATAACCGTTCGTTGTCTAGTTTTGAAATGGCATCTAATTCTAAATTAAAGTGATTTGGATCCTCATCAATAACAGACTCTACAAGTTCCAAAAGATAATCTGGTTCCCATAGAAAGTTGACAATGTACTGAGGTAATAACTTGGGACGGTTTTCATCTTCCGAATATTCCAAGTAAACCTTCTGTGCATCTTCTATTGTTTTTGCTGTTTCTAGCTTCCGGACATAATAAATTCCACGTTCTACTTCTACTTTTGGTAAAGCCCACACTTCGTCATGAGCTTGAATCACGCAAATAATTAGGTCGTTGTTCAGCCACTTGTCTTTAGCCTCAGATACGCTCATTCGAAGTCGGCTCATGCGTAGAAACTTAACAACACGCCCTGACAAGCACCAGCCTTATCTACTTGTAAATGTCTGAAGGTGGTGCTATGTTTTTAGCAGGTTAAGAAATAAGCGTTAAGCCCTTTAGCTTGCTTATTGCCCTCCGCGCAAAGCACGACCCGCGTCCGGTGGCCCTAAAGGAAAACCTGCCAGCGATGAAAGACACCGCTGGAAGTGGCGGGTCTCTTTTCTTTTAAAGAGCCCAGATAGGGCCTGATTAACATGCCAAATAGTCATATAACGGGCGTCTTTGACGTCCAGGGAACTCATTTCCAAGCCATCTGCTCTTGTGGGTGGCTATCAACCATCTCCTTTCTGGAGGAGGTCGATCTACTTAGGGCGATGCACGCCCATGAAGTATCAGTCTTCGGTGACCGCAAATGACCGCGGGCAAGAAGAGATGTCAGTGGTCAGATCTATGGTTACCAATCCGCAGTGGAGGTAACAAATGAGCGACGAGGAGAAAATCAACCTAGGGCAAAGAGAACAGGAGCTTTGGCAGGAAGTTAACCAAAGCGAGGGTGCTGAAAGAGCGAGAGCTTTAACTGCACTCAGCAGAATCCTGTGGGATAAAAGTAACTACAAAGAATCACTTGCCTTCTGCGAGAGTGCGAGAGATTTATATTTAGAAGCTGGTCGAGAGAATTATCTCGAAGAGCTTACCGATGTGAACTTCGGAATTATGAATAACTCCGAAATGTTAGATCGGCCAAGAGAAGCTGCAGAAGCAGCTGGCGTAATCATCGAATTGTATAAAGAGACAGATCACCCGATGTTGGGAGAACTTCTCAGAGACCAGGGAAGATACTGGTTTGCCGTGAACGAGTTTGAAAAATCGCTCGCTTCGCACCTTGAAGGAATAGCAATAATTGATCCAGATCAAACAGAGGTCGCAAGAGGAATAGATCTCTTGAATGTAGCGATGGCAAGAAATCGACTACACCAATACGAAGAATCAATTGCGGGGCTACGGGAAGCCATCGCAATATTTAAGAAAGAGAAAGATCCAAAGTGGGTCTCCAAATGTCACGGCGAATTAGCAGAAATCTATTTCGCTCTCGAAATGCCAGATGAGTTAGAAGAGTGGGCAAGAAAGGCGCTCGACTATGCAGAGCTAACTGGCAACGGCCGTTGGGAGTACTGGCTCAATTATTACATTGGCGTAGCTCGAAAGCTTAAAGGCGAGATTGATTCGGCAGAAGAATTTTTAGCTAAGGCAAAATTCCAAGTCGTTCAATATGGAGATCAAGACTGGAATGCATTGGTCAAGATTGAAAAGGAGATCGCCGGAATAGATGTGATTCGAGGCAAAGTCAGTCAGGCAGAGGAAATTCTCCGCCGTGTGGCAACGATCGAAGAAACGTTGCTCGCCTCATGACAAACTCAAATAGCAGAAAGCCACTTCGCCGCATTGCTTGTCCGCAATGCGGCGAATTAGGGCTACAAAAGATCATCTACGGAATGCCATCAGATGATTTTAATTTCGATAAATACATCGTAGGTGGATGCATCGTTAGCGAAGCCAATGTCGGGTGCCCACAATGTGAATGGTGCGGCACCCGCAATGAACTGGAGCAAAACTGATGGGGGTCTGGGATTTGAGTTGGGCAAAAGGTGAGGTGCTCAAGTGGAAGAAATCAGCATTACTTAAAACTATCTCTGAAAAAGATCGACACATCTATCTGCAAAAAGCACTAGATATGCAGAATCTATACGAACAAATCTGTGCCGAATGGGAGTCCCGAGCTAAGCGATACGGAGAGGATGAAAATGGGCAACGTAGCGAATAGGCAATGTCCGATGTGCAGAAGCACAGACATACAGCAGAAGTGGACTAATGCGAACTATTACTTCCAATGCAATGCATGTGGAGAGAGGTGGAAACCATGAAGAGATCAAAAGTAACTATGGATATAGAAACCTTGAGGACTGTTACTGGCTACTGCCACTGGATACCGATTACTCAGGGACTCTACAAAGAATATTTTGCAAAGAATTTTCCGGGATGGCAATGGAATGACTTTGTACCTCTATTGCTCAAGAATAAGATCTTGGAATTCCACGGCGACGGAAATGACTCCCTCACCAAGCTCTGGCAAGGCTTGTACATCTCATCAGATATTCAATCTATCGAATTTACGACCTTTAAAGGTGGCGTGAGAACGGCAATCAAATACAAGAATGATTTGGAAATGAATTAATGATTGCGAGCCGTAGGGGTGAAGCAGGGTACAAATCTGATTCACCCCTACGCATTGCATACTCTTAGTGGATAAATTCAAAGCAAAGTATTGGCTCGCAGTCCTCCATCCACTTTGTATTGTCTTCAACTGAAATTAAACCCTCCCAGTCCTCTCCACAAATTTCTAAAGCTTTTGTAACTGCTTCAAACTCATCCGAAGTTTGAAAATCTCCAGCAAAAACTGAGTCACTTGCTGCGAAGATGACAAAATATCCAGTTTCACAT
>Ga0164297_10004546_pt1 | contig 12334 bp, 13 predicted proteins | sample GEODES058metaG_FD_113539 | JGI IMG/M metagenome (GOLD analysis project Ga0164297, IMG submission 113539) | Dystrophic lake water microbial communities from Trout Bog Lake, Wisconsin, USA - GEODES058 metaG | ecosystem: Environmental > Aquatic > Freshwater > Lake | place: USA: Trout Bog Lake... | reverse complement strand
TAGCCGTAGCGCAGCATGACGGGCAGGGAAATCAAGCCCATGGCAATGACCTGACCCGCCACTGTGCCGGTGATGGCGCCCAAAATAAAGCCCACGATGATGACCGAATACCCCAAGCCGCCTTTGATGGGACCAAACAACTGGCCCATTGAGTCGAGCATGTCCTCGGCCAAGCCACACTTTTCAAGCAAAGCGCCCATTAACGTGAAAAAGGGAATGGCCAGTAGCAAATCGTTCGACAAGATGCCGAACATGTTCAGCGGCAAATTGCTCATGAAACTGGCTGGAAACCAACCCATGTAAATCGCAAAAAAGCCCGAGCCCAATCCCAAAGCGGCCAGTGAAAACGCCACTGGAAAGCCCAGCAGCATGAACAACACCAGCCCCGCAAACATATAAGGTGCAAAGTTTTCCATGGTCGATCTCTAGCTCACTGCACCGGTTTTTCGTATTGCAGGTTCAATTCCAAACCCAACGCTTCGGGGTTGTGCAAAAAAGCCACCCGTTTGATGATTTCAGCCAGACCTTGCAAAAACACCAGACCAAAGCCCAGCGGCAGCAACAAAGCCACGGGCCAGCGCACCAAGCCACCGACATTTGAGGAGGTTTCACCGCTGATGAACCACTTGATGAAAAGGGGGGTGCTGATGTAGGCCAAGAAGCCCATGGTCGGCAGCAAAAAGAAAATCAAGCCGAACAAATCCAGCCAAACGGGGGCTTTGCCCTGGAGGCGCCCATAAAAAATATCCACCCGCACATGCTCGTTGACCTTGAGCACATAAGGCGCGCCCAGCATGACGCCGGCGGCGAACAAATACCATTGAATTTCAAGCCAACCGTTGGAGCTGGCGTCAAGGCCGTAGCGGACCACCGCGTTGCCGGCCGAAACCAAAGCGGCCGCCAAAACGGTCCAAGCGCCCCATTTGGCCAGTTGGGCGCTCAGGGCATCAACGGCCTTGGCAAATTGAAGGAGTAACGACATGAAGGGGGCATTCGACTAAAAACAGACGTCGAATGTTACCGCTTCATGAAATTATTCTTCAATTGAGGGGACGCACTGGCATTGAATTGATAACAGGGGACACTTGAACCTGAAGATAGGCGCCTGGATCATGGGGCATCTGGACACTGTAAGTTCGTCCCGCGTATTCATATTGGACGTTGTAGGCCACCACGCGGTTTTCGTAGACCATTTGACGACCGCAGGTGGTCACGTTCTCGGTTTTGGGCTGTCCACCGCCTTCGATTCGGTCGCCCAGAATGGCGCCGCCCAGAACACCCGCCACTGTGGCCAATGCTTTGCCGCTCCCGCCGCCGACGGAGTTGCCCACCGCGCCGCCAGCGATGGCCCCCATCACAGCGCCTGCGCCTGATTTTTCATTGCTGGTGACCGCCTGGGTTGAGCAAACCCGTTGCGGGATGCCCACCGCCTGAACCACCGGTGTTGATGAGAGGACTCGGGCCAATTCAGGCGTTTGAACTGGGGCTGGTGCTTGGGCTTGGGCATGTGCTTGAGACGTTGTTAGCACGGCAACAAAACCGACCGTCAGGAGGTTGACCAGGGTGAAGGCGTGGGGTTTGAATAGGGGCTTCATAAAAATCTTGTAAGTTCGTATTGGACTAAAACGCAGCAACTCAGATGCAGGTTGACCGCCGAGGATTCAAGGCCCGCGAAAAAGGCCCGCTAAAACTTTCTGGGCGTTTCAAGTTCTTGGGTTCAAGTTTTGGTTTTACCAGTCCTCTGGGGTGAAGCCCACGGTAAATCGTTTTTTTGACGTGGTCCCCCAGTCGATCACCGGCCGCTTGATGACGCTCGGATGGCTCAGCATCAAGGCCCGCGCTGATGGGTTGGCTGATGGGTTGTTTAGCACCTGGGCTTGAAGGTCTGGGGGTAAATTTCGCCAAGTGGTGCCCTTTCGGTTGACCAAGGCCTCCCAGCCCAATGCAGAGATCCAAGCGTCGAGTTCAGGCTCGGGCACGCCGGCTTTTTTGAAATCGTGAAACACAAAGGACCGATTTTGGTCGCGCAGCCAATCCAGTCCCTTTTTGACGGAACTGCAATTGGGGATGCCATAAAGGGTGATCGGGGAGGTGGTGGTCATGGATTCGGCTTCGGCGACAATCGAAGCATGCATTTTCCACAAAAAACCTTGGCAGATTGGCTGGCGCATTGCGAGCAACTGCATCCCAAAACGATCGACATGGGTTTAGAGCGTTCCAGAGTCGTGGCCGAGCGCTTGGGCTTGCGATTCAAGGTCCCTGTCATTACGGTGGCGGGCACCAACGGCAAGGGTTCGACCTGCGCCATGCTGGAGGCCATTTTGTTGCAGGCGGGTTACCGCACCGGGGTCTATACCTCACCGCATTTGGTGCATTTTGAAGAACGCTGCCGCCTGCGTGGCGAGTCGGTTTCCGAGGCTGATTTGTTGCCCCACTTTGAAGCGGTTGAAACCGCCAGGGCCGAAACCTCCTTGAGTTATTTCGAGTTCACCACGCTGGCGATCTTGCGTTGCTTGGCTGAGGCGCCGTTGGATGTGGTCATATTGGAGGTGGGTCTGGGCGGTCGCTTGGATACCGTCAACCTGATCGATGCCGATTGCGCTGTCATCACCAGCATCGACCTGGACCACACCGATCTCTTGGGGCACGACCGTGAAACCATCGGCCGAGAAAAAGCCGGCATTTTCCGCGCCGGCCAATTGGTGGTCATCAGCGACCCGATGCCCCCCGAAAGCGTCGTGAAGGCCGCCACCGATTTGGGTTGCGATTTGTGGCGTTTGGGCGTGGACTACAACTTTGCGGGCGATCAGTTGCAATGGGCTTGGTCGGGCCGTGGCCGTCGCTACGCGGGCTTGGCTTATCCGGCCTTGCGGGGTGCCAACCAATTGTTGAACGCCTCGGGTGTCCTGGCCGCCTTGACTGGACTGCGCACCCGATTGCCAGTGACCGCTCAGGCGGTTCGCAATGGCTTGGCCATGGTCAGTTTGCCAGGGCGCTTCCAAATCGTCCCAGGCCAGCCCGCCTTGGTGCTGGATGTGGCCCACAACCCGCACTCGGTCGCGGCACTCACTGTGAACCTGGACGCCATGGGTTTTTACCCCCGCACCCACGCTGTTTTGGGGGCCATGGCCGACAAAGACCTGGCCACGATGTTGGCCAAAGTCGCGCCCTTGGTTGACGCTTGGTATCTGTGCGATTTACCCACCCCGCGGGCCGCCCGCGCCGAGCAATTGGCGCTGGTCGTGGCCGCGCTGAAGGGCCCTCGGCAAGTGCCTGTCAGCTGCTTTGAAAACCCCCAACAAGCCCTTGATGCAGCCGCTTCGAACGCAGACCCCGCTGATAGAATTGTGGTTTTCGGATCGTTCTTCACAGTGGGCGGGGTGTTGCAAAACGGCATGCCCAAGTTGTCCGCCCCGCACCTGTCAAACTGAGATTTTTTAAAGCGTTTCGGCCCATGGCATTTCCCCAATTTCGCTGGCCCTTTGGTGCTGACGTTAACAACTCCGAGTCGGCTGCGTCGGTCGATACCCTTCGAAGGCGAGCCCGCCACCGTTTGATGGGGGCCAGTGTGCTGGTGGTGATCGGGGTGGTTGCCTTTCCATGGATGTTTGACACCCAACCACGCCCTGTGGCGCTCGATGTGCCCATCGCCATTCCAGACAAAAATCAAGTTGCGGCCTTGGCATTGCCGCCAGTTGACACCGAGTTGAAGGTCAAAACAGAGGTCGCTTCCAATTTGTCGCCAGCGGCTACTTTGCCTGCTGCTTTGCCTGCTACTTTGCCCCCTGCATCGACTGCCGAGAGCCGCGTGGCACCCGTTCGTGACTTGAACAGCAAAGGTTTGGCACCCGGGGAAGAAGAAGTGACACCCACCTCTAAAGACGTCAAAGAGGCCAAAGAGGCGAAACAATCGAAAGAAAGCAAAGAAGTCAAAGACCCTAAGCCTGACATAAAGCCTGAAATAAAGCCTGAACCCAAACAAGAAGCCAAGACCGAACCCAAGCCCAAATCAGACGCTAAAAACGACGGCGCACGTGCGCAATCACTCCTAGACGGCGGCGCCAAATCGGCTGATGCCAAATCTTCAGACGCCAACCCCAGCCGTTACGTGGTTCAAGTGGCGGCTTTCAGTGACGCCGGCAAGGCCCATGAAGTCCGTCAAAAACTGGAAAAAGCGGGCATCAAAACCTACTCTCAAGCGGTCGACACCCCCGACGGCAAACGCTACCGGGTTCGCATTGGGCCGTTCACGAGCAAAGCGGAAGCCGAACAAGCGGCTGGCAAAGTCAAAACCCACCAGCTCACGGCTGTGGTTTTGACCCTGTGACTTCGGCGCCATGTTGAACTGGCCTTTTCAATGGGTAGACACCTGCATGTTGGGGGTGTTGGCCTATTGTTTGGTGTCAGGGGCCTGGCGAGGTTTGGCTTACGAGGTGTTTGCCTTGGCCGCTTGGGTCGTGGCCTTCTTTGCAGCCAACGCCTTTGCTGACAGGGCCGCCCAGCATTTGCCCTTGGGTGAATTGAGCGACGGCGTGCGTTATGCCCTCGGTTTTGTGGTTCTATTCGTGGCTGCCATGTGCGTCACCACTTTGCTGGGCTCCTTGCTCACCCGCTTGTTGAGTGCTGTTGGGTTGGGTTTGGTGAATCGTTTTTTCGGCGCTGGGTTTGGCCTGGCGCGTGGGGTTGTTTTGCTGTTGGTGGTGGTGGCGGTGGTTGAAAAAACACCTTTGCACACCACTTATGGGTGGCAGGCCTCACAAGGGGCTGTGTGGTTGAGCGCTGGTTTGCAAACCCTGCAACCTTGGCTGCCGCAACAAATCGGCCACTATTTATAGGAACTTCATATGTGTGGCATCGTTGGTGTTGTTAGTAAAACCCCCGTCAATCAACTCATTTATGACGCCTTGTTGCTGTTGCAACACCGCGGTCAGGATGCGGCCGGCATCGTTACCCAGCAAGAACGCAAGTTCTTCATGCACAAGGCCAAGGGGATGGTGCGTGACGTCTTCCGCACCCGCAACATGCGCGCCTTGCCCGGCCCGGTGGGCTTGGGCCAAGTGCGCTATCCCACCGCAGGCAACGCCTTCAGCGAAGAAGAGGCGCAGCCTTTTTATGTGAACGCGCCTTTTGGCTTGGTCTTGGTGCACAACGGCAACTTGACGAACGCCAAAGAATTGCGCAAAGAGTTGTTCGTCACCGACCACCGCCACACCAACACCGACAGCGATTCCGAGGTTTTGCTGAATGTGTTGGCCCACGAAATGGACCGCGCCACCCGAGGCAAAACCTTGGACAAGTCGGCCATTTTTGAAGCGGTGCGCCAAGTGCATCTGCGCGTCAAGGGTTCCTATGCGGTGATCGTGCTGATCGCTGGGCACGGGCTGTTGGCTTTCCGCGACCCTTACGGCATTCGGCCTTTGTGCATGGGCCGCGGTGCCGATGGCACCGTCATGGTGGGCAGTGAATCCGTGGCGCTCGAAGGCACGGGCCACGACTTGGTCCGCAACATCGCGCCGGGCGAGGCGGTTTTTGTGGACAACGAAGGCCAGATTCATGCCGAACAATGCGCGGCCAATCCGCAGTTGCACCCCTGCATTTTTGAGTACATTTATTTGGCCCGTCCTGACTCGGTGATGGACGGCATTTCGGTTTACCGTGCCCGCCTGAATTTGGGTGAAACCCTGGCCAAACGCGTCATTTCAGTGATCCCGCCGAAAGACATTGATGTGGTGATTCCGATCCCCGAATCCAGCCGCCCCAGCGCCATGCAGCTGGCGCAGTTGCTGGGTTTGCCGTACCGTGAAGGCTTCGTCAAAAACCGCTATGTGGGCCGCACCTTCATCATGCCGGGGCAGGGTGTTCGTAAAAAATCAGTACGCCAAAAACTCAACGTCATCGGCAGCGAATTCAAGGGCCGCAACGTGCTCCTGGTGGACGACTCCATCGTGCGGGGCACCACCAGCCGCGAGATTGTTCAAATGGCGCGAGAAGCCGGCGCCAACAAGGTCTACATGGCCAGCGCCGCACCACCCGTTCGTTTTCCGAATGTGTATGGCATCGACATGCCGACCAGCGCCGAATTGGTGGCCCATGGCCGCACTTTGGAAGAGGTGCGTGAGTTGATAGGCTGCGATGCCCTGATTTACCAAGACGTCGAAGCCATGAAGGCCGCGATCGGTTCGCTCAACCCTGAAATTCACGGTTTTGACGCCTCTTGTTTTGACGGCGTTTATGTGACCGGCGACATCACCGCTGACGACATCCAGCGCCTCAATGAAGACCGCGTCGGCACCGAAGAAAACGACCTCGACACCTCCCGCTTGGCGCTGCCCAATCCCGCCACAGTTTGACATTGCTATTCCTTTTTTGAACGGTATTCCCTTGAGTTCTGCTGACGCTTCATCCAATCGGGTGCGCACTCGATTTGCACCTTCTCCCACGGGTTTTATTCACCTCGGCAACATCCGCTCGGCCTTGTACCCTTGGGCTTTTGCCCGGGCTCATCAGGGCGTGTTTGTCTTGCGCATTGAAGACACCGATTTGGAGCGGTCTAACCAAGCCTCGGTCGATGTGATCTTGGAAGGCATGGACTGGTTGGGCATGCAGCCCGACGAGGGGCCCTTTTATCAAATGCAGCGCATGACGCGCTACAAAGAAGTGTTGGCGCAACTCCAGGCCGCTGGCCATGTCTACCCTTGCTACATGAGCATGGCCGAACTGGATGCCCTGCGCGAGCGCCAAATGGCAGCCAAAGAAAAACCCCGTTACGACGGTACTTGGCGCCCTGCACCCGGCAAAACCTTGCCCCCAGTTCCCCCAGGCGTTCAACCCGTGTTGCGTTTTTTGAATCCTGAAGGCGGCTCGGTTGTTTGGGAAGACAAAGTCAAAGGCCGAATTGAAATTAGCAACAACGAGCTGGACGATTTGGTGATCGCCCGCCCAGACGGCACCCCCACCTATAACTTTTGCGTGGTGGTGGACGACATCGACATGCAAATCACCCACGTGATTCGGGGCGATGACCACGTGAACAACACGCCGCGCCAGATCAACATCTTTAAAGCCCTCGGAAAAGAACCCCCTATATACGCGCACTTGCCCACCGTGCTGAATGAGCAGGGCGAAAAAATGAGCAAGCGCAATGGCGCCAAAGCCGTGACCCAATACCGTGAAGAAGGCTATTTGCCCGAGGCCATGGTCAACTACTTGGCGCGCTTGGGTTGGTCCCACGGCGATGATGAAATTTTTAGCCGTGAGCAATTTTTGGCATGGTTCAATTTGGATCACTTGGGCCGCAGCGCCGCCCAGTTTGACGAGGCCAAATTGAAGTGGGTCAACGCCCAACACCTGAAGGCCATGGACGACAACGCTTTGGCAACAGCGGTTCAGCCCTTCGTGGTCAAAGCCTTGGTGGCACAAGGGGTGGCAGATGCCGAGGCCACTGCCCAAGTGGCCCAAGCTTTGGCGAGCGGCCACTTGGCTCAACTCGCTGCCTTGTTCAAAGACCGATGCGATACCTTGCTGGTCTTGGCCGATTGGGCCGCCCGTTTTTATGCCGACGTTCAACCCGCCGCGGAAGAGTTGGCGCAACACGTGACCGACGCCATTCGACCAGGCTTGCAAGTGTTGGCTGAGCGCTTGAATGCCTTGTCTGCTGACGCTTGGGACAAAGCCACGATTGCCGCTTTGTTCAAAGACGTCTTGAAAGAGCAGGGCCTGAAAATGCCCCAACTCGCCATGCCAGTGCGGGTGCTGACCGTTGGGACGGCGCATACGCCGTCTGTCGATGCGGTTCTTTTTTTACTGGGCCAGCAAAAAGTTGTCACAAGATTGAAAAAGGCCTAAAAAATCTGCTTATAATTGAGGGCTCTGCTAAACGTTGATGACAACGTTTAACTTGGGGGGTATAGCTCAGCTGGGAGAGCGCTTGCATGGCATGCAAGAGGTCAGCGGTTCGATCCCGCTTACCTCCACCAAAACAGAGATCTAGGTTATGACCCTATCGTCTAGAGGCCTAGGACATCACCCTTTCACGGTGAGTACCGGGGTTCGAATCCCCGTAGGGTCGCCAAGTTGTAGCGCTTGGTTTGATGCGAAGCTGTCTTGCAAAAGACCTTCAATTTGAACGAAAGCTATCTACCAGGAGTGGTAGTTCAGTTGGTTAGAATACCGGCCTGTCACGCCGGGGGTCGCGGGTTCGAGTCCCGTCCACTCCGCCAAAATGAAAAAACCCTTGTAAGTCGCTGATTTGCAAGGGTTTTTTGCTTTGGTAATGACTCTGAACACCACATGCTTTAGCCACATGTCTTGCAGCATGGCGAAATTGGCAATTACCAAAGCCAATCTCCAATCACCGGCCACTATTCTGAAATGGTTTCCTGGCTCAAAAAAAGCATGACCTGCTGAGCAGGTGTATAACCAAAAGCTGACTTGAATAGGTTTCAATCATGCCCCAACACATCACCATTGACTTCGTCTCCGACATCTCCTGCCCTTGGTGCGCGGTCGGGCTGTCGGCCCTGAATCAAGCGCTGGAAAAGGTCAAGCCCGAGATCACGGCCACTTTGCGGTTTCAACCGTTTGAGCTGAACCCCAAGATGGGGCCTGGTGGTCAAGACATCGCCGAGCACTTGACCCAAAAGTACCGATCCACACCAGCGCAACAGGCTCAAATTCGGGACACCATCCGCGAGCGTGGGGCTTCGGTTGGGTTCACTTTCAACCAAGGGGGGCGCGGCAGAATCTACAACACCTTTAACGCCCACCGCTTGTTGCACTGGGCGGGTGAAGAGCATGCAGACCAACAGCCTCTGCTGAAAATGGCGCTGTTGAATGCTTGCCACCGCGACAGTCAAGTCATGGACGACACCGCTGTTTTACTTCAAGCGGTTGAAGCCGCTGGATTGGACGTGAAACGGGCCCAAGCCATTTTGGCGGGCCATGAGTTCAGTGACGCCGTGCGCGAACGCGAGGCCTTTTATATGAATGCCGGCATCCACTCCGTGCCAGCCGTCGTGATCAATCAGCAGCACTTGGTTTCAGGGGGGCAACCGGCGGCGGTTTATGAGCAGGTGATTCGGGAATTGGCGGCGGGTTAATTTAAAACCAAGGCCCATTCCCCTGCATCCACTTAAAAAATTCCCTTGAACCCGCAAACCAGCCCCATTCTCCCCACGTTGCTCCGATTCGCGCTGCCCAATATGGCGGCCATGTTGGCGACAGCGCTCGCCACCGTCGCTGAGACGCGCTATGTGGGTCAATTCGGCACTTCGGCCTTGGCCGGTATGGCGCTGGTGTTTCCGTTTGTCATGCTCCAAACCATGATGTCAGCCGGGGCCATGGGGGGCGGGGTGTCGTCAGCCATCAGCCGCGCCTTGGGCGCTGGCGACCACGCACGGGCCAACTTATTGGCGGTTCACGCGCTTTGGATTGGACTGGCTCTGGGCACGGTTTTTATGTTGGTGATGGCGCTTTTTGCCCCGCGTTTTCTCTCTGCTTTGGGCGGGCGCGGTGAAGCCTTGGCGCAAGCCACCGCTTATGCTGAGGTGGCTTTCGCCGGCTCCGTCTTTGTTTGGATTGTGAACACCTTCGCTTCGGTCATTCGAGGCAGCGGCAATATGAAAGTGCCTTCCATCACCCTCTTGGTGGTGTCGTTGGCCCAAGTGCTTTTGGGCGGCGCGATGGGGTTGGGTTGGGGTCCTTTTCCGGCGTTGGGCATGCGCGGTGTGGCCGCGGGCAGTGTGCTGGCCTACGCTTTTGGCGCCGTTTTTTTATGGGCGCATTTGGCCTCCGGGCATGCCCGGGTTAGTTTGCCAATTCGGAGCACCCAGTTAGACCCTCAATTGCTGAAAGACATTTTGCGGGTGGGCGCTGTGGCGTGTATTTCACCCTTTCAAACCGTGTTCACCATCATCGTGATGACCCGGTTGGTCGCCGAATTTGGCACCCAAGCTCTGGCGGGTTACGGCATTGGAACTCGTCTTGAATTTCTCTTGGTGCCGCTGGCGTTTGCCATTGGCGTGGCCTCGGTTCCGATGGTGGGCATGGCGATTGGCGCCGGTGATATCAAGAGGGCTCGGCAGTCGGCCTTTACCGCTGCGACGGTAGCGGCTGCTTTGCTTGGCGTCATCGGGTTGGTGGTCATCTTGGCCCCGGATGGTTGGACATCGCTGTTCACCCAAGACGAATCGGTTTTGCAATCCGCCCGAACCTACTTTTTGTGGGCAGGCCCGTTTTATGGCCTGTTTGGACTGGGCTTGTCGCTCTATTTTTCTTCGATGGGGGCTGGCAAGGCCTTGGGGCCTGTCTTGGCGGGCACCTTGCGTTTGATCGTCGTGGCCGCAGCGGGGTTTTGGCTGGCTTCTTGGCACGCCCCGACTTGGGCGCTGTTTGCCTTGGTCGGCCTGGGCATGGCCGTCTATGGCTTGAGCACGCTGCTGATTGTTCGCGCTAGCGATTGGCAACCCAAAGCCGGTACTGCTTAGTTTGCCGGGCTGTCTTGATTTGCTGGGCCACCAAAGCCCACAGCGGTGAAATCCGAGGATTGGTGGCCTGGCCGCGGCTCAATTTTTTGAGTTGGTATTTCACCCGCGCCATCGTCGAGAGTGAGGCCATCATCTTGTTCTTCCAAGTGATCGGGGTCAACTCGGGCGCCACATCGTGACCCGCTTGCCAAACTTTGGGCAGGGCCGGGTCAATCGCCAAAGCGGTCGCGATGCCGACCAATGCAACGCCGCTTGCCAGCACCTTTTCGGCCACGGCCTTGCGGCGAATTCCACCCGTCACCATCAAGGGCATTTGGGCGGTCTTTAACATGTTTTGGGCGAACTCTAGGAAATACGCCTCACGCGCCAAGGTTCGACCATCTCGGGCCTGGCCTTGCATGGCGGGGGCTTCGTAGCTGCCACCAGACAGTTCGACCACATCCACCCTCAAGCCGTTGAGCCTCATCAACACCTGCTGAGCATCCTCCGGGCTGAAGCCGCCGCGCTGAAAATCGGCTGAATTGAGTTTGACCGAAACCGAAAATTGAGGCGACACCACAGCCCGCACCGCTTTCACAATGTCCACCAAGAGCCGAGCGCGGTTGTCGATGGAGCCGCCCCAAGCGTCTTGACGCTGGTTCGAAATGGGCGACAAAAATTGGCTCAGCAAATAACCATGCGCGCCGTGAATTTGCACGCCGTTGAAGCCTGCCTGCTCGGCCAGTTGCGCGGTGCGCACAAAACGTTGCTGCACTTCTTCAATGTCCGCGGTCGTCATGGCTTTGGGCACCGAAAACTGGTTCGACAACTTGCCCATGTCCAAGGGCACGGCCGAAGCAGACCATGTTTCTTGACCCATGGAGGCCATCATTTGCCGACCCGGGTGGCTGATTTGCATCCAAACCTGCGCACCACCTGACCGTGCCACTTGCGCCCATTGCTTGAAGCGATCCAGGTGCTTGTCATTTTCTAGAACCACCCCGCCCGGGCCTGTCATGGCGCGGTGATCGACCATCACATTGCCCGTCAAAATCAAGCCCGCGCCGCCGTCTGCCCACGCTTGATAAAGGCGCAACAACGCTTCAGAAGGCGCGTGGTCGGCGTCGCATAGGTTCTCTTCCATGGCCGCTTTTGCAAGGCGGTTCGGGACGCTGGTGCCGTTGGGCAAGGTGAGGGGGGAGAACAGGTTCATGCGTTCGATTTTATGGCTTCTCAACATCGCCTTTTCAACCGATTGCCCGATGAGACGCAGCAAGCGCCCATTCATCTACTGTCCCCTTTTCAATTCCATTCTTGCTCGTAACCTTATTCAGCCAGGTTCCCCGTCAATCGTCTCAAAAAATCGTCTCAAAGAACGTTCCTAGAAGCGCCAAGGCCGATTCAATGTCAGCCCATTGAGCCTTGTTTTAGAAAGTCAGGTAGGCCTATGTTTGATGAAAGCGCACCACAACAACGTGCTCAAAAAATGTCCATGTTGGTCACTTGCTTGTTGCTGTGCATTCCGGTGCTGGGGCAAGTCATTGGCTTGTTCACCGTACTCCCGATGTTGATGCTCGGCATCTACACCCAGTCAAAGCACCGATTTTTGGATTACGGCCTGCTGATCCTATTTATAGTGCTCTATTTCCTCATCCCCATTGCCTTGCTTCAGTTTTTTGAGACCAAGGGCCTGTCTTGGCAAGTCGGTCACGCCTTGTCCATGCCGCCGATTGCCATGGCCTTGTTGGGTCAATTCGCCTTCACCTACTTGGGCCTAAGAAGACTTTGGCGGTTCACAGCCACATAAGTCCTGATTCAAGGGGCTTTCAATCAGTCTTTAATCAACCTTCTTTAGACAAGCCAAAATGTCC
>Ga0164297_10004544_pt1 | contig 12340 bp, 12 predicted proteins | sample GEODES058metaG_FD_113539 | JGI IMG/M metagenome (GOLD analysis project Ga0164297, IMG submission 113539) | Dystrophic lake water microbial communities from Trout Bog Lake, Wisconsin, USA - GEODES058 metaG | ecosystem: Environmental > Aquatic > Freshwater > Lake | place: USA: Trout Bog Lake... | reverse complement strand
AGTCGATATGTACGACGATTGCACAAGCCAAACCCTAAATGCCGGGTTCCACCAGTACGAAATATCGAATTACGCCAAACTTGGAAGAGAGTGTCAGCACAATCTGTGCTACTGGTATGGAGAAGAATATGCTGGTTATGGACCTGGTGCAGTGGGTGCTATGGATGCTGAACAAGGCCGTATCAGATATACAAACTTAAAGCATCCAGAACACTATGTGCAGGCTGTCCGTGACAAGAAGCCACTGCCTTTTGAATCGGAACTGCTAAGTCACTCTACTCTGCGAACTGAGCGAATCATGCTTGGTTTACGCCTGAATGCAGGCTTAAAAACAGAAGGCCTAGACTTGCCTACTCCCATTATCCGAAAACTCGTTGAGCGTAATTGGATTGAGAACGTTGGTGACCGGATTAGGCTGACACCATCTGGACGTCACTTCTGCACAGAAGTCGCGTCCGAGCTTATTTAGTTCCCTCACAGCATTGGGACTTTATAACCTCTTCTGAAATATACTTACCTTCACTCCAAAACTCTTTGTTACGTTTAACCGTCTTAGCTGGTCCAAATCACCAAGGTCGATGGACAATGAGGATTTTCAGCAGGAAATCGCTTGACAATTGCAGGAGCCTCTCACTAAACTACAACAAGTCTTGCACAAGGCGTAACCTTGAACCAGGACCTTACCGTTGGAGGTACCAATCGTTGAAGTATTTAAAAACCGGCGTCGCTAGCTTAGCTATTCTTTCAGCAGTCATGACACTTGCCTGGGCTCTTTCGGCCCCTGCCATGGCTAACGGGCCATCCAATTCTAGTTCAACATCATCGAGTTGTACTCCAGGTGGTCCAGCATAAATGAACGTACTTAAAGCTACTTTGTCGTTAGCCTCCACAGTGGTGGCAGTTGCTTGCTTGGCTTGTTGCTTTGAAACCACACACGACAATACATTCCCCGATACGTGTTCAGGCCGAGTAGAAGTCTTCTATAGTCCGCTGCACTACAATACTTGTGCAGGATCCATCTACTCCACGTCTGGATGTACTAGCGTGCCATCAACCAAGACCCAGTATACGCGTGATTTCAACGGCGGTCCGGGAAGCGGCTGTTCAGGTTGGAATGCTCCAACCGTCGTAACAGGTTCCTACTCCTATACAGATTATGCCGATAGGTCCTGCTAACTCGATCAAAAAGATCACAACCGTTGCCGTAGTCTTGCTCAAAGCTACGGCAACATTTGGCTCTCAAGACGCAAGTAAAGTCATTGAGACACTCAAAACTCAGGACAATCTAGCTCAAGAAGCCCACATTGAAATCCTATACAATGTAAAAACACCGACGAGCGATTTTTCATGTGACACCGATATCAACTACAAAGGTAGTGATTACGTTGCGAAAGAGAAACACGGCAATTCGTCCAATATTCTTTGGACAGATGGCAAGTGGTTATTGAGCGAAACAAGCAAGGCTATCTCTATCCTAAAGCCAAGCATTTCAACCGGCGCCTATTCACGCGATCCTTCCGCGGCTCCCAATGCGATCGGTGCACTATTCTGCGAGGGTCGCGGATTGAGCAGCCTTAATGATATCAAACTTGATAGCGCAGGAAGTTTTGTCACATTAAGAGCGAAAGGAAAGGGACGTGAATATCGGGCAACTCTGGATCCAAATCAGGGGTACGTTGCCACAAAGATTGAGCTTTTTGCTCCTTCAGGTTCGGTACCTCTCTTTACTTACTCAAATTCAGGATTTCAAAGAGACGCCAAAGGTTTCATATTTGCCTCCCATTGCGTGAGTGGAACAAAGGCGATTCAACAGCGTTTTACTGTTCAAAAACTCGAAACAAATGGGTCGAATCTTGATCATCCTGAATGGATGAGAAAGGGAATTACTATCGCAGACAATAGGGTGCAACCTGGACTCGCATATACTTATGATGACATTCTCCAATTAAATGGAGGCAAGCAACCAACGCTCGATGAGTTGTATGAACTCTCCCTGAAACGTAGAGGAGAATTCGACATAAGAAAGGCGCAAGATAAGTTGGTTGTTCAGCATGTCGAGTCAGATAGACAGAATGGTCGAATTCAAAGGTTCGCAATAGCTATATTCGGCATCTTCGTAAGCTTAGGCTTGTTATTGTTTGCTAAGCGCCTCCTTAAATCTAGATAGATCGCAGTGTAATGGCAATGCAACGCATCGGATGGTTCATCTACGCATTGGCACTAGCGGCCCAGTTTGTCCTTTCAACAATCTTGACTCTCGCCCGTAGTAAGGCGATCCCTCTTCCTTGCGGATCTGCTTTGGGCTGCGCAACATCCATCTACAAGTCGCCCTCAATACTAGGGCTACATTTGACCGAATATGCCCTGATCTATTCAGTAGTAGCTATCGCATCACTCAGCATCCTCGTCCTCTTAAACATCAATCAACGTCCTTGGCTAGTCTTCATACAGACAGTTGGCTTCTTGGGTTCAACTGCCTCAAATGGATACAATTACATCATCAATGACACTCTCTGTCCGTATTGTATGACCTTTTGGGTGTTGTCTTTTTTCACTTTAGGCTGCGTATTGATTCTCGATCCCAAAGCCTTTCGTGGGTTACGTCAAGATTTCACCACCCTCATAGTTTCAGGAAGCTTGGCAATGAGCTTATCGTTGCTCTGGTTTCAGAACGAAATTAAGGAGGCAAGGCGAACAGGTGCCGTGACTGGTATATCAGCTTCGGAACTAGTACAAGGTGGATCATTCGTCTTAGGTAGACCTTCCGCAAAAACAAAAGTCATTTGCTTCTATAACCCAACTTGCCAGGTATGCAAAGACGAGATAACGCGATTCAGAGAAGCGGTCTCTGGCGGCGCCGATGTCTACATTCATCTTCGGGCAAAGCTTGTAGAATCCGAGGATGTAACTCGCAGACAAGCTGCTGCCCTTGTATCACTTTCCCGAACAACAAGTGCGGTCAATGCTGTAGGAGTATTAATCCAAGACAACAATCAGATGCGCGAATTACTCGGTAGCACCAGGGTCGAAAAACAGGATTTCGACGAAATATCCGCCGATATGCAGCTAGCCAAGGCATTGGATATTACGCGTACGCCCACTTGTATTCTGGTTACGGGAAACGTCGCAAAATACGTACCATGCGATGAGTTACCTTTCCTCCTTCCCAATCAGCGGCATTAAGATCTATAGTTCGTTTACCACTAAGGTAGAAATTGCCGTAAGCAACTATCCGTTCAAACGCCTCTTACGGTGATCTGCCAGATGGATGCAGAGCAGATGGTCGGTCACACGGGTACCCTCAGTCCATGGCACTTCGAATGTGGATGTATGATCTTGCCCGCGAGCAAGCTCCAACCCTTGAGCATCTTCAGCAAATCTGTGAACTCACGATCGCATCTGGCTACAACGCTCTCGGTCTGTATCTGGAGCACCGATTTGCCTACCCATCCACCCCTTGGATGCACGGAAAGGACTGCCTGACCCCAGAGTCAATCGAGTGGATTCAGGAACAGTTTCCCCAGCTTCAAATCATCCCGTTCGTCAACTTATTGGGGCACTTTGAAGGGTTCCTATACGCTGAGCCAGGAGCGAGACTAAACGAAAAGCTCTTTGCTGGAATGCAGGCCTGCGCCAACAAACCAGAGTTCCTTGAATTGGCGAACGGAATTTTGGATGACGTGATGCGAATCTTCAAGTCCGACATCATCCACATCGGCGGCGACGAAACCTCTGAATTGGCCCAATGTGCCGTCTGTAAAGCCAAAGCAAAAGAGTATGAAGAAGCTGGCTTCTCCGACGGCAAGGCCGAGCTATTTGGGCGCCACTTTGGACCGCTGGCTCAAAAAGTTTTGGATGCTGGACGCCGACCAGCGGTCTGGGGCGACATGTTCTTGGAGCATCCCACCGCTCTGGATAAGTTCCCTAAGGAGACGCTTATCTTCCACTGGCAGTATTTCGAGTCCGCTTCCAAGACCGCTGGAATCTTCAAGGAGAAAGGTCTGGAAATCGTCTACTGCCCAACTATTCAGACCTACAATGCGACCTGGATGAACCTACCGCAAAGTGAACGCAACGTCACTGAGAATGCGGTGGACGCCCACAAAGATGGAGTATTCGGTGTTTGCGTAACCACTTGGGAATGCGGCCTCTTTGGCAACTATGAAACGATCTTCCCTGCCATTCGAGCGTCTGGCAAACTCCTTCAGCAAGCCGAAGCTGGCGAACTCCAAGCCAATCCTGCTTGGGAAACTACCGAGTTGAAAGATGAACGAGGCGGTTCGGCGTTCCTCAAAGAGTATTTGGCTGAAGGAGAGGACTTTGAAGAATGGGCTCGTCTCATGGGTATCGAACTGCTCGACTGCGGTGGAGTGTTCACTTGGTGTGGCATCCGATCCAGCCTTAAGTGCCGCCTCTTGCTTTACTCCAATCCATTCCTCGCGTGGCTCCATCATCGAGATGAAATGATTGGTGAGACTGGCAAACGAGCTCTCAATATCATCGAAAGGGCAGTTGTTTTTGCTCCAAATGCGTCCTATCGAGGCGTAACTGACTTCGGCAAATCAGCAATTCAGTTCATCCAATTCGCTGAACAGTCGCACTTGGAATACGCCAAGGGCCATCCCGGTGCGGCTGTTGCAGCTTTGACTCCTTGTAGACAAATCTTCGACAACTTGTCAAAAATCGCTCAATCCAATTACCTTCGAATTGGTGGATCGACTGCCGACCAATATCGATGTATAGCCGCCAAACTCCATGTGGAGAAAGTCATTTCCCGTATCAAGGAATATGGAGATGGCTCTTTGGGATACCTTCCGTCCTATGAAATGATCACCCATCCCTGCTTCGTACCGCACGATCAGTCTGGATGGTGGCTGATCAATAACTGGGCCAAGGAGTAAGTCGCCGCCTATTTGAGAGCGACACGGCTTCGAAACGCATGGGTAATGGCGATTGCCAAAGCATCGGCTACATCGTCAGGTTTCGGAGCCTCTTTCAATCCCAATAATCGAGCAACCATAAACTGGACCTGCTTTTTATCAGCGTTTCCATTCCCGACTACACTCTGCTTCACCTCAGGCGGCGAATATTCCGTCCAGGGCACGCCCCTGAGGCTTGATGCAAGCAACACCGCTCCCAGCGCCTTGGAAACATCCATTGCATTGGTTTTGTTGATTGTAAACAGTTGGCGCTCAGTCACCAAGGCGTCGGGTTGACGCTCGTCGATGATCTTGGTCACCTCTTCGTAAACAATGCGAATGCGATCAGGCAGAAGGATTCTAGGGGTGTTGATCAGACCGAAATCGATGACTTGAATTTGGGATCCTTGGCGCGATATGACGCCATAGCCAATTCTTTCAAGTCCTGGGTCAATTCCGAGAATCTTCAATCCTTTGTTCCTTTCTGGTCCTTCATATCTTCCTGAATCAAGTTTGTCGCCGTTGACTTGTCATCTGGACGGAGTATCCCTTCGAGCACCTTTTCGGTGAGCAATTGCTTCAATCTTCCGATCTCCCTGCCTGCTGGCAAACCGGTAAGCGACATTATTTCAATGCCACTGAGAGGACTCTCCAACACGTGATGCGGCGTTGCCGTCTGCACCTCTTGGAGACGAACCCGGATTTCGGAAAGATCCATGATCCTGACTCCAGGTTTCAAAGCTCGACAATCGGCATCAACCAACTCAAGCAGCCGATCTAGATCTTCCCCCAAATCCCGCAATATCCGCCGTGCGGCGCTTTCGGTAAAGATGGGAGCATGTCCCAATCTCATGTGGTTTTTGACCAACCGGACCACAGGATCAATCTCTCGCTGTGGAAGCTTCCAGCGCCGTAGAACTTCGTCCGTGAGTGTGGCGCCCACACTTTCATGGCCGAAAAACCGTGTATTCCCCTGTTCATCGATACTTCGCGTGGGCGGCTTACCAATATCATGAAAGAGAGCTGCCAGAGTTAAAGTGCGATCCGACGCCCCTGCATTCTTCATCACTAAGAGGGTGTGATTCCAAACATCCAGGTGGTGATAGCGCCCTTGCTCGCAATCCACCATCGCAACGAGCTCGGGAGCGATGACCTGAAAAAGTCCCAAGGACATCAGATCGCTAAGCGCTTCAGGCCCAGTGGGGTGGTCGAGCATCTTCATGAGCTCGTCCCTGATTCGCTCCCAACTGATGATCTTGAGTCGGTCGACATTACGCTGAATGCTTGCGTAAAGCCCTTCAGCCGGTTCGAACCCCAACTTCCACCGAAATCGGACTGCACGAAGCATTCTGAGCGGATCATCAATGAAGGTAGCATCAGGGTCGCAGGGCGTTCTGAGTATCCTTGCTTCAAGGTCAGCCAGGCCAGATCCCAAAGGGTCCACCACTTCCCCAGTGCCAATGTTGCGCATCAGAGTGTTGGCCGTGAAGTCTCTTCGAAGGGCATCCTCCGTATAGGTTGCTGGCTCAACTGTCGGCTTTCTGGACTTCGAGTCGTAACTCTCTCTTCGCGCCGTCACCAACTCAACTTCTATTCCTTCGACCCTTACCATCGCCGTACCGAATCGGTCGTAAGTGACAGGAGTAATACTGGAAGCCCCTTTCTCGTAGAGGAGATCCGCGAGTTCAGCAGCCGATCCCCGAGTCACCAAATCGAAGTCATTGTCGTGAGAGAGTCCGAGTAACTCATCTCTCACTGCTCCACCAACCAAATACAAATCACCTTCGAATTTGGTCCCTTCGATTGCTATCTGGATGCGCTGAATTGCTGGATGCATGAGTGGATTAGATTCAGTTTAGAATAATGGCGACGATGCTCCATCTATACGCTCTGGTCCTAACCGCATTCTTCCAACAATCAGGCGGTATCCACTGGTCCATTGCCGTGACACGTGGGAAGGACGACGTTCCCAAGTCCGTCATATACCTTATCGTCAACAAGAAATCGATCTGGTACACGGTGGTCGAAGGCAACGCAATAAAGCCTATGGATCGCGAGCTATGGGAGCCATGGCGCGTGCCAAAAGGTGCGATGCAACCTGCCTTTAGGTGGTTCGCTGGTGCAGGTGATCTCTTCTATCTCAAGAAGACGGGCAATCTTTACCGCGTCTTTCATCGGTCCATGGATGAAGGGGCCACTAAAGACGAACCCGATCGTGCCGTGTTCAAATTCACCTTGAAATAGGTAGTCCTCGTAGGCATTGCCATGATACGTGACTGACAACCGACCCTCTGATCCTTCGTGTTTCATTGACGCTACAGGATCTAGCGAGTCCGCAAGCTATGCTAAAAAATCGCAAGGGTCTTGTCCAATTTCTGGATCTCCTTTAGAGATGAAATACCCCATTGCCTTATGGTGGCCTGAGTCCGGTATCGAGCTCTGACCTGTCTCATAGAAATGAAACAGGTCAGAAATCACCTTACGCTAAACTACCCATCGGATCCCAGGGATCCAACACCACGGGCTCCGTCTCAAGGGCCTTGAGAATCTCGGCCGGTACATGAGACTTGTGAACGACAACTTCATAGTTGTATTCGTCGAACCAAGCATCGCTCATCTGAAAATAACCCTTGTCGCCAACTTTGTCGCTCCAAGAGTTCTCGACTCGCCATTTGGTTGACTTGCCTTCCTCTGAAATATCGACGCCGGTGAATACCATCGCATGGGTCATGGCACTATGCCCGTATTGGAGCCGCTCCGCCTTCGACATTCGATTCTCTGTGCCATAAATCAGGCCGTAGTCGAACATTTCCAAGTCCATCGTGCCAAGGTCACGCTCCAAATATTTTCCGACGTCGCATCCGAACCAAACCGACTCACCAGACTGCAGGTGCTTGACCGCCGCTTGCTTGATCGTATTCAAATCAACATTCAGATAATCAACCGGACGGCCGCCTACTACGTTGCCCAAAAAGCGAACCGTGTACGTTCGATTGAAGTCGTGCCCAGGACGAGGATCGTGGATCAAACAGACCATTTCCGACAAGTCATAGCCAACATACTTGTCATAGAACTCCTTGGGTGTGAGAGTTCCAACTCGATGGAACCCCTTATCTTTGTCTCTCCACTGCCAATCAAAGTGGGTGGGTGGCTCGCCAAGGTGGATGCTGAGCATCCGATAGACCTCAGACATTTGGGTTTGCTTTAGATTTTGAAGCTCGTCAAGTCCTTTCCCGGCAGCATTCGCTTTGCGAAGCTCGCAGGCATATTCTCGAAGCTTGCCAGTGATCTGCTCGTTCATCTGTCCTGTGCTCGAGCTACTCTCCGTTTCAGGCATGATCGACTTGGGAACGATGCCGTATTTCTGGATCAAGTTTACGAACATATCCCATTGCCCGCCATCCTGAATCGGATTGCTGAGAAGGTAATCCAAGAGTCGACTTCCGACTGGCTCATCCAAGGTTTGGAGAATATTCTCAAGGAAGTAATTCGCCTTTTCCAGCTTGTCCCAGAACATCGTGTAGTTCTGGCTGAGCTCAAATCCATCGGGAAGATTCATGATCTTCTGAGCCTTGGATCGGAATGTGTTCAGAGCGGCAAACATCCAACACCGACCACTGCCCTTCTGGGAAGTTGCCGGGTTCTCTGCTAGGTGAACGCTAAAGCTATTGTCAACCAGTGCGGCCCGTCGTCGATTGGTAGCGACTTTGTTGACCGGCGTTGTACAGACGGAGTTCATCGACTGGCGATTGCCAGAGTTCGAATCAAAGTCGATCTGGAACCGTTCTAGGTCCGTTGACGAGATCGCACCCGTATCGGGGCGCACGGATGTGGCAGCCATGGTTAATCATATCCTCTCGAACCATGGCATAGGGTCGAATGGCACCATTAGCTGTTCAGTATTTTGGGGATTTCCAACGCCCGTGTAAGTTGTGTATAGAACTCGTCTAGGTTTCGACTCTGCTTCACCGAGTCGAAAGCAGGGAAATCTCCAAATATAGCGGCAAGTTTCAACCATTGCTTAAAGCGAAGCAAAGTCTTGTAACCAGCCGACTCGTGATAGTAATCCGTCCACTCTTCGAGGGCTACTAAGAGATCAATCCACTGGTCCAGATTCCACTGATCGACTACTGATTCGATCGGTCTAAGTCCAAGTTCAGCAGCGACAACCTTTGAGAGACTGGGATTGGCCAAGGCACCCCTGCCCAGCATGAAATGACAACAGCCAGTTTCATCGCGACATCGGAGGAAGTCATCTCTGCTCCAAATGTCACCATTTGCCACAACTGGTATCGAGAGGTTCTGTCGAATCTCTCCAATCTTCCCCCAGTACACAGGTGGGAGATAACCTTGCATTCGAGTTCGAGCATGGATCGTAATCCAATTCGCGCCCCCTTCGGCTGCCATTGCTGCATTCTCATGAATCGGATCAATCGAATCCCAACCCAAACGCAATTTCGCTGATACCGGAATGTGATCAGGAACAGCATCCCGCACCTCGGCAACGATCGTTCGTATCCGGTGGGGATGCAAAAGGAGCGAGGCTCCGCCATCATGTCGGTTAACGGTCTTAGCCGGACATCCAAAGTTGATATCAATGGCAAATGCCCCTGCCGCAACTGCTTGGAGTGCGGAAAGTGCCATTAATTCGGGATCTCCACCCAGGATTTGTACTTGCACCGGAAGCTCAGTTGGGGTTTTGCCTCCGTTCTCCAGTTCGGGAACATCCTTCCGAAATACCTTTTTGGGGATCGGGACATCGCTGACGCGGATGAATTCCGATACTGCGTATGTAAACCCTCCAGTAGCCCCCTGAAGCGCCCGCATTGGGGCATCAGTGATCCCTTCCATCGGTGCCAGCACCAATGCGGGTTGATTCGGTTTGATTAGCGTAATCTTATCCAAGCTGTTTCATCCCTTGGGCCAGGGTCCAATTTGACCAAGACCGCTTCAAACCCTTCGCTAACGACTTGCCCAAACACTCCAGGTCCAACTTCAAGCAAAGTCACCAAGTGGTCATTTCCCTTGCGGAATTCAACATTCATGACTTCATCAAAATCCATGGGAAGGTCCAACTGATGAACATTCGACCATTCAAAACGAATTCTCGCGGTTAGTTTCTGTCCCTCCTCCATCTCAGTTGTTTCACGATATTCCAGTTCCATCAACACCATTTCAGATGGTCTATGGATCTCGATGGAAAGCACTTTGGCTTCAAACACGGTGGGATAGCAGCCGAACAATTGCTTAAGCAATCCGCCCGCTGACGTCTCCGCCCAAATGGTTTCGTTTACTCTGTTGTCCTCTCGCAATTTCACCTGTTCAACCGCGCCAGTCTGCTCAACCGCTATTGTGAATGGGTTAAGGCGCCGTCGTCACTTTTGGAGAAGAATGTGTTTCTTATCAATCTGCGGGTACATTCTCCCCGTGACGGTCATTCTGTTCATCGCCGCAAGTCTTGATGGCTACATCGCTGGTCCTGATGACGACCTGTCGTGGATGTTTACCGACGCCGACTACGGGTTTTCGAGTTTCTTTGGAGATGTCGAAACTCTGGTTATGGGTCGTGGCACTTACGAGGTTATCCAGTCCTTTGGTGAATGGCCATACTCCGAGAAGCGCACTATCGTTGTGAGTCGCTCCACTGAAGTGGAAATCGACACCCCTCAGACGGAACTTTATTCAGCCGATCTACCCAGCCTCGTATCGAAGTTGGATGATGAAGGATGCAATCGCGTCTGGTTGGTGGGTGGGGGAGAACTTGTTCGATCGTTCTTGGAGCAAGGTCTGCTAGATGAAATCACCGTATCCATGCACCCGATCCTTCTTGGCACTGGCGTACCGCTCTTCCCGGGTGGATTCAAGCGCACAATGCTTCTATTGAAGGACACCACAGTGTTCGAAGGTGGCTTGGTTCAGTTGAATTACCATGTCATGCCTGATGACGAAGATTTCTGAGCTGCTTCTTTAACATTCAAAATCGACCGTTCATTCGTCGTATGCTTCAAGCGCGTATTTCTTGACGAGAAAGCTCAAACATGCTCGGTTTCTCGGTTTGCCCCTGGATGGGCAAACCAAAGGAAGCAGAAATGGCGGCATGGAGCCGCCATTTCTGCCCAAAAACGAAACCTTGCGAGCCAGGGACGGCGAGCAACTGAGCACAGGCAGTGCTCAAGAATGTTCAATTTCTACAAGAAACTCGCAGGTCACAAGCCAATATTGAGGCTTGTGAGTTAGCAACCTAACGTTAAGCATGGTCAGTCTCAAAAAAGTCCTCGGGATCGCTGGGCATAAGCAGGAGAACACGCTAACTCCGCTTGTTCTCACAGAATCTCTATGTAATTCCCTTGAGGTGCTTTCCCAAATATTTGGGCAAAGCTGGCATATGTTTGTCGTGGGGGAACTGCGTCGCGCTCTTCATTCACCCACGCGTCCTTCAGGTCAAACCCTGGCAGGAATCCTGATGAAGCTCCTTGAAGAGGCGAGTATCTCACGCCCTGGAACAGCAAGTCGATTTGTCGTGAGCAATACGCAGATCGTCTATCGATCTGCCGACCGACGCTATGTCGTCTTGATCATTCAAGGAGACGGCGATGCTGTTCGCGTCGTCTGGCAAGTCACGGTGCGCCAAGCCGGTACCAGCTATATTGCCTATCGGGTTCAAGGAAAGACTTGGCAGGTGGTTGACTGGAAAGTCGCCACACCGAGCTTACTCAACCCGGAATTGCTTGGAAAGGCAGGTGGCGAGGTACTTGGATTTTTGGAAGAAAACAATCTTTTACCCCCCAACTCACCCTTCCAAAAGGCGCTGGACGCCCAAATTATGGTGACGTCCAGCTTCCGAGAACGAGCAAAGGAAAATTAGTTCAGCTAATAAGGGTTTGACGGGTTCATCGTCCATGCCTTCACGTGCTCGAACTCTGTTCCAACAGTCCCAATAAGCTTCACGCCAAGACTGTCGTGACGGGTTGGATAGACGCGACGAGTGATTGCTTGCCGATCATTGGCAAAGACCTCTACGACGGACTTGTCGACGTAAACCCTTAAATGGAGGTGCTCTCCACCCTTGAGTTCCAGAGGGGCTCGTTCCATGGTCCGGCGCCCATCTCCACCACTGTGGGTCGTGTCCATCACCAATTCGTGGCTTGCGGGTTGGTAATAGATTTCTGTCCTTTCAGATCCATCGGGTGAGGTTCTCACCATCAGGCCAACACGATCTTTGCCCGGAACTGCATTGAGCTGGAGTTCAAATGAATCCCCAACAAATCCTTGAAGTGGAGTGTTCACAGTCGGTGCATGCCACTCGATTCCCTTGCCTCTTAGAGTTTCCAACTCTGATACAGGTCGAATACGCAACGTGCCATCGTCTCCCAACCAAAGTGTCCGAGGCAATCCATAAACGCCACTCCAACCTTTTGCTT
>Ga0164297_10004543_pt1 | contig 12340 bp, 10 predicted proteins | sample GEODES058metaG_FD_113539 | JGI IMG/M metagenome (GOLD analysis project Ga0164297, IMG submission 113539) | Dystrophic lake water microbial communities from Trout Bog Lake, Wisconsin, USA - GEODES058 metaG | ecosystem: Environmental > Aquatic > Freshwater > Lake | place: USA: Trout Bog Lake... | reverse complement strand
TGGCGGACAAATTGGTCCTTCTTCCACAGCCCGTCAAGACACTACCGGTCTAGGCTATAACAGCAGGGCAGCTGCTGTCGCGGCTCCGCCACAACCGCAGCTGGTGGAGGTACATGAGGGCGGCATGTTCACAACCACAAGTGGGGCGCCCCTGCACGGCACACCTGACGACGTGCCTGCGGGCGGAGCGTGGACGACGACAGCGGGGCTGGCTACACAAGCTCATCGTGCTCCGATCCAATACGAGCCTATTTGAGCTGTTTCATCGGTCAACATCCTTCTCCTCGTCCATCCATTCCTCGCCCTCTAAAAGTACTGCACCTCGATCTGCTCCTCGGTGGCTGACATCATTTGGAAGTACGCCCCTGGCGTATTATTCTCGTCCTCGGCACCGGTGTCGAACGGCAGCGGCGCGCCAGGAAGCAGTGGTGTGCCGGAGCCATCACTCAGCCAGGTGGACGCTCCGGGCGGCATTCGGCTGAAGACTGCCGATGCGAACATGATTGCCTCTTGGCGGGCAGCCTCATCGTCGATGAAAGGCGCCGGCTTTATCTGCGGCACAACTGCTTGCTGCGGAGTGACCGCTGCCGGTGATGGCTGCGCCACAGGCTCAATGCTCGCAGTGGCCTCTGCAGGCCGCTGCTCTCGCTCTGGGGACATCGCGGCGATGGCGCGCAGCACAGCAAGCGCTTCATCCCCGCCAGAATCGTCATTGCCAGTGGCGTCGTCCACAGGTGGCGTAGCTGCTCGCGGTGCCACCTCCATGGGCACAGCCTGGCTCGGCGCTGCCAGCTGGCCCTTCAGCGCCGTGATGGTGCGCTCCTGCTGCGCTAGCTGCATGCGCAGCGCGTGAATCTCCACTTGCGCGCTGCGGCGCTCGTCGTCCACATCGTACAGCGTGGACAGCAGCACATCCGCAAGCGTGTGTCCTAACGCTTCCTCCGTGCATGCCCGCTGCAGAGTCTGAGCGGCTGCAGCCGCCAATGCAGGCGCACCTCGGGCGACAGGGCCGCCAGGCACGACAGCCGCTAGAGATGCGAATGAGCCAGTGCCGCGCTCCACCGATGGCTGAGCTGAAACGGTGCCGGTGGAAGGCACCGCCAGCGGGCGCGCCTGGGGGCGCGCCATCTTCTTGCCCTTGCTGGTTGGCGGCGTGGCCACAGCAGGCGGTATCGCAAGCGCCTGGAGCTGGGTGGCCGCCGTGATGCGCAGTTTCAGCATCTTGACGTTATCAGCCTCTGGCGTCACGATGCGGCCTTCTACACCCGCCAGCTCCGCTGCAGTCATGACCTCGAACCCGAATTTGCGGATCCACATGCTCTGCGTCTCCGGCACGCTGGGCAGCAGCAGCCATTGCACACCCCAGGCGTTGAGCTTGGCTGTGATTGCGCTTATCAGTTTCCGACACAACCCAGTTTTGCGGTAGCCATCACGCGTCGCTATGAATGGCATCTCCGCGAACGATGCACCGAAGCAGCGCACGGTTGCAGCGCACAGCACGGTGCCACGCTGACGGATCACCGCCAGCCTGAAGCCGCTGAAATCAGATGGAGACCGCGCGTCGATCTCGTCGAAGGCGGAATGGCAGACCAGATGGATCATGTCGCTGCCATCCTCCATCACCAGTGGTGCAAACGCGTCGTGCATGACCTTCACCGCCGCTGTGCAGACGCCTGCCGTCCACTTTGCGCTGCCTTCAGTCTTGCCGAGGCCGTGTTGGTTATATTTCACCAACTCGAAGGTCAGCTTGTCACCCAGCAACTCTTGTGGCGCGTTCGTGCTCTCATTGATACTGCTCTGCACCTGGTGGCGGGGAGGAGGGGCACACGGCGAGGCTCTGCAGTTTGAATATCTTGCACGCTGCGCGGAGGTGGATATCGTGCCGCGCGGTGCTTGCCACACGCGCACCTTCTGACAGGCGGTGCTGCAAAACCACGGCTTGCCAGATAGCACGTGTTCCTTCGACAATGGCTGACAGCCGCGGCGGACTGCATCGCATGCGACGTGAATGAACGCGTTCAAGCATGTATCGCAAGTCAACATCATGCGACCTCCGTACTCATCGACGTCGTCGTTCTTGCGACACCACAGGCACTGCACCGGCTGCTTCGCAAACGCCAGGTCTGCCATATTGCTTGGCGGAGGGGTAGTGTCCACAAATCTGCCCGCATCGCATGGCGCAGCGCCTCCTCGGTGGCTATCCACTTGAGGTGCGCGAGGGTCCACATGGCAGGTTCTGCGTCACCACGCAGCCTGTCGCCGCTGGCTCCTTGTTGCTCACAGCAGTGCCTTTCGCGGTCGCTCTGGAGCCCGAGCTTGTGGAGTTCGTCTGCTTCGGCTGCGCGAAAGTGACGCAGACGCCTCTCCCCCTGCGCTGCGAGGTGCGCACTGCGCTGTCTAGACTCCACACTGAGCAGCTGACGCGCTGTGCGTTGTGCAGGAGTGCAAGGGCGCCCGCTTCTGCAGTGCCGAGTGCCGTCTCGGCGTCGGTGGGGAGCGCCACCGCCCTGTGTGTGGCTGGGAGGCGCCGTTCCTGGCGACGCTGCGTAAGCTAGACCAGAGGCGGAGAGAGCCGCTGCTTGTGGAGTCGCACGAGGAGACGACTCTGAGACTGATCCTGGCGGTTGTTCTCACGCACGCGGAGGCGGAGGCGGACACTGCGGACCTGAACGGCGTCACACGCACCCGGGTGAGAGGGCAAGCGACATACGCAGACGTGCTGAGGCAGTGCCAGCACCTCGCGCAGCTCGACCCCAGGTTGACGCAGCTGGGCGAGCTTGCACACGCGGCCATGAGCAAGATTCTGCCGCCGCATGTGACGCCAAATAAAGACGAGGTTGTTGGGTTGGTAGCACGAGACGATGCGAATGGCTTCGCTGTGTGGTCACGCGAGTACGAGCGAATTGGGGCGACTATGGCGCCTGGGGCCGCGTTGGTGCAGCACAGCTGCGCGCCCACTGCTGCAAAAGTCACCGGCTCTAGCTTCAATGTCGAGCTCCGCGCGCTGCGGGACTTGACGGCTGGTGAGGAGGTGACCATCTCATACATCCCATTGTGTGAGCCGCTTGCTAGCCGGAACGCGATTCTGGAGCACCATTTCGCATTCAAGTGCGCGTGTAGCCGCTGCGAGACGGAGAAAGCTACAGGGGTAAACGCACCGCCACCGCACGCGCATGATTGCGGGGGCGTAATGTATCCAGCGCAAGCAAAGGGCCTTCTGCGGCACGTTCCTGTCATGCGATGCAGCATCTGCCAGCGCGACGTGCCTGTGAAACCCGGTCAAGTGCTCACGCCGCCATCGCCGCAACAGAACCCGTTACCAGTGGTGGCCCCTGCGCCGCCGCAGCCTGCGCCCGCATTAGTCGAGGTGCCTTCACAGACGCCGCCGCCGCAGACGCCCAGAGCCGCAAGCGTGGCTACATCCGCGTCACGTGCTCCAACGCCGTCCATCATAATGAGCAAGCTGAAGCGCATCGTCATGCGCGACGATGCCGCTGCACAGAAGCCGGTGTCGCCTGCTCCTGCTGTCCCGCCATTTGTGGCTCTGACCACTGCAAACGCGCCGATCGGGGAGGATGCGCGCACGATATCCGAGCTTGCAGTGGACGACGTCGCAAACCTGGACGACCTGGACGAATCAACCTGGGGCGGTGAGGAGGAGGCTGGTTGGGCGCCAACTTCTGAGGGAAATCCGGAGAGTGTGACTTATGAGAGCGGATGAAAGCGCATGTTATACCAGACTATTCACGTGAGCGAGATGCAATGGCTGTCATAATGTCTGCCACCCCCTGCGCGCATGTGGCGTCGGCCTCTTTATCCACAGGGCCCAGCGCTGCAAGATGAGGCAGGAAATCTTGCACCGTGCCGCTTTCCTTGGCTGCTCGCCAGCATGCTGCGATATCACTACTTGTCCGACCAGCAGTCAGTTGCGCCAACTGACTAGCCGCCTCGCCTGATGCACCCAGATGGCGCAGAAGCGCAAACCTGTCGCCGTATGGAGGCAGCGGCACGTGCAGCGCAAGGCTCAGAATACCACCGATGCTTTGAGCGTCCTTGCCCAAAGTCGCAGCGGGGTCATGTGTAGTAAGAAGCAGAAGGACACGATCGTCAGGCGCAAGCATCGCTGCTTCGCGCAGAATGTCCTTCCGCATGCGATTTAATGGCTCCATGCAGGCCATTCCAGATGTTGTGCGCTTGTCGGTGGCGAAGAGGAGATGGGCATCGTTGATGAAAACCACTGCGGGAGCTACTGCACGCGCAACTTTGAACACCTTGTGGACGAGCATGGTGGCGCCCGCCTTGCCAGCGTACGATTGCTTCCCATCGATGCGAGTTGGCGTCAGATCTAGGACAGCGGCGCCAGCAGCGGAGGCTGATGCAAGTGCGAGTAACGCACACTCGCTGCCTGCAGCACCGGCAATCAGCACTCCCCGGGTGTGCGCCGGTGGAGATGCAAGCACAAGCGGAAGGACGGCATACTCTACCAACGCCTCAATCACGTCAGCCACGCACGCCACAGGAAGAACAGCAGCCCCATTTTTCTTCGCAGGAGCAGCTCTGGCCGCGGGCGGCGGAATAGCGTCCACTGGTACTGGCGCGGCAAGCACTTTGCATGGCGCCACAATGCCGCTGAATGTCTCATGTGCTGTGTCGAAGCGTAACACTCCCTCCGCTGCCAGCTCTGCAGCCAGTGTGTTGACAGGGATATCCGCAGTGAGGTCCTTTGCCATTTGACCAGCCTTTTTAGCAGTTGCTGATGGCGGCGTTGCAGGCTTGGGCGCGTTCGCACTGGCGGCAGTCTTCGCCTTCACAGCGCCAGCAGCCTTGCCACCTCTGCTTCCTTTCACCGCTGTCGCAGGATTTGCGGCGCGCTCCGCCTCACTGGCAGCGCGCATCGTAACAATGACTTGCCGCACTTCACTTGCAGCCTGCGACCGCAACTGGGCGACCATTCCTGGGCGAAGCGCAGCCTCGAGCAGGTCTGTGCGCCACGGTTGCGATCCATCGGCTCCTTGAGGGGAGCTCTCATTCCATTCGCTGCTGAATGCAGCCGCAGTAGCATGCAGTGCAGTCAGTGCGGGCGTCCCACTAGGTGGCGCAATCACTGGGGCACCCTTCTTCACTGGCCTTTGCGCAACAGCTTGCTTCTGTCTGGCTCCTTTGGCAGTATTCGGATCCGCCGGCGCCGCATCTAGGATGGCATTGATATCAGCGTCCTCCGGCGGTAGATCCGGGTAGTCCCCCGTGTCAGGGCTACGATATTGTGTAACCCAGGCGAGCAGCTTTGTCCGGAAGTCCTCCCGCAACGCGACTCCTTCACGAAGAAGCATCGCATCGAATGTTGGCCCTTTGGCAGATGCAGATTGATGCGCGTACTGCAGCTTCAGTTCACGCCTTGAGAGCGCAATAGCGTCTGCTGCAGCTTGCAGGGAGGCCACAGCTTTTGCACTGTCACCCTGCGGCATCGCCATCCCCAGAAATGCGTCCTCCTCAGCGTGCTGCATGGCAACTTGGCGTCGGACGAGCATGCCCCGCGCGGCTGCCTGGATGCGAACTGCTGCTTCGTTCTCGCTGAGTGTGTCTCTGATCCTATGAACACTATCACCTACGGCCGTGTCATAGTCAGCCGGCTCTTGCCCCTGCAGTGCATTCGGCTCTTCGTTCTCGTCTTCCAGCTGAACAACATCTGCATCCTCGCGCGGCGTTGCATGAGTGAACGAAGATGCGGCTTCGGATAGCTGAGCAGTGCGCTCTAATTGCTCTGCAGCGCGGTGTGCAACCAACGCCTTGGGGACAAGCAATGCTGCGTCTTCAGGCGTCAAACGCAGACTTGCAAGTGCAGAGGCAAAGGCTGCGGCACCAGCAGCACCGCCCCCTTCCTTGCGCAGCCACGCCCGCAGCTCCAGCACTCGGATTATGACGGCGTCCAATGCTGCTGCGGCGAGCTCGCGCTTTTGAGGCTGCGCAATCTGTGACAAGACGACAAGTTGTGCTTAGCTCCAGAGACAGCGTTGACCACGGTCTGTAAGCTCGACGCGCCTGGTCGAGGCACTCGTCCAGCGTGCGAACGAGCCGCACATAGCGTAGGTACACAGTGACCCACGCAGCAAGCGTCTGGGGAGCAGGTGAGCGCGCAGTGAGCAGACTGAAGTGCACTGGAAACTGTCCCAGTCATGCATACACCTTTGGCGCAGCTGGGTTTGGCGACCCGTCTTCACTTTGTTCAAGCTCACTGAGCGCAGTCACTTCACGCAGCGCCTGTATCCAGACAGAATCATACAGTCTGCCACACAGCAACGAGAGAGGGAGCGTCAGGGCCTTTGTAACGCGCGCAACAGGTCCTGCATGCAACACACGCACACTTGCGACATGGGAGGCGTGGCGCAGATGCGAGTGCGCGATGACTGCAAACAAAGACCGAGCTCTGGAAACACCTCAAGATTGTTGGATCCCACGTCATGACGTGTAGCACTCTGTCTGTGTCTCATCTCTTGCGTGCCGCCCCGGTCTTGCGCGGCCCACCAAGCTGCGTGGTCAGCCGTGCAGCCAGAGGGTGTGAAGCTCCTTCAGCAGGCGCATCCGTGCAACTCTCGGCCAGCTCGCCGCTGTGCGCTGCTCGAGCGAAAGGCGACACCGCCGTGCCCAGCGAGACATCGAATACGGGGGAAGCGGCAACAGCAGCCAGAGGAGAAGCTGGAGTAGAAGGCACCGTGGCAATAGGACTTGGTGGTGCTGGCGGCGAAGTGCGCGTCTGAGTGGCAAGGCCATGCATTGTGCCCAGCGATGACTGGAATGCTGATGGACTGCCACCCGCTCGCGGTGTCGAGGCGGCATCACGCTCAGCCTGCACTCGTGCCAGGCGAGAAAGTGCCTCTACGCGGGCGATGGCCTCCTGTCGCATGCGCTCCGATGCAAGCACGGCATCTGGTTGAGCAACATGCGGCGTCGCGGGGCTATGCATCAGCTGGGCGTGCTCGGCGCTGCGCTGCAGCACTGCTGCTCCAACCTCGTCGCTGCCCAGGGCTGATGCAGCCGCAGCTGCAGCCAGGGCCTCCTCCACTTCATCGGCCGTGGGCGCAGCATCAGGGACAGCGAAGTGTGCAGTGGCTGCTGGCGATGTTAACTCTTGGCCGCCAATTTTAGGTTGTTGCTCTGACAAGCGCTGTAAGATGTGGTGTGCCAACTGCCGCGCATTGGGTTCAGCCACGCCCGCAGCGAGGAGCTCCACTTGAGCTGCGCTAACTGCACGGGCCTGCAGCTCCTGCATCCGTGCGTCCACACGCGCGAGGCGCAGTGCCAGGGATGCGTTCCCTTGGGCAAGACTCCTGTCCAGCGCCGCCTGCGCGTTCGCTACCTCCGACTGCGTGTCCCTCTCGACAGACGCGAGAACCGCGCGCAAAGAGGCGCTCGCAGCAGCAACTTGAGCCTGCAGCCCGTGTTGGGCAGCCTCCGTGGATCGCGCTTGCAGCATCTTCACCGTGTTCACCCACTCGTTCCGACTCGAGTCCGCGTCACTGGGCAGCGCCTGCAGATGCCACAGGCCGTTGGACCGCGCTGCAGAGGGAGCATGAACAACCCCGCCCGTGACCGTGTTGCTTGTTGCACTGCCTGCTGTGGGAGCCCAGTTGCTACGCCCAGCAGCTTTGGCCGCAGCGCTGGTAGCTCGTCGAAATGCCTGGCCTCGAGCAGCGAACTGGCTGCTCTCACTCCGCACGGGCGACAGGAAGGACCAGTCCGCCTTTCGCAGAGGGTCCACAAGCGCCGCGTTCACTCTGTCCACTGCGCTGTCAACCACCGACAAGGCCTGGATGGCGGCGTCAATCACCCCGTCTGTGAGTTGGTCGACAACTAGAGGCACGTCGCTGGGCGTCACAGAGCTCCGTGCGCCCAGGCCTGACATTGCTGCACAGCTTTAGGGGCGACTACGGCGGAGGCATCATGCGCAGCAGTGCTGCGAGGCTCGCTTAATCAGCAAGTTTCATTGTCGCCCACGCAAGACGGGTCTACCGAAGGCAACAGAATTGATTGCCTCGGCACACGTCACCGTGTGCACGTGATCACGTGAAGCCGCGGCGCGCAGTATCTATCTCTGTAACACGCATCTATGCGCATAATCATGCTGTCGCAAAGTCGATGACCAGCTTGGCATTCAGTGCCGTAATGAATCCCCACATGCACCACGACAAGGCACTCAGTGCTCGTGGCGAGGCCAGGTCGCCCAACAGGTCGCGCTTGCCGCAGAGGTGAACCAGCGGAAAAATGGCGAATGGCAACGACAGCGACAAGATGACCTGGCTGAGGACCAGCAAGCGCGTCACGCCGGCTGCGCCTCCGACTGAAGAGACGATCACAGCAGGCACTGCTGCCACGAACCGGGTGACCATGCGTCTTGCCCATGGTTTCAAGGCAGCAGTGGGACCCAGGAAACCCTCGAGCACTACTTGGCCTGCCAATGTGCAGGTAAGCGTGCTCTGCTGCCCCGAGGCGAGCAACCCAAGGCCAAACAGCGTGCTGGCGGCGCGCCCTAATGCGGGCTTCAACAATTCCGCCGCCTGGCCAAGATCGCTGATGGCCCCTACGGTGGCTGCGAAGGTACCGGCAGCAACAATCAGTAAGGCTGCATTCACGAAAGTGGCAATCACAAGCGCAATGGTGCTATCCACCGTGCCGTACACCAATGCCTGTCGCCGGCCGGCATCGCTCTTGTCGAAACGACGCGACAGGATGGCAGAGGAGTGAAGGAACAGGTTGTGCGGCATGACAGTCGCGCCGAGGATGCCGATGGCAGCGTACAGCTCGTCCTTGTTGGTCACTATGCGCCCCTTCGGTGCCAGTCCGGCAACTACAGCTGCTGTTGGTGCATTCGTCTTGATGAGTGCGAATATAAGGCATGCCATGATGAGCAGCATGAGCACGAGGACACAGGCTTCCACAACGCGGGCTCGCTGACCCCGCAGCAAGAGGAAGAGAAACACGTCTGCAATGCTGATGAGAGCGCCGCCAACTAGCGGGATTCGAAGCAGGATGTTAAACCCGATGGCTCCGCCCAGCACCTCGGCCAGATCCGTTGCGATCATTGCGCCTTCAATGATGAGCCAAAGCACCTTATTCACGTATGGATGGTACCGTTGCCGACATGCCTGCGCCAGGTCCAGCGACGATCCAGCCCCGAGCCGGACCGCTAGATGCTGGAGGACTGCGCCCAGTATGTTGGCGAGGACAATAACACAGAGCAGGTCGTAGCCAAACTGCGAGCCGCCTGCGAGGTTAGTGCTCCAGTTCCCTGGATCCATGTACCCCACTGCAATCAGTAGTCCCGGTCCAGAGTAGGCGCTGAACGTGCGCAGCACCTTGCCAAAGGTGTGCGGCTCGGATTGGTCTGGCACAAGCACCACGCCAAACACGTCTTCGCCGGAAGCAAGCCGCTCCTCATCGAGTAGAACATCAGCGTTGCGTGCAAACGGGTCAAGCCGAGTTGCGAGGTCGCGCAGCCAGTGCCGAAGAGGCTCCGACACGGTCTTTGTTTGTCCGGGTCGCCCATCTGGCGTCGTGTCCGCGCGGTCGCATGGCTCAGCGCCCCCGCTGGGCACCGACAACTCGCCGTGCTCCACGGCGTGATCACTGGACGAGAGCGCAGCCTCTGTGTCCATGGGCAGACAGGTTGAGGCCTGGACACAGCCTTCTTCACTCCCGCCGCTGGCCTTGCCCCCGTGCGCTCAAGTGCATGGCAAAGGGCGAATGCGAGTGAGTGTGCATCGCAGAGCAGTGGCTGGCGACAGACAAGCGGCTCAGCGACGCGTAGACCAGTGAGTGACTTGGGACACGAGTACTCGTGTGTGACGTGGGCAGACGGGAGGGACGGGTGCGTGTTTGTCCTGATCGCGAGAGAATGCGACAATGGGTGGCACATATACTCAGTCGCCGTGGATGGTGTAGGATCCGTAGTCTTTGGCTGGGTCAAAGACTTCCCACCTGCTGGCCGGGAAGATGTGCTTGTTCTTGTCGTACCAGTGGCGCTCCAGCACCTTGCCTGCGTGCGCCTCGTCCTTCTCTTTGCGTGCATCTGCAACCATGCGCACGTCCTCGTGCACATCGAAGTGGAACAGCGGCCCACTCTTTCCCCGGGCTTTGCTGACAATGAGATCGTGGAATGTGAACGTCTGCGAGCGCCGTCATCGCACTCAGGGACAGTCAGCACACTGGCGAAGAGTCAGGGCGGTGCACAAGCGAGACAGGCGCCACGCACGTGGGGTATGATGAGGTCCTCCTTCACATACAGCATGTTATCTACCGACGTGCTCCGCAGCTCTCTGAACTCTGGCGCTAGGGCGTCGCGCACACCCCTCAGGAAGGTGGCGATTGTGTCGCCCCGGTTCACGGTGATGCTGCGCCTGTGGCCACTACCATCCCAGTATGAAAAGGTGATTTCCAGCGGCTCAGCTTTCAGACGCTCCTGCTCAGCGAGCCACTCACGCTTGAGCCGCTCTCGCTCCTCACGCTCCTGGCGCTCCCGGTCCCGGTCTGGCAGGAACGCTGTGTTCACGTCCGGGTTCTTGCCCACACTTCCAAAGCGAAGACGCTTTGACGCGGGTCCGTCCTCCGCTGGCGCCTGCTGCGGCTCCTCCGCGCCACCCGCGCCGCCACCCGCCGCCGCGTCCTCCTGCTCCTCGTCCTCGACCACCTCGAAAGACAGACGCGCAGTGGCTGTGGCCTTTGCAGCCGCGCGCTTCTTGCTCAACGCGCGCAACTGCTCTTCCTCCTGCTGCTTCGCCGCGCGCTGCCGCTGCTCTTCAACTTCGCGCTCAACGTTCGCTCGCTGTGGCCCCGCAAAGAGAGAAGAGATGCACAGTGTACATGTCAGGTGCGTGCCTGCAGTGCAGCCTCCCGCTATCTACATATTTGGTGAAAGTGTAGCGCGCGCACCTTCTCTGCGAACTGCTCCTTCGTCTGCAGGCCGACGGTGTCTTGCTTGAACACATGCTCCACATACTCCAAGTTGCTTGCAGCAAAGCCAACAAGCCTAGTGCCGCGCGCCTCGCTTTTCGCTTTCAACGCCTGCAGGCAGTCAACGCGTGTGAGTGTCGGCGGACGGACGAGAGACCCGACACAGAAGCTGGCGTGCACTCGCATCAAAGTCCGCCTTTTCTTTTTCTCGCTGCTCAGTCAGCCTCCGGATGCGGGCTGCGTCGGTGGCATTGCCTACGTAGCCTTGCATGCCGCAGTACGCGCAAGATGACAGGCGAGGGGAAACAATGTGTCTGGTGTGACGTTGGCAATGCCCATGGGCTCGATGCATGCAGTTGCGCGCATGCTGTTTTGTCATTACCCGAGCCATCTGCTCTTAGTGGCCAGCTTGATGGCATTCTGGATGGCCTCTGCTGTTGCGCTCGTGGTTTGGTGGATTGCCGCCCCAATGACCGCCAACCCTCCAGTTTGCACCCCCATCCGCTGAGCCCACTGCTCGTGACACGCGTTCGCGATCTGCTTCTTCACAGCTTTGGGAATATCGTCACGCAGAACCATGATGCGCTCAACCACGTCGGACGTGGTGCCGGGCGTGTTGGTCATCATGGTGTCAAACGCCTTTGCAATTTCCCTTTCGCTGGAAGCGCTGGCCAGCTCCCGCAGGTCCATCAGCGCTTGGAAAGAAGAATCCAGCGCCTGCGGCTTGACAAACGGCGCGAAAACCTCGCGCAAGGCCTGTTCGTCGGCAGCCATTCGTGCCATAGTGTCGGTGCGCACAACCTTGCACTGCGTGAACAGCGCGGCGCAGTACATGCCCACGCAGCGCTCCATGAGCGCCTCCGCGGTGCGCTTGAAGAAGCTTTCATTCAGCCACGCCTGCAGGTCGCCGAAGTAGTCCAGAATCGTGGCACACAGCGTCGCGCATGTGCCTCCTGTCCACCAGTCCGGGTCCGCAAACAACTGCGCAAACACGCTTGCAAAGCCAGGGTCTTCGAGAACTGCAGAGGGAGGAGACGAGAGCGCGTCATGCATGCGACGCACGCGCACAGCGCGAGGCACAAGAAAACGCACTTGCGTCCACCACCTTCTTCATCGCTGCCCGGGCCGTGTCAAGGAAGCCCTGTGTCGGGGAGGGGCGTGAAGGGTGAGATCCGGCGAGCGTGGGTGCGCGCAGCACGAGCAGACGTGCCTGGTCAGTAACTTCGAGCACTTCCAACCGTGATGCAATGGCGTCGTCGTTCACGTGGTCGCGCAGCTGCTCCAGCACGTCGTTTGAGAGGTCGTAGCAGCGACTGTTATTGTTCACGTACGCGCAGAGCACCTCGAGGGAGAGCTCGCTCATGGGCCGCGCGACGGCGTCGTTCTGCAGCTTCTG
>Ga0164297_10004541_pt1 | contig 12343 bp, 4 predicted proteins | sample GEODES058metaG_FD_113539 | JGI IMG/M metagenome (GOLD analysis project Ga0164297, IMG submission 113539) | Dystrophic lake water microbial communities from Trout Bog Lake, Wisconsin, USA - GEODES058 metaG | ecosystem: Environmental > Aquatic > Freshwater > Lake | place: USA: Trout Bog Lake... | reverse complement strand
TGACCGATTTACAACCACTAAATAATGTTCCCAAACATTACAGAAAAAGGAGTGCATTTTCTCAAACCAGATTTGTCAACACCAACACTAACGCTGCCATAAATCAGCGAACCTCCTTTTTGGGAGACGAACATTGGCGAATAGACAAGTACCTATTAAAATTACAAAAAGATTCTATTCGCGAAAAAGAAAACCAGATTGTTTCTAATTATGCAAAACTACATGAATATAAACAAATATGGGATATCGTGGAAACCATGGATCCAGCAAGTAAACGAATCTATTTTTTGAGATACAATTATCAATTTCAGAAAATAAGAAATATTTCCAAAGTGGCAGAATTAATGTGTGCATCCGAAGAATGGATACGACTGAAAATGATACAATCCAAACAACATATCGCAGAGAAAATGCAAGAGGCCTTCAACCATGTATAGGAAAATGAAATATATAAATATATAAAATTAGAAAAAATAGAGAAATAATATATACAAATATAGTAAGAACTCCTATTTATGTTTCCATCCAATTTTATATATAAAGTAAATTATTTGAAGGATAATAAAATTACATCTATTCATGTATTTTATGGAGAACCTGAAGAACAAGATGTCTCTTTATCGGAATTATTTGAGTCTGATCCTACAAACGCCTTATTTCAGGACAAAGCATCTGGACAACCAATTTTTAACAGAGAAGAATTGGATTATATTAAAGAAAAGACAATCCCCGTTCATTTTTCCAAACAACAAATCCATTATGATGATTCCATCGGAACCATTAAGTTGAAAATTATTTCTGAATTTTCTAATACTTTTTCTTTAGAAGAATTGTATTTATTTTGTTTGAAAGAAGAGACGTTTTCTCCGGATAGTGTATATCAAACATTGACCCAAAATAAAAAGTTGCCTTTAACGCGTGTTCGGCTTTATCAGTTTCTCTCCAACTTGATTCGCAATGAACAAGGAGAACCAGTAAATTTCCAGATCCCTGAAAAATCTGTTTATGATTACGAGGATATACTCGCATTGCATCTTTCAGATTACAAATTTTGGGTGAGCAAAGTTTTAGGACAAAAATTTTTTTTGGTGTCTAATGAGTATCCCTATGTGTACAATCCGTATGATGTTCAACAATATGACGAATTTATTGAACGCGTGGCAAGAAAATCCATGACGACCTTGAATAGCCATTTATTATTGAATACAGGAAATATTGTAGAAAATAATATTTATATTTGCTTGGCAGAAGATGTCTTGGAATATGCAGAATCCCAGGATCTTTCTTCTGAAACAACGATCAAATTATATTATCCCTTTTTGTATAAGCAAAATATTATCTCATTGAGCGCATTGCGAGAGAAAAAATATGAGTTGATTGAAAGGAATCGTCCCCTCCTTACTCCAGAAATGACAACAAACTTTCAAGCGGTAGATTTGTTTTACGATATGTATAAAGAGAGAACTAGCGAATTGCAATATCATTACCGAGGTGTAAAATACATAAAAATAATTATGTATCCCGAAATCGCGGTAAAAATGCCGTTGGATATTATATTCAAATTGATTCATGCCAAAGAGCAAAACCCAATGATTAAATATAATCCATCTACTAGACAGGAAAATATATATCGTCTTTTTACGGATCAATTAGCAAGAGACGGGAGAAAAATCCCATTTTTGAATAAGGCGACCATTTTCAAGTGGATGAAACAGATGGGAAGAACACGTTCGGTAAGTGTGTATATAGAACATGATGCAGTAGATGCAAAAGAAAAAGAAGTGATTCTTTGTGAATTTGAGGAAAATGGAAATATTAGTATTTCATGCGAATTTCAGAAAATTATGAATTTGTCAGAAATTGCCACAATTTTTCAATCGGCGGTAAATCCTATTTTGGAGGAGGTGAAAACCTACTTTGAGGAAAATGGATATTCTATTTCTCTCTTGAACTCGTTGTTTCAAGAGAATGTGGAAGTGAAACAGATCAATTATCAAACTATGGTAGAAATAGAGAAAACCCTGGATATAGCCGATTTTATTGGTTGTTTAACGAGCGTTTTTATTGTAGAAAAGGTAGAAGACACGGGGAAAAAAATAGATATGCGTTATAAACGCGTAGCCAATTTCAACAAAAAAACCAGTGAAGAAGCATTTGTTATTGAACAAGCAAATCAAAAAAATGGTTTGCGCGGCGAGGAATTATTACAAGCATTGGTTGCAAATTATCAAATGACGACAGAATCTGCAAGAGAATTGTTGGCAAAAATGGTAAATGAATTACAAGTAGAACGAGGTGTCCGACGAAACGATATTGAAATCAAAATCAATCCTGGTTTTAAAACACGTATTACAGTAAATCCTATTACTGGATTGGCATTGATAGAAATGGATAATATTAATGATATTCAATACTTATCTGTAATTCCCATCTATTTGGATTCTTTTCTGCGTTTAACCCAACGTAGGGATTCTAGTAGAGTTCCTATTGCAAAAATAGACTCTTTATGTGGTTTGGAAGAGAGAAAAGAGATTCCGATTACTGATATTATTTCTGCTTCAGAAGTGGTATTTCCAGAACAAGATGAGGAGGATGACTCTGAATTACGCAAAGCCATGTCAAGTGAATCGGTGTCTTCTGGACCAGAAATAATTTTAGAAGAATCCATGGAACGTCCGACCAAAAATGTCTTGGATTTATTGTTTGATGAAGATGAAGATGAGGAAGACTCCAGTAGTTCGGAACAGCAAGGAGGGAAAACTTCTTCCGAAAGGACAAAATCTTCCGCGTCTATGTCTGCATCTGAATCCGAGTCTAGTGTGCCATCTGAGTTAATCAGTGGTGAAATTCAAGGCTTGGAACAATTATCAAGTAAATCCGTTTCCGAGCCTTCCAGTTCCAATGAAATCACGGTGGATATGAATGAAGAACCCATTTTGGTTCCGGTTTCGCGAAATGCGCCAAAAACAGAACCCATGTTACCCAAACCTCGGGAAAATGCAGTGCGCAATTTGGATGGTATGAAATTGGCCAATCCAACTCCTTTTTTTAAATCCATGGAAGAAAGAGATCCAGTATTATTTTTGCGAGAAAATTCCGGCAAATTCAACGCTTATTCGCGAACATGTCCAGCAGGAAATCGCCGCCAACCAATTATTTTAACAGACGAAGAATTACAAAAAATAGAAATGAAAATGCCTGGATTTTTGAAAGAAGGAGACATATTAAAGTACGGTTCTAATCCCGAGAAACAATTCAACTATATTTGTCCGCGTTATTGGTGTTTAAAAACAAATATGCCCATTGATCCGAGTGAAATTGTGGATGGAAAGCATCCAACTTGCGGAAAAGTGATTCCGCGAGATGCCAAAGTGGTTCCCAAGGGCGCCTATATTTATGAATTTTTTAGTCCTCCTGCACATGGAACTCGTGAAAATTACAAAGAACATAAACCAGGATTTGTAGCAGATGGAAAACACCCGGATGGTTATTGTATTCCCTGCTGCTTTTCCAACTGGGACAAACCGGCACAAATAAAACGACGCCGAGAATGCGCGCAAGCCCTAACCAAAAAACAACTAGAATCTAAATCCCAAAAATTGGAAAAAACAAAAGAAACAGAAGAAATAGCTATAGTTGAATCGGATAGTGAAGAGGAAGAAGATTTACCAGAAAAGGCTCAACAATATGTGCGTGAAAAAGAAGAGTATGTCAAGGGACCTGAAAAATTTCCTTTGGATGCAGGACGTTGGGGATATCTTCCCATTCCCATTCAAATTGTTTTGAGAGAAAGTAATGCAGATTGTCAAATTAGCAAAACAAATGCAAACATTAAACCATTTCATAATTGTTTATTGCGACACGGGGTTCAAACAAGCAAAAATCAATCATTTATTGCTTGTATTGCGGATGCCAAGTTTTTTGGAGAAGCCATTGTACCCAGTATTGAAAAAATGAAAGAAATTATTATTAGTTCCCTTACAATAGATAATTATATTACTTTTCAAAATGGAAATCTTATTCTTAGTTTTCTCCCGGAAAAAGAAAAAGAAATAGATAAAATGGAAATAGACATTTCTCCTTACCAAACTTCCAAATTGTATAGTAAAATAGATCCACAAAACCCGGATCAACTTTTGTATTTTCAAAAAATTGTTGCCTCCTTTCAAAACTTCCTTGCTTTTCTGCGCGATCCGAAATCTATTTTAGATTATACCTATCTCTGGGACATTGTGTGTCGTCCGAATCCGGCCATTTTCTCTCAAGGAATCAATTTGGTCATTTTGGAAATACCAGAAGACGACATAACCAACAATGTGGAATTGATCTGTCCCACAAATCATTACTCCAACGAATATTACAATGCAAGAAAACAGACCTTGATTTTAATGCACAAAGGTGATTTCTTTGAACCTCTTTATATGTATCGTAATGAGGAGACGAAATTGAAAGTTAGCAAAACATTTAGCGAATATGATCCACAATTATCAAAGACAATGCATGCCGTATTCAAACAATTGATCAAACCCTTGTTATACAACATGTGTGTTCCTTTGGCTAGTATGCCAACTGTATATAAATTCAAACGACCTATTCTATTAGAGGATTTGATCTTTCTTCTTCAAAAATATAACTACGAAACAGTTATGCAAGTTGTTAATTATAGTAGCAAGGTCATTGGCATTATTGCTGAAAACATGCTAACCGGAGAACGCGGAATGATTCCCTGCTATCCAACGGAAATTCGCACGCAATATGATTATCTATGGATGACGGAAGATGCCATTTATAAAGGTTATTTATCTACAGTGCAATTTTTAGAACAATTATACAAAGAAAGTCGCGGTAAAATACCATGCAAACCAGAGTTCAAAGTAATGGAAGATGAACATATTATTGGTATATTGACAGAAACCAATCAATTTATTCAAGTAAATGATTTGCTTCCGGCATCTACCGTTAACGATTCTCTCAAACCGTTGGAAGATGCGAATCATTTATTGGCCGACGCCAAAACCACCATTACCGACAAGGTAGATGAAGAACGTGTAAAATATATTCAAAAAATAAAATTAGAAACACAATTCTTCCAAGCATTCCGGAATACCATCCGGCTTCTTTTAAATGACTATGAAAATCTAGACTTACGAGAGAAAATAGAACAAGAAATGAATGCCTCGTACATCCTTTATTCCAGTAAATTAAATTATTTAATAGAGAACTTAAAGACGCTTGTAGGAAACGCGGTTATTTTTGCGGAAGACGTGGATTCTAATTTGACCGAGACGATTTCCACTTGTTTGGTGACCCCATTAGATAAATGCGAAGAAAAATCCTCTGTTTGTGTAGTAGCAGCGGACCAGGAGCAGCAGCGGTGTCAACTTGTTATTCCCAAAAACAATTTGATTACCGGAAAAAATAATGAGACCTATTATTTTGGTCGTATAGCGGATGAGATTATTCGTTATTCTCGGGTAAAAGCATATTTATTTGAGCCAGATAATCATTTATCATTTGGAATGGTGAATTACAATTTACGAGAAGATGAAATACTATTAATTCAATCTATGCTGACCCAAGAATATTTTCAAGGGTTAGAGCCTATTTCTGTGAATCCATACGCAAATTATAATACATATGATATAGCAGAACCAAAAATTAGTCAATTGTATGAAAATACTGCAACATTGGATGGTCTGGTTCCTTCTCTTGCGATTGCAGAAGCCAAGGAAATACGTGATTGTATCGTAAAAACGAATATGAAAATTTCCTCTGGCATTTGGAAGAAATGTTTTCCAGATTCATATCAAGAAATAGAATATGAAAAAAGTTCTGCATGTGGGTTTTATTTATTGATAGACATTGTTAAACATGTGTATCCGGATGTAAATTTGACACCGGCGATTATTCGGCAAGAATTATTGGAGGAATATAGAAAATATTTACCTTTATACGAAAATCAAATCTTGGATATTCTTATTTTGGAAGGGAAGAAAACATGGGGAGATCAAGTCAAAGCCAAAGCGTTGTCATTTTCTACGCTTTTTTTGACGGAAGGCTATTTTATTACTACCTTGGATATTTGGATATTGATGGAAAAATATAAAATTCCAACTATTTTTATTTCTAGTAAACCAATTTTACAGAGTCGTGGAAATTATACCTCTTGGGTTGCCTATGGAAACCGCGGCGATCGGTTTATCTTTTTAGTTTTACCTGGGTTACGAGCGGAAAACATTCCCAAATTTAAAATAATTCAATCGCCCGATACCGAAATTACATTCCCGATTAGCGTATTGCAAACCGCCGATTGTATTCAACAAATGGAACGTACAATAAAAGAGCACGTTTCACTAGAAGAGTATTTAAAAAACTTTAACAAAAAAGAGGCCAAACCCAAAAAAGCAAAATTAGTTTTGAAAGAATCCTTGGCACAAGAGCCACCTTTGGAATCCAAACCAACTGTGACAAAAAATAAAAAGAGACGTTTAATACTACAAGAAAGTGGACCCGAGCCTGAGGCTTTTCCTCAAAAACCCGTAGTCCCAGAGCCATTCGTCCCTAACCCGAACCCAAACCCAAAACAAACCCCAAAGCCAAAAACAAAAAGAACCTCTGTCGTGGTTCCTTTAAAAGCCACACGTAAAAACCGAGTTTTATTGAAAATTGTGAAATAATTATGGATCCTCGTCAGGTTCTGGCAATTCCCAATCATCAACTTCATCATCCGAATCTGTTTCAGAATCTCTATCTACATTTACAGGCGCCTCTACGTATACGTGTCTAATTCTTTGTGGTTCGGGAATATCTTCCTCTTGGGAAATATGATCATCGTCACTTTCGGAATCTATGGAAATTAAATCCGGCATGTAAAATGAGACATAATCAGCGTTAAAATAAGGAACATATTTTATCTTGTCCAATGGACCCACGGGAACATTACGACACAATATTTTTCGTCCAAATTGTGGATTATAATGTACAAATTGTTGTAATTTTATACGTAATAAATTGTAAGATTGCGCCTTTTTTTCAGAACCTAAAATCAAATACTTGCTCATCAAGTATAAACGCAAATAAGGTCTCATTATATTCACCAACGTTTCCTTTGGAAAATCTCGGTGAATACGTATTCTACGCATAATATCATTGTGTTCGTGAAGCATGTTCCAAACATTAGAATACAAAGCGCGATAATGGGTACGAAGTGTATATTCTTTGATATATAAATCGCGAATGCAGTTTTCATTGTTAATTTTGAATGCATTTAAATTTAATTGAGCATGAAAAAACAATTCAAATAATGTTGGCATAAAATAGAGCCGACTTCGCATAAAAAAATAGAAATTATATAATGTGGCGTGACTCAATGGTAAATTATTATAAGGATTTTTGATATGTAAAGGCGCCGCAAAATAATATGGACAATTAGATAGAGATGTTTGAATAATGTTAATCAAATCATTCGCGACAAACACATATTTCACGTCATTTTGTATAAACGCAAATACATTTTTTTTTGAGAGATCAATATCGTTTAATAGCAAGTCGGTTTGGATGCGAATGGGCGCTTTTTTAAATTTATAGATGTATAACAGTCGGGAAAATGCATTTTTTACGCGCATTGCTTTGGTAAATATATTCCACGCTATATTCTTATATTCTGGAGAAATCCAAAGATTATCGTCCATTTTTTTCATGAGTTTGATTTCCAAGTAAAAAAACTCGGTGGGCTCCACTTGAAAACGCTGTGTTTTTATATGTAGTTGAAGAATGAAAGAATAAATGAACTGAATTGATGGACTTTGAAAAAGCGCCACACCATAATTTTCATATAATCTTTGATAATATTTTACATAATAAAAATCATTTATATGGGGAAGAAAAATAGGTAATTTTTCTATATTTTGGAGAATAGAACAAAAAATACTCATACTCTATTTTTTGTTTTAGTATTTAATATTTTTTACAGTAAAATGAATAACTAATGTCGTCTTTTACTTTTGTTGCCTTTGGCAATATTTTTTAATATAGGACGAGGGCTATGTTCTTCCGCACTGGATACACTTCGCCATACATCATTTGCGCTACTAGGTTGAAACCGAACACGACGTGTTCCCTTTTTGCCAGTAGAACGACTATTACTTTGGGAAGAACTACCTTGTCTTAATCTTCTTGTAAAGATACTACTGATGGCTGATTGTTTTTTGGGAACAGCTCTCCATACTTTTTTCCCATCTTCCATGGTGGATTCCCAACTCCAGTCGCGATGCGATTTCTTGCGTCTTGGCATAATTATATATTATATAATATTATTATATATATTAGATATTATATTTTGCATCATTCCTGATGAGTCCCGTTGAAAATGTCAAGAACCATTAATTGCCATGGCTCGTGTAAAGATAAAATATTACGACTCAATATTTTTTGTAGTTCTATCCAACAATCCGAACTAGAAAGTATTTCCGGCGCTTTATTCCATAAGGTACCCGTGAAGACTTCTATTTCATTACGCAAAGTCAATTCGGTGAAAGGAATCACATTCAACAACTGCGGAATAATCGCTGTAACAGATCGGTATTGGCTCATTTTCTTATTTAGTTTTGATGTATTTTATCTACCTTTTCCTTTATATGATATAATTGTAATTGATTATTTTTAATAAAAAAAATCAATTTTTTACATAAATATAAAATAAATATTATTATTGTTATGTCAACAAGACAACTATAAACTATAAACAAATTATACTAAAATCCCGGATTGTAATTGTTATCTACTGTACCTAAATCTGCACTCTTTATCGTGGTAACATTATTTTGTATAACCAGATTATTTGTACTACACGGCTCCTCTGGATTCTCCAATCCGCCAAACATCTTTTCAATCGCACCCTCCGTATCAGGTTGTTCATAAGATACGAATTCTTCTAATTTGCTCATCTCTTCCATATCCAAAATTACCTGGAAAGCAGCTGTACCATACAATCCCTCTTGACCGACCATTACATTTGCTGAGACTCCTCGCATTGTATCCAACTCTGCATGACGCGCCGCCTTTAAGAACATCTCCGGTGTCTCCTCAAAAGACGCCTTCGCTACAGGACCAATATTATCATTGTTGATTCCATGTCTGAAAATAGAAATCATCTTATTACTAAAGGTCATGCGATCACAAAGAAGACTCAAATGATGGTAATTAATATAGGTTCCATCAAATTCAATCACCTCTGCTAATTCATTATAAATGGTTTGGCGTGCAGCTTCAATACCAAATACTTCAAATATTTCCATAATATCATTACTAAACGTTCGGCGTGAGTCAATATAATCCAAGGCCAATACATCCATCATATTGGTTCCAATGGTATCCAAGACCCAAATGTCCTGCTTTTTATAAACGCCAGCAGATTCTACTACATTGTCTTGACCATTGATTCTTCGTAAAATTACCTTTTGGATGCGTTTGATTCCGCGAATCACAATATTCTTTAATAATTGCTCCTGGAAATTCTTCAATAGATAAATCTGATCGGATTGGTCTAGAGAACTTACCTTGGGCTTCTTTGCTCCCTTGCTCGCATTCTGCTTCAAAATATTGTTCATGCGAATTCGGAAAATTAATTTGTCCGAATTGTAGTCCGAATAAACACAACTAATATCATCGCCGTAACTATTCTTTAGCGTAAAATGGATGTCGTCCATGGTAATATTCTTTTCCAACATGATCTCCGGAACCATTTCCATGCGAATAATCCATTTGGATTTTTCATTGGTATCCTCGGTAACCGATATTTCAGCGCATTCAGTCATCATACTTTCAAACGCACGATATTGCTGCATTGTGGTCTCGTCCTCCTGGATTAATGTATTCAAATCATCAGGATCAAAACAAATTTCTATAGAACTCACTAATTCTTGTAATTTGGTATGCTCCAACATATACATAATAGATTGTGCCTTTTGACGGTCGGTTTCGTCTTCTGGTTTCAAATAAACAGTGAGAGAAGGATTCTTTGGCTCGGAAGATAAAGATAGAATTTCCTCAATACGAGGTACACCACGCGTAACATTGGATTTTGACGCAACACCAGCAAAATGAAACGTGTTCAAGGTCATCTGAGTCGTTGGCTCACCAATACTCTGGGCGGCAATCATGCCCACCATTTCTCCGGGCGCCACAATGGCTCGTTTATAATTAATCGCAATTGTTTCTAAAAGAACTGTGAGAGCCGTCTGATTGAATCGTTTTACAAAAAGCAAGTCTTTAGGCGACAAATGAAAATAATACAATGTTTTAAACAACAATGTAGGAGGTGCGCTTTGTATTTTTTCTAAATTGGCAAACATGGCATCAATCATTTGCATAGCCTCCAAGGGAGTAATATCAACAACCGAGTTTCCTGTAATACGTTGTTGTCCCATAATGTTATGAATAATATAAGAAAACGCTACCGGAGAATGCACTACACTTTCCCCCTTATTTTTGAAAATATATTTGACAATATGATCTCGCTGCTCTATCATTTCTTCTGTAAGCGCCTTTAATCGCACTTGCGTTTCTGCATGCTGTTTTGAATAACGCTTCATCACATTTTTCAAAAAGATATGAGACAAAGTCTTAGATTTTCCCGATTCATCTGGAATATTGAAATGCGCATAAATATCCTGAATGCTCATGCCAACCAGAGAAATTGGTTGATTCTCTACCTTTACTGGATCCACACCGTCATCTCCATACGTAAATTGAACAATCTTACCCTTGTTTGTGCGAACGGTCGTATCATAACTCACCATCAAATCTTCCATTCCCTTGATCAGTCGGCGCTGGATATATCCAGTGGTGGATGTCTTGACCGCCGTATCAATGAGACCTACACGGCCGCCCATGGCGTGAAAGAATAGTTCCTGAGGCGACAATCCTTGAATGTAGGAGCTCTCTACAAAACCGCGGGCCACGGGACTATCGTCAAATTTCGTAAAATGCGGCAGTGTGCGCTGATCAAAACCATAGGGAATACGCTTTCCATCCACATTTTGTTGTCCTAGACAAGAAATCATAAAGGAAATATTTAAATCACTACCCTTGGATCCAGCATTTACCATGGTAACAAATCGGTTATCTTTATTCAAACTCTTGAGACCAATTTTACCCGCTTCAGATGTGGCTTGATTCAAAATATTATTTACTTGGGTTTCAAATTCTTCCAAGTTAGTTTTACCTGTATTATTTTCAAAAATGCCCAATTGAGTTTGATCTATTAAACTCTTGACATCATTCTTTTTTCCAGTAATGGTTTTAATAATATCTTGGTTCGTTTTCTCATTGGACATTAAATCACTAATTCCCACACTAAATGCACTGGTTTTCATATATTCCGTAATAATATTCTGTAAATCATCTACAAAATCAGCGGATTTATAATTACCAAAATCGTTGCAAATACGATGAATTAGACCCTTTGTCCCAGCACCCAATACACTCTTCTCCAGTTGTCCGCGAATATATTGACCATTTTTAATTTCTAATACACGATTGGATGTACGCGGATCGTCGCTGTCATTAAAAAGCTTGGTCTTGTAATGCAATGACATTGGAGGCAAAATTTGTGACAAAATATCAAAATTGGTAATACGTTCTCCTAGATCCCGCTTTTTTAAGAGGACTTGTTCATTGACCCTAGGGAACATCATCAATAGATTCATGGCGTCCCTCGGACTAAATGCAATATTTTCTCGCGTAAAACGATAACACCCCAACATGGAATCCTGATAAATACCAATAATCGCAGAATTATTGGCCGGGCTAATAATTTGATAAGGCACCGCAGCCAAATGTCGTAATTCTGCGTCGGATTCGGCATCTTGCGGCATGTGCAAATTCATCTCATCGCCATCAAAATCCGCATTGTAAGGTTTTGTGTCGGCAACATTCATACGAAATGTATCGCCGCGACTCATGATCTTGGCAATATGACACATCATGCTCATTCGGTGCAACGTAGGCTGACGATTAAAGAGAACAGGGTCTCCATCCATCATATGACGATGCACAATATCTCCGTCTTCCAATACAATGGATTTACGATCTACATATCGCAAAGTAATAGAATCGCCATTTTTCTTTTCCAGAATTTTGGCGCCCGGGTAGATTTCGGGACCATTTTGTACCAATTTTGTCAAGAATGCGCGATTGACGCGATTGACTACCACCGGTTTGGTAATATTCTTTGCAATCTTCATTGGCACACCCAATTCTCGGATAGAAATATTTGGATCTGCGGTAATCACCGAACGTGCACTAAAATCCACACGTTTTGCCATCAAGTTCCCTCTCATGC
>Ga0164297_10004539_pt1 | contig 12347 bp, 10 predicted proteins | sample GEODES058metaG_FD_113539 | JGI IMG/M metagenome (GOLD analysis project Ga0164297, IMG submission 113539) | Dystrophic lake water microbial communities from Trout Bog Lake, Wisconsin, USA - GEODES058 metaG | ecosystem: Environmental > Aquatic > Freshwater > Lake | place: USA: Trout Bog Lake... | reverse complement strand
CTGGGGTGGCATGAGCGAGCGCGAGCGTCGCCGTCTGCGCCGCGCCCGCGCTATCGAGCGTCGGGCCCAGGCCAGCTGATCGCGGGGCGCGCTCGGCGCGCCTCAATGGTGGCGTCGGGGCGCAGGTCTAACTGCCCCCAACGCCCCGGGTCGACCAGGTCCAGCGCCAGCTGCGGAGCCAGTCCGACCAGTTCGACTCGAGCAATGCGCTCGTCGTTCTGCAGTAACGCCGTGCACTCGTCGTAGACATCGGCCAGTGACACGTTGGCGACATCGATGATGTTGCAGCTCACCTGCACCGCTCCCGCGACCTCGAGTCCGAGCGTGCGAAGCCCCGGACGACGAAGAACAGTCGCGAGGGCCTTAGTCCGCACCAGCGAGGTATCGGTGAGCCAGAGATTCCACGCAATTAAAAGTGGGCGAGCCCCCACGGTGATTGCGCCGCTGCGGGCGTCGGCAACGGGCGGGCCGAGGTCGGGCGATAGATCAACGAAGGCGTGCTTGCGCACGTAGGGCAGCGTGCGCTCGGTGCCATCGGCGAGTGGGCCGTAGAGGAAGACGGGCAGTTGAAAGGATTCGGCAATCCACGACGCCAACTGGTCGCGTAGTACTGCCGCGTCCTCAATTGTGGCCCCGTCGAGGGGGACGAAGGGGATGACATCGGCCACGCCCAGTCGGGGGTGGACCCCCGCGTGGGTTCGCAGGTCGAGGGCCTCGATCGTGGTCAGGACCAGCGAATGCACGTCGCGGACCAGGTGCGAGGCGTCATTGATAAGGGTAAAGACGGAGCGGTGGTGCGAGGGATCCGTGTGGACGTCACGCAACGAAGCACCGGCCGCCTGGGCCAGTCGGGTCAAGGTCTCCGTGGAGCGACCCTCAGAAATGTTGATCACACACTCGAACACGTCTCTAAGAATAGGGAGCGAAATGCGTCGATGAGACGGGGCGGTAGACTGTCTCTCAGGCAGTATGACGTTCTAAAGGAGCACCGTGAGCCAGGTCCCCACGACTGAAACCACCGAAGTTACCGACCCCGTTGGTCACGTCCAGGTGGTCTACCTCGGCCCCGTCGCTCCCCACTGGGAGTGCCGCATGGTCTTCGGTGACGAAGAGCAGATTCAGGGCTTCGTTGACCGCATCGACGCTCGCCTGCGTTTCTTGCCGCCCCACGACCCCCAGTTCCGTCGCAACCGTGAGCGCGTCAACCGTGACGCCGAGCGCGAGAACCTCTTGGTCGAGTGGAACCTCGGCTACGACGAAGTCGCCTAAGCCAACGGTGAGTGCGTCACGCGCTCAAACCACTGAAACGGCGTTTCGAGTTCGCTAACGCTCGGTAGTCCGTCCACGCGCAAGAGCGCGTCGAAGACGCCGATGCCGTGCGCCGCACTCAACACCGCAACGAAGCTGTCGGCCGCGTCATTGTGTGGCCCCTGAAGAGTTACGCCAAAGAGGGCAGCTGCAGCGTCTTCGCCTCGGGCGTCACTGCGGCGGTAGCGCTTCCAGGCTTCACGGAGCGCAATCTGGGGACCCTGCAGCGACTCGGTGATGTAGAAGGCGGCGTAATCGAAGAACGCGGCCAAGGTGGCGACGGCGGCGTTGAGCGCCTCGGTAGCCGGCGACTCGTCGGCGGTCGCGATGCCCTCGAGCAAGGACTCGGGGTTCTCCATCAGGGCCCGCATGGACTCGGGGTCCATCATCCCCTGCAGTTTGGACATGATGTCCCCCTGCGCCCTCGCCGCTTCCTTCACGCCGTCGAGCAAGAGCGCTCGTAGTGCGTCGCTGGTGCCCGCCTGGCTCAGTACGACGCCGGCCACGAACTCTCGCGCCAGGGCGAAGGTGTAGACCACGTCGCGAGCCAGTGACCACTCGTCGGCGAACGTGACGAGGTTGTTGACGACCACTAAGTGCTCAGCGCCCGTGCGGGGCAGGGGCAGAGCGGCAAGGGACCAGGCTCGTTCGGCAAAGTGGCCGGCCACGCTCCCCAGCTGGAAACCCAGGAACATCGGCCCCAAGGTGCTGGCCAGTTGGGCCATGAGGGGATTGCCCTCACCACCGGGGAGATCAATGGTCGGCGGGGCACTGGTGAGTGGTTCCAGCAAGGGCTTCCAGTCCTGGAGGGCCCGCTGCGTGAGGCCCGAGCGGTTCACGGCGGTGATGTCGTAGGAGCCGACGAGTTCAAAAATGGCGTCAACGTGGCGACCAATCAGTGGTGCGAGTTCTTCGAGGCGCTGGCGTTCACTCGGCAGGGGATTGGGATCGCCATCCTCGCCGCGAGCGACGTTAAGGGCGAGCTGGTTGGCGTTGACGAACCAGGCGTCAGGTCCTTGCTGGCCCAGCATGTTGAAGAGATCGCCGAACATGCCACCCATGGGAAAGTCACTCATTAGTTCAAGATACCGCCTGAGGGCTCGGCTCGGGACGTCGGCGTCGACCCCAGACTCGACCAAGTCACCGTCTACGATGGAGAGCCATGGCGACCGACGTAGCAATTGACATTGGCACGGCGTCGACCCGTTTAGCGACGCACCGCGGCGTCATCTTTAATGAACCAACGTTGGTGGCCATTGACACCTCGAGCGGCGACGTCGTCGACGTGGGTCATGGGGCCCTTGATCTCATTGGCCGCACGCCCCGCCACGTGGCCGTCTTTCGCCCCCTCGCCCAGGGCACCACGGTGGACTTCGACGTCACGGCCCGTCTGGTGGCAGGACTCTTTGAGCGGGCGAATGTCTCGAAACTCTCGCGAGCACGCGTCGTGATGTCCGTGCCGTCGCTCGCCACCTCAATTGAACGGCGTGCCCTTCGCCAGGCCGCAATGCAGGCCGGTGCGCGTGAGGTCACCTTGATGGAGGCACCGATTGCCGCCGCCGTGGGGCTCGGACTACCCGTCCAGGAACCGCTGGGTTCGGCCGTCGCGGTGCTGGGTGCCGGTGCGTCGGAAGCGGCGCTGATTTCTCTCGGTGGGATCGTGACCTCGGGTGCGCGGCGTGTCGGAGGCAGTGACATTGAGTCCACCCTGGCAACGCTGCTGCGACTGCGTAATGGCGTCGTGGTGGCACCCGCCACGCTCGAAGCGCTCAAGCTCGCCATGGGCTCGGCTCGCCTACGCACCTCGGGTCAGTCCGTCGTTGTGCCCGGTCGGACCATTGACCGTGGAACGCCGGTTGAAGTGGAAGTTCGAGCTGAACTCGTCAATGAGGCGCTCGCTGACGTCGTGAGTACATCGGCCAAGTTGATTCAGGAGTGCCTCGCCACGGCGCCACCGGACCTCTCGCAGGACGTCTCGCAAGCGGGGTTGACGCTGGTCGGTGGCAATGCGCTGCTGGCTGACTTTGCCGAACTACTGGCATTGTCAACGGGGGTCGACGTGCGAGTGGCCGACGATCCGGCGACAACGATTATTCGCGGGCTCCAGCTCTGCCTCGAGGACATGTCCCCGCTGCACGCATTGCTGCGTTCCAGCGACCGCTAGTCCTCGTCCGCTTCGCGACCGAGCTGACTCACGGCGGCTCGCACCTGCCAGTCGCGATCCTCGCTCGCTCGTTCGAGGGCCGCTTCGATGTCGGGGCCTTCGTAGTTGGCCAGTGCCACAATTGCTCGACGGCGAACCGGGGGCTTGTCATCGAGGGCGCCGATAATTACCGCCCGAGCCCGGTCGTCGCCGATCGCGCCGAGGGCCGCGATGGCTGACTCTCGACAACGAGCGTCTTCGTGCGAAGCCGCAACGCGGCAAAGCTCCTCGACCGCGCCCTCGTCGACAAACTCACCGAGCGCGAAGGCGGCCGCGTCCACGACGAGGGCGTCATCATCGGCCAGCGCGGCCCGAACGAGGGGGAGAAGGTCATCGTCCGGTGAAGACTGGGCGATAAGCGTCAGGACCTCGCGCCGCACATCGACGTCGCTGTCGTGCAGAGCGCTCAGCCACAAGATGGGCGTTATCGCATCACGACGAGCCAGACCACGCAGGGCTAGTACCCGTTGGCGGGGTTGGTCGGCCCCGAGGGTGGTTTCTAGGAGAGCGAGCGATGACTCGTCCGTCGCGAAGGCCGCCCGCAGGAGTGATTCGTCACTGGTGTCCGGTAGCGTGAGGTCATCGTGCATCCGACCATCTCACCACCAAAGCGACCCCGCCGTCTATTCCAGAAGTTTCTGATCGCCCTCGTCGTGGTCCTCATTGCCATCGTCGGTATGGAGAAGTGGCAACTTAACGAGTTCGCCATCACGCCCGGTCAGGCCACCAACGTGACGCCCCTCGTGAGCGTCAAGGGCGTGGGTACGGACTCCCACCACGAACCGGTCCTGCTCGTCGACGTCTACCTGCAACAGCTCTCACTCTGGCAGTACCTCACCTTCCATCTCCAGTCCCACGTGGAGTTCATCCCTGGCAGCTGGCTTGAAGAGCCCGGTGTTCCAACTGCCGAATTAACGGCCCAGGGGTATCAAGAGATGACCGACTCGAAGTCGGCGGCCGTTGTCGCCGCGTTGCGAGCCCTCGGCTGGAAGGTGCCGGGCCACACCACGGGAGCGGTCATTACCTCCGTTATCAGCGGCAGCCCCGGTGAGTTAGCGGGCCTCGGCGTGGAAGACCGAATTGTCTCCGCTGACGGCACACCCGTCACTACGGCTTGTGGCTTCGTGAACGTGCTGCACGACTTAGCCCCCAAGAGCACCCTGACCCTTGGTGTCGTCCACCAGTACTTCACGCCAACCGGCACGTTGAAGGTCGGTCATCTCCACACCGTGCACCTCATTACGGCTGCCCCACCGAAGGGTGCAGTCGCCTCGGGCTGCCCCGGTGACGCGGGCGTCGATCACTCCTTCGTGGGCCTGGGTCTCGAAGACGGTTTGGCCTACAAGCTTCCCGCCACCATCAACGTCAATACGACAGACATTGGTGGTCCATCGGCCGGATTGGCGATGACGATTGCCATTATTGACGACCTCTCCAAGGGTTCGTTGCTCGGCAATCACCTCGTGGCCATGACCGGCACCATTGACCCGTCGGGGGCCGTGGGTGCGGTGGGCGGCGTGCCCGAAAAGACCGTGGCGGTGGAGAACGCGGGGGCCAAGTACTTCATCGTTCCCGCCAGCGAAGCCGCCCAGGCGCGGGGTGCCGCGAGCAGCGGACTCCAGGTCATTCCCGTCTCGACGTTGGCCCAAGCCCTGCACTTTTTGCGTTCCATTGGGGGGTCGGCTCCCGTCCCAATTACGCCGGTGACGAAACCGTAATTTTCCCTCACTACGCCGTAGGCTAGAGAGAATGGAAGAACGTCGAATCCTCTCGAACTTGCGTCACACGTCAGCGGACGTAACCCGGATTAACTTCTCAACGATTCGCAAAAATGGTCTCGACCCGCAGGAAGTCCGCTCCTATTTGGAGACGGTCTCGCGCGAAATGGGTCAATTAGAACAGCGCATTCGCGAGTTGCAGGAGCAAGTCAACGAGGCCAACCACCGCGCCGCCCACCCGACGTTTGATGAAGCCACGTTGACCGCGGCGCTCGGCGCCCAGAGTGCCGCAATTCTGCGCTCGGCCCACGAAGAGGCCGGCCGCGTCACGGCCGAAGCCCAGGAACGGGCCACCGCGACCTTCTCGGAAGCCCAGAAGCGGGCCGCTACCCACCTGATCGAAACGCAAGAGCGAATCACCGCGATGCTGACCGAGGCCGAGCAGTCGGCGGCCAAGATTGACATGGATGCGCGTTCGGGAGCGGACCGCCTCATCGAGACGGCCAAGATTAACGGTGACGCGCTCGTCGAGCGGGGCCGCGAACAGGGCCGGGCCATTGTCGAGCAGGCCAATGAGGCTCGCCGCAACATCCTCAACGACCTCGCCGTCAAGCGCAAGGCGCTGACTATTCAGATCGACCAGCTGCGCGCCGCTCGTGACACGCTCAATGAGTTCGTAGTCTCACTCCGCGACCAGGTCGACGGAGTACTGGTCTCCATCGCCGACTCGGACGAACAGGCCCGCCAGGCCGCCCTCGAAGCGCTCCGGATGCGAGCGCCAACGCCGGAGCCAACCGAAGAAGAGTTGCTGGCCAACACGCCGCTGCGTAAGGTGCCCGAGCCCACGTTGGCCCCGATGCCACCGTCATCTTCCGTGACCATTCTGCCGCCCGAGCCGGCGACCGCGCCGACCCCGGTCGTAACGCCACCCTCAATCACGGTCTCCGGTAGCGAGTCCTTCATCGATGATGATGCGGCCGGCACTGATGTGGTGAACGACATCTTCGCCCGGTTACGCAAGGCCACCCTCGAAGAGCGTGGGGCGTCACCGGCTCCGGCGAAGAAGCCGGCGCCGACGCCGCCACTGCCCGAAACCCCGACCGGTGAACTCTTCAGTCGCCGTGACGCGGCATTGGACGAGTCCCTCGCCGTCTTGACCCGCAAGGTTAAGCGGGCACTGCAAGACGACCAGAACGTGATGCTCGAGCGCCTGCGCGACGTCAAGGGACTAATTGGTGAGGAGCTCGAGGACGAGCTTTCCCAGCGTGGCCGCTACGCCGACGCCGCCTACGACGCCTTGGTTGACGCCACCGCGGCCGGTCGTGAGTTCGCCCACGACGAAACGGGCGCGACCGGCACGACCATTGATGAAGTCGCCGTTCGCGAATGTGCCGCCGACTTGGCCGTGACCATCGTGGTGGCCCTGCGCAAGCGCATCATGGCCGACGGCAATGGAGAGGCCAGTGACCGTGCCAACGCCGCGTACAAGGAGTGGCGCGGCGCTCGCGTGGAGCGTCTCTGCACCGACGCCGCCCGCCGGGCCTTCCACATTGGTGTGAGTGCGGCAGCGACGGGACGAACGGTGCGATTCCTCGCCGCTCCCAACGACGCCCCCTGCGACGCCTGCGCTATCGATGCGGCGGCCCCGGCCCGAGCGAGCGGTCAAGCCTTCCCCAGTGGATCGCTCTATCCGCCGCTTCACGCCGGCTGCGCCTGCACCATAATTCCGGCCTGAGTTCCTGCGCTTCGGCGTAGGCTTCAGGGGTGACAACTTCCACTGGAATCCCCACCCCGCCACGTCGACTGGGAAAGTTCGCGCCCCGCGCCATAATTGGCGTGGTTGTCGTCATTCTCTTCTTGCTTTTGACCTCGGTGCACTCGCTAGCGGTGCTGTGGACCGACCAGATGTGGTTCTCCCAGGCTGGCTTCGGCGACGTCTTCTCCACCATCTTCTGGACTCGGATTGGCCTCGGGCTGGCTTTCGGTGCCGTCTTCTTCGTGTTGATGTTCGCCAACTTGCTGCTCACCGACCGCTTCGGCGCTCGGGACCTCGCCTTTAACCCGGAGGACGAACTCGTTCGACGGTTCCAGAGCGTGGTGCGGCCCCGCGCCGGGCGTATTTACGCCGCTCTCGCGCTGGTGATGAGCTTCGTGGCGGGTCTCAGTGCCTCGAACCAGTGGAAGATCTACCTTCTCTTTGCGCACCGCCAGTCTTTCGGCACGACCGATCCCCTCTATCACCTCGACGCAAGTTTTTACATCTTCGTTCTGCCCTTCCTTTCCTACGCCGCAACGTGGCTGCTCGTCACCCTCTTTGTCGTGTTGCTCGTGACGACGGTCTTTCACTTCTTTAACGGTGGCATCCGGGCCGCCAACGTGTCACCGCGCGTTGCGCCCCGGGTCAAGGCCCACCTCAGCGTTATCGGCGCCGCTATTGCGTTGATGAAGGCCGTGGGGTATCTCTTCGCCCGCTGGCACCTCGTGAACTCCACCAACGGCATCGTGCAGGGTGCCGGCTACACCGACGTCCACGCCCGCATTCCCGCCCAGTCGATTCTCCTGGTGCTGAGCGTGGCCTCGGCCCTGATTCTTCTCGCGAACGTTCGCTCCCGCGGCTGGTCGCTGCCCGCCGTGGCGGTTGGCCTGTGGGTATTCGTGGCGTTGATCATTGGCGTTATCTACCCGGCCGTTTTGCAGAAGCTCAAGGTCTCCCCGGCCCAGGCCACGCTCGAGGCGCCCTACATTCAGCGAAACATCAACGCGACGCTGGCCGCCTACAACCTGACCAACGTCACGTACCACAACTTTGCCGGCCAGAGCACCGTGCCGGCGGCCGTCCTGCGCGCTGACGCGCCGACCTTGGCCAACATCCGTCTCTGGGACCCCGCCAACTCGATTTCCCTCGCGACGGTGACCCGTCGTCAGTCGATTCGCTCGTACTACACCTTCTCGTCGCTGGCCGTTGACCGCTACCAGGTTGGCAAGACGCTGGAGCCGGTCCTCGTCGGCGCTCGCGAGCTCTCGAGTGCCAACCTGCCGTCAGTCTCCTGGGTCAACACCCACCTGCAGTACACGCACGGCCTCGGCGTCGCCATGTTGGCCGCCAACCAGGTGGATGCGGCGACCGGTAACCCGATCTTTGGTATTTCCAACGTGCCACCGGCCTCGTCAAAGGGCCTGCCAACGCTGACCCAGCCCGACATCTACTTCGGCCAGGGACTCAACGGCTGGGTGGCGGTAAACACCAAGACGCCCGAACTGGACTATGAAGTCATCAATGGTGCCAACGCCGGAACGCCGGTGACCACGCACTACGGCGCCAACGGCGGCGTCAAGGTCGGTAGCTTCCTTTCGCGACTAGCGCTGGCCATCCGTCTCGGGGACTTCAACTTCATGATCTCGAGCCAGATCGCGCCCCAGAGCCGGGTGCTCTTCGTGCGCGACGTCACGGCCATGGCCCGCAAGGCGGCGCCGTTCCTCTCGTTTGGTTCACAGCCCTACCCGGTCATCGTTAACGGTGGCGTGGACTTCGTTCTCGACGGGTTCACCACGACCGACCAGTACCCCTACTCGCAGAACGCCTCGAATCTGAACGTCGACCAGGGTGGCTTGCCCTACAGCTACAACTACGTTCGCAACTCAGTCAAAGTCGTCATCAACGCCTACACCGGCCAAATGACGTTCTACGTTGTCGACCCCAGCGACCCGATCATTCGCGCCTACGAGGCCATGTTCCCGTCCATGTTCCAGCCGCTCTCGGCCATGCCGACGACGTTGCGTGAACACCTGCGCTACCCGGCCGAACTGTTGTCGGTGCAGGCCGCCACGCTGGGCCGCTACCACATCACCAACGCCAGCGCCTTCTACAACGCCTCGGACCGCTGGGAAGTCTCGCCTACGACCGGTGCCGGTACCCCGAGCCAGGCCCTTAACGCTCGCGTGATTACTGACGCCAACGGCAACCCTGTTTCGATTGGTCTCGCGCCGATGCACCCGCTCGTCCAAGTTGGCTCGCTACCGCAGCAGAGCCACCAGCAGCTCCTCGAATCACTGGCCTTCGTGCCGGCCGGTAACTCGGGGACCGTCCAGACGCTCACCGGTTTCATGGTCGCCACCTCGGACCCGAACGACTACGGTCAGCTCCACGTCTACGAGACACCCCGTGGTGATCCCGTCACGGGTCCGGCCTTGGCCGACTCCGAAATTCAGCAGAACGCCAAGGTGTCGTCAATCATCACGCCCCTCGACCAGCACGGTTCGCAGGTGCTGCTGGGTAACGACTTGATGATTCCGCTCGACCAGAGCGTCCTCTACGTCCGTCCGCTCTACGTGGCGGCGAAGTCCAACCCGGCACCACAGCTGCGGTACGTCATCGCAGTGTTCAACCAGCAAGTTGCAATCGCCCCAACGCTGTCGGGCGCCCTCAGCCAAGTGCTGGGCACCTCGGTTAACGCCGGCGGTGGCGGATCGGGCGGAACGACCACGCCGACTGGCGCATCAGCCGCGACGGACTTGGCGCAGGCCGCCAAGGACTACGCCAACGCCCAGAGCGCGTTGTCAGCCGGCAACCTTGGCCTCTACCAGCACGACGTCAACGCGATGAACACCGAACTTCAAGCCGCACAGAAGGCGCTGGCCAAGAAGTAAAAATTCACGTTCGTGGCCCCGTGAGGCGCAATGGCGAGGTTATAGTCACGGTGTCCAACGATGGGAGTGCCGTGGCAAAAGTGAACGTAATTCGACAAATGAAGACCAAGGTGGCCCTCGGGTCAGTGGTCGCCGCCTTCGTCATGGGTGGCCTCGTAGTTGGTGGCTTCGCCGAAGCAACGGCGTCGTCGCCGGTGACGACCTTTTACGCGTGCCTCTCGCACGGGTCGCTTTCGCACGTGCAAACCACCAGCGAAACGTGCCACCTCCATGGTCAGACCTACCGACTCGTCGAATGGAATCAGGGCGGGCGGAAGGGTGCAACGGGGGGCAGGGGCCTCCAGGGGGCAACGGGCGTAGCGGGCGCTACTGGGCCACGCGGTGCCACCGGGGTGGCAGGCGCTACCGGTGCGATGGGAGCCACTGGTGCCACCGGCGCCGCTGGTGTGTCCTATGACTGCGGTATGACTCCATATCCCGGCATTAACTTGGCCGGATGCCAATCATTGACCGACAATTTTGTTGATAATCCCGCCCCTGGGGCGAACCTCGTCGGCGCCAACGTCTCGAATATCGTGGTCGTTGGCCCCTCCTCGGGCGTCGGCAATGACATCGTCTGTTCGTCGCCAAACAATGGTGCCGATTTGCGCGGTGCAAACTTCACCGATGCCGTTGTCACTGGCTACGCCAACTGGACATGTGCCAATTTCACGGGAGCCAACTTCACTGGTGTCAATTTGGCCAGTATCGATGCGATCACGGCAAACTTCACCGACGTCAACTTCACCGACGCGTCATTGGTGGGCCAGGCCCTTGTGGACACAAACTTGGACGGGGCGATTGGATTGACGCCACAGAACACGAGCGGCGTCTTTTGGTACGACACGATCTGTCCTGACGGCACTACTACCACCGGCGTCGCCCAGACGTGCTCCGGCCACGGCGGCACAACGTCGCCACTGCTCTAGGCGGGTCCACTAGCAGGGCGATAGCTGCCGGTCATTTCGGTTAGTGGCCGAAATTATTCGTAGAGATTCCAGAAACTCGAGATTGCTGCACCGCGCTCGGGTGCGGTGGCGTTGCCAGTGGCGAATCGTCGACCGCTTGGTCTCGGTAAAGCGAAGGTTCATAAACTGCTATAGTTAAAAGTCCCAACGCGGGGTGGAGCAGTCTGGTAGCTCGTCGGGCTCATAACCCGAAGGTCGTAGGTTCAAATCCTGCCCCCGCCACGAAAAACAAGGACCCAGGCAATTGCCTGGGTCCTTGTGCTTTCAGGGAACGGCTCGCCAGCGCGACCGATGCGCGAGGTGGCCATGGTGCCAATCGTCTGTCTTCGCGTAGGCGATGTGTGCTCAAGCCTCTTCATTTGGCTGGGTAGGATGAACGTCGTGTCAGACGTGAATTCAAGTTCCGGCGTTTCGCCAGCTCGGCGGGGTGACTGGACGTTCCTCACGAACCACGCTCACGTCCTGGTGAGCATTCATCGTGACCCCAATTTGCGCACTCGCGACGTTGCGGCCGCCGTGGGAATCACTGAACGGGCCGCGCAGGGCATCATTGCTGACTTGGTCGCTGGCGGCTACTTGATTCGTGACCGGGTGGGGCGCAGAAACACCTACACCGTGGTGACGTCGCACCACTTACGCCACCCCATCGAAGCGCAGCACCTCGTCGGGGATCTGCTGGCGATGCTGGATCATCCGAGTGGCTCACTTTCTACAAGAAATCTAATTCCCTAAAATTATTGCGTGTAATTCAATACACGAAATAATTTTCGTGTATAGTCGAGGACATGAACCTGCTTCTCCCGATTGCCGTCCTTTCCCCTGTTGTTGGTGCCGCTCTCGTTCTTGCCGTCAGTGAACGCCTCTATCGCGTGGTGGTGTCGACCTCGCTCGGGGTCTCGCTCCTCGCCGTGCTCACCCAGCCGGTTACCGTCGGACCGTGGCGGGAAGATCGACTCAGTTGGTTGGTCGCGTCGGCGTCGCTGGCGATTGCAGCTTGGACCATTCTCTTCGCCGCACGGCAGTTCGCTGGCGAAGCTCGGGCCCGCCGCATCCTGTCTCGGTCGCTCGTACTCGTCGCGAGCGTGGTGTCAACGGATGTGGCGCGCACGCCCCTGGCACTACTTGCTTCGTGGGTGGCAGTCTCGGTCTTGACGGTTCACTTGCTCCAGGCGAGCGAGCGCACAAACGGTGCGGCGTCTCGGGCATCACTGCGGTTCTTTGGCGTAGGCGATGGCCTGCTCGTGGCAACGGTGCTGCTGTGTCTCATCGGGTCGACGCACGGTGCACTCACCGCTTCCTTTGCCCACTCGGTGCAGGGGTGGCGTTCGGTGGCGATTCTCGCGGCCGGCTCCGTTGCTTCGGCTGCTCGGGCCGGTTTGACTCGGCGGGGCTCGTGGGTGGTGGCCACCATCAACGCGCCGACGTCGACGTCCGCTCTGCTCCACGCGGGTGTCGTCAACGCGG
>Ga0164297_10004538_pt1 | contig 12350 bp, 11 predicted proteins | sample GEODES058metaG_FD_113539 | JGI IMG/M metagenome (GOLD analysis project Ga0164297, IMG submission 113539) | Dystrophic lake water microbial communities from Trout Bog Lake, Wisconsin, USA - GEODES058 metaG | ecosystem: Environmental > Aquatic > Freshwater > Lake | place: USA: Trout Bog Lake... | reverse complement strand
GCGGCGGCGCGCTGGGCAACATCGGCGGCTTCGGCGGCGTCGATGGCGCAGGGTTTTTCCATGGCAAAGGGGATGCGCGCGTCGATCAGGAAGCGAGCGATCGCCGCCATATCGCAATGCGGCGCCAGGGCGAAGGCGAAATCGGGTTTCACCGTCGCGCACATATCCTGATAATCCACAAAGGCTCGGCATTTGGCCTGAGCGGCAAAGGGCGCGGCCCGGTCGGCGTCCGGATCGCTGACGCCGACGATCTGCACATCGGTCATCTCCAGGCAGGGATCGAGGAAAAATGGCGTGTGCCAATGGGACACCCCGATCAAGACGATACGCATGGATGGTTTCCCCTCTTTCTTGTCGGTTCCGTCTGGCGCATCGTCACGTCGTCTGCAAGCCAAGGACCCCGTGCGCATGATCGTGTTATCGGAAAATTTCCGCGCCTTGTTCTACACCCCGTTCTACGCCGCGGTCGCCATGGGCGGGTTCGCGGCGGCGGGCGTGGCGGTGGAATTGCGTGCCTCCCCCAGCCCCGCACACACCATCGCCGCACTGCGCGCGGGCACGATCGACGTGATGTGGGGCGGGCCGCTGCGGGTGCTGATGAACCATGATCAGAACCCCGAGGATGACACGGTGTGCTTCTGCGATGTGGTGGCGCGCGATCCGTTCTTTGTGATCGGCCGCACCCCGCGCCCCGGTTTCCGGCCCGCCGACCTGACATCGGTGAGGCTTGGCACCGTGTCGGAGGTGCCCACACCCTGGCTGTGTCTGCAAGACGATATCCGCCGCGATGGCGCCGACCCGGCGGCGGTTGATCGCGTCACCGGCAACACCATGGCGCAGAATGTCGCCGCCCTGCGCGCCGGCACGCTGGATGCGGTGCAGGTGTTCCAACCCTATGCCGAGGACTTGCTGGCCTCGGGCGATGGGTATCTGTGGTCCGCCGCCGCCGATCGCGGCCTGTGTGCCTATACCACGCTGGTGACGCGCCGATCCGTGCTGGCCGATCGGCGGGAGGCGTTGCAGGCCATGGTGCGGGGCATGCACACCGCGCTGCAATGGTTGCACGCCACGCCCGGCGCCGAGATCCAGCGCGCGCTCGCGTCGTATTTCCCCGACGTGCCGCCGGCGCTGTATGCCGCTGCGATGGATCGCTACAAGGCGCTGGGTCTGTATGGCACCGATCCGATCACCAAGCCCGAGGGGGTGGCGCGCCTGTCCGCCGCGATGCGCTCGGGCGGCGCGCTGAGCCGCGATTTCCCGTTTGAGGCGATCGTCGACAACAGCCTTGCCGAGTCGGTCGTGCGGTCCGCCTAGCGCCGCCCGCCGGTTGCCGGGGCGCTGGGGGTAAGCCGGGTGCCATAGAAGGGAGCGCCCTTCGGTGCCGTCCCATCGGCAATCTGCCGATAATCTTTGGCAGCCGCCGACCGTCGCCCACGGACCCCCAACGAACAGCGCAACCCACCACCAAGCCCCCCGCTCGGCCTTCCAGTCGCCAGGCGGCGGACAAGTGGCTATGCTGATCGCGTGCCACCGTCCGATGATCTTTTCGGGCCGCCCGCCATGGATGCAGCGGACCCGAACCGCCCCACACCCCAAGGGAACACACCCCTCGCTGACCGGTTGCGGCCGGCTGGCTTGGCCGATGTCGTCGGCCAGGATCATCTGCTGGCGGCGGATGGCACGCTGGCGCGGATGATCGCGCGCGGCTCGCTGGCGTCGCTGATCCTGTGGGGCCCACCCGGCGTCGGCAAGACCACCATCGCACGCCTGCTGGCGGGGGCGGCCAATCTGGCGTTCGTGCAACTCTCGGCCGTGTTCTCGGGTGTTGCCGATCTGAAACGCGCGTTTGAAGACGCCGCCAAGCGCCGCCGCGTCGGCCAGGGGACGCTGCTGTTCGTCGATGAAATCCACCGCTTCAACCGCGCCCAGCAAGACGGGTTCCTGCCGGTGGTGGAAAACGGCACCGTGACACTGGTTGGCGCGACGACGGAAAACCCGTCCTTCGCGCTGAACGGCGCGCTGCTGTCGCGCTGTCAGGTCATGGTGCTGAAGCGCCTGGACGATGCGGCGCTGGAAAAACTGCTGGCCCGGGCGGAACAGGAATTGGGCCGGTCGCTGCCGCTGACGGCCGAGGCGCAGGCGGTGCTGCGCGCCATGGCCGACGGCGACGGGCGCTACTTCCTGAACATGGTCGAGCAGGTGGCCGCGCTGCCGCCGCACAGCCCGGTTTTGGATGCGGGCGCGCTGTCGTCCTTGCTGTCGAAACGCGCGGCGCTGTACGACAAGGATCGGGAAGAACACTACAACCTGATCTCCGCGCTGCATAAATCGCTGCGCGGGTCAGACCCGGATGCCGCCCTGTACTGGTTCGCCCGCATGCTGCATGGCGGGGAGGACCCGCGCTACATCGCGCGCCGCCTAGTGCGCTTCGCCGCCGAGGATATCGGCATGGCCGATCCGACCGCGCTGCAAATCGCCCTCGCGGGCTGGGAAACGTATGAGCGGCTTGGCTCGCCCGAGGGGGAACTGGCGCTGGCGCAGGTCGTGGTGCATCTGGGGACGGCGCCAAAATCCAATGCCGTCTATACCGCCTATGGCGCGGCGCGGGCGGCGGCGAAAGCAACCGGCAGCCTGATGCCGCCTGCGCATATCCTGAACGCGCCGACGAAATTGATGCAGCAACTGGGCTACGGCGCCGGGTATGAATACGACCACGGCGCGGAGGAGGCGTTCTCCGGCCAGAACTATTTTCCCGATGGTATGGCGCGGGTGGATTTCTACCGGCCGCGCGATCGCGGGTTCGAGCGCGAGATCGGCAAGCGGCTGGACTACTGGGCGGCGTTGCGCGCGAAACGATCGGCGAAGGACGGGTCGTCCGGCGATTGACCCGACCGCGCGCCGCTGCGTCCGGTCCGTTGCTTGACCCGGCGCCCGTTCGGCCGCACATGCAGGCATTGTGATGATCCGCTGAATGCCGGTTGTTGCAGGCGGCCGGTGCAGAGTGGCCGGTGCAAGGGTGCCGGTGCTGGCCGGCGCTGCGTTGCCCCGTTCCAGGTTGGCCGTCGCAGGTTGGCCGTCGCAGGTTGGCCGTCGCAGGTTGGCCGGTGTCTGATGGCCGCATTCTTCTGTTTTGAACCAAGGAATCCCCCATGTCGCTGCTGTCGCGCTTTTTCGGCCAAGATACCGCAGGCTGGATCGAGGTCGATCAACTCGCCGCAGCCATCCGCTCGACGTCCGCGGCAGCACCTGCCTCAGACGGGGCCTCAGCCGCGGCCCCCATCCTGATCGACGTCCGCAACCCCGACGAATTCAGCGGCCCGCTCGGCCACATCACCGGCGCGCGCAATATCCCGCTGCCGATGTTCGCCGCCGCGGCCGGCGAACTTGTCGGGCTGGACCGGCCGCTGGTGCTGATTTGCCATACGGATCGCCGGTCCTCGGCCGCCGCATCGCATCTGCGCCAGCTTGGCGTGACCGATATCGCCGTGCTGCGCGGCGGCATGATGGCCTGGCGCTCCGCCGGGCAGATCGACTGACCAGGGTTCCGCGGCACGGACGGCGCCGATCGGGCCGTTTGCGCTGCCGAGTTGCGCAGGGCGGGTTGACCCGCGCCTATTGGCGCGCCACATCCCCCTCATGTCCGTTCAAGCCCGCATCGTCACTGATGATGAGGCGGATATCCGGCTCGATCGCTGGTTCCGCCGCCATTTCCCAGGGCTTCAGCAAAGCCTGATCCAGAAACTGTGCCGCACCGGCCAAATCCGCGTCGATGGCGGCCGGGTGGACACGTCCACACGCCTGGTCCCCGGCCAGTCCATTCGCGTCCCGCCAATGGCGGAACCCGAGGCGCCCAAGCCGGTCTCGCGCGTTGATCCGGACGACGAGCGCGCCTTGCGCAAGGCGATCATCTACCAGGACGATCACTTGATCGCGCTGAACAAGCCGTTCGGCCTGCCGGTGCAAGGCGGGCCCGGCATCACGCGGCATCTGGATGGCATGCTGGACGTGCTGCGGTTCGGCAGCGACCACCGGCCGCGTCTGGTGCACCGGCTGGACCGCGACACCACCGGCGTACTGCTGCTGGCGCGCACGCCCGGCAGTGCGGCCAAGCTGGCGGCGGCGTTTCGCGGCCGCGATATCGAAAAGACCTATTGGGCGGTCGTCGCCGGCCGGCCGGTGCCGGTGGAAGGCCGTATCGACATGCCGCTGAAGAAAATCGGCGGCGCGCGCGGCGAACGCATGGCGCCGGCAGAACGCGACGACCCGGACGGCCAGCGCGCGATCACCGATTATCGCACGCTGGACCATGCCGCGCGCAAGCTGGCGTGGCTGGAACTGCAACCGCTGACCGGACGCACGCACCAGTTGCGGGTGCACTGCGTGGCGATCCGCGCGCCGATACTGGGCGATGAGAAATATGAGGAACCCGATCAGAACATGGCGTTTTCCGCCCTGGTCGAGGGGCTTTCCAGCGATCTGCATCTGCACGCCCGCCGCCTGGTGCTGCCTCACCCCGGGGGCGGCAGCCTGACGGTGGAGGCTGATCTGGCGCCGCACATGGCGGGAACCTTCAAGACCCTGGGGTTCCACGCCCCGGCGGCGCAGCCGGCGAAGCGAGGACGCTGATGCGCGCGCTCCGCAGCGTGATCTATGCCGTGGCTGCCCTGATCGGCATCGCCGGCGTCGGTCTCGCCGGGGTGCTGATGACGTTCGACCCCAACGCCTACAAGCCGGCGATCCAGGACGCCGTGCAGCGCGCCACCGGCCGCGCGCTGGTGCTGAACGGGCGGATGCGGCTGCAACTGTCGCTGCGCCCGACGCTGCATGTCGATGATGTCGCCTTCGCCAATCCGCCGGGGTTTTCCCGCCCGGAGATGGCGACGCTGCGCGGCCTGGATATCCGTATCGCCCTGCTGCCGCTGCTGCATGGCGCTTTGAATATCGACCAGTTGATCCTGCTGCAGCCCGATATCCTGCTGGAGATTGCCGCCAACGGCCAGCCGAACTGGCGCATGACGCCGGCGGAGGCGCTTGGCCAAACCGCTGCGGGCCAAACCGCTGCTGGCCAAATCGCTGGTGGCGGCGCGCCATCTGGACAAGCGCCGTCGGCGCAAACGCCCCAGGAGCAAACGTCCCAGGACCAAACGTCCCAGGACCAAACATCCCAGGACCAAATATCATCGGGGCAATCGGGCTGGCGGATCACCTCGGTCGCTGTTTCGGCGGTGACGATCGAGGACGGCAAGCTGGCGTGGTTCAATCGCCAGACCGGCGTCCGGCAAGAGATCGCGGTGCAGCGGATGGATGGTGCCGCCGGATCGTCGGAAGAGCCGGTCCATCTGCGCTTGGTTGGCCGCTATGACGGTCAGCCCTTCGACCTGACGGCCGAAACCGGGTCGGCGGCGCGGTTCCTGGCCGGGGACAAAGCCTGGCGGGCGATGCTGACGCTTGGCATTGCCGGGGCGCAACTGACGGGCGATGCCACGGTGGACACCGCCGCCCTGACCTTCGATGCGGCGTTTTCCGGCCGCGTGCCGGACAGTGCCGCGGTGCGATCCCTGGTGCCGCTGGCCGGGCAGGTGCCGTTGCAGGATTTGGCGTTCAGCGGGCGGGCCTCAGGCCGAGCGGGAAGCCGCGTGGCGGTGCGGGATGTGAGGGTGCATGTGGGCGCGGGCGATCTGAGCAGTTTGGTGGCGGGCCTGCACTTGGTGTCGCTGGACCTTGCCGCACCGGGTGCGGACCGGCCGATGCAGGTGACGGCCAGTCTGACGCGGGCTGGGGTGCCCGTATCCCTCAGCGGTTCGGCCGGTGCGCCGTTTGCGTTGCTGTATGGCGATCCTTTGCCGGCGCTGCCGATCGATCTGACCGTGACGTCGGGCGATGCCGAGGTCAGCGCGAAGGGCAGCATCGCCGATGCCCGGGCGTTGTCGGGTGTCGCACTGGATGTGACGGCGCGGATTCCGCATTTCGACGCCTTGTCGCCTTTGCTGGGCGTCGACTTGCCGCGGTTCAGCCAGATCGTGCTGCGCGGCGCGCTGTCCGACTTGCCGGGCGGCCTGCAGGCCGGCGTGCAGGTGCGCGGGCTGGATCTGCGGGCGGCGCATGCCGATGCCGTCGGCGATGTGTCGGTCGCGCTGGCGCCGCACCGCAGTATCGTCGCCCATTTGCGCGGGGACCGGCTGGATATCGACGCGTTGCAGCAGAGTTTCGGCATCACCGAGGCGACCGCCCCGGCGGGGCCGCCTGCCACCGCCTCTCCTGCGACCCCTTCGGCGGGTGGTGCTGCCGAATCAAGTGGGCATTCGGCCGACCGCTCGGCAGCCCACGCCAATGGACGGATTTTCGCCGATACGGCGTTGCCGTTCGGTCTGCTGAAAACCACCGATGCCGATGTCACGCTGGATGTCGGCACAATCCGGGCCAGCGGCGGTGAAACGCGCTCTGCCTCGCTGCACCTTGCGCTGCGCGACGGTCGTCTGACCGTGGACCGCTTCACCGCTGATCTGCCGGTTGGGCGCATGAGCGGCTCGTTCTTTGCCGACGCCACCCAGGCCGAACCGCCTGTTCGCTTGCGGCTGCATGCGCCCGGCCTGGCCTTGTCGAGCACGCTGGGCTGGTTCGGCTACCGGCGCGTGGCCAGTGGTCAGTTGGAGGTTTACGCCGATCTGGCCGGTGCCGGAGTTTCGCCGCATGCGATTGCCGCCTCGCTGGACGGCACGCTGGGCGTGGCCGTTGCCGGTGGCACCTTCGATAATCGCGCGCTGGGGGCGGTGCTGGGCCGGGTTCTGGCGGCGGTGAATATCCTGGATCTGGTCGGCAAGGGCGGCAACAGCGAGTTGCGGTGTTTCGCCGCGCGGGCGGTGGCGCATCATGGCGCGGTGACGATCGATCCGCTGCTGCTGAGTTCGTCGCTGCTGACGATGTCTGGCGCGGGATCGGCCAATCTGGCGGATGAGACGGTGAATCTGGGTTTGCGGCCGCAGGTGAAGTTATTGGCGACGGATATGGTGGTGCCGGTGCGTGTGTCCGGGCCGATGCGCCAGCCGTCGGTGGCGGCCGAGAAGACGGCGGTGGCCCAGGCGGGCGTCAGCACCGTGACCGGGGCGTTGGTGGGCCAGAACAGCCCGGTTGCGCTGCTGGGCGGGTTGCTGGGGGTCAACAAGGCGCTGGGGATCGGTGGCGATCCCTGTCCGGCGGCGCTGGCGGCGGCGCGGGCCGGTGGCGGACATGCCGATGCGGCGTCCAGCGGTGTGGGGCCTACCGGTGTGGTGCCCAGCGGTATGGGGGCCAGCGATACGGCGGCGGGTGCCGGCGCCGCCGGACAGGGGGCGGCTGACGCGGGGGCGCGTGGACAGGGCGCGGCGCCTCAGGCTACCAACCCGCCGGCCCAGGCGGATGGCAAGCCGCCGAAGCGACCGATTTTCCCCAACCTGCCCGATCCGGGCGCTGCATTGAAGAGTCTCTTCCGGTGAAACGTTTCTGGGAACAAGCCAACGCCGAGCGGGTGGCGGATGGCTGGGAAATTCGGCTGGACGGTAAGCCGATGCGGCTGCCGAGTGCGGCGATCCTGGTGGTGAAACAACGGCCTCTGGCACAGGCGATCGCCGCCGAATGGCAGGCGGCGGGCGGCGGCAAGGGCGGGGAGATGTCGTTCAACGACACGCCGCTGACCAGGCTGGCCGGCACGGCGCTGGAGCGTATCGCCCCCGATCCGGATCCGACGATCGATGCCATTGCCCGCTACGGCGAGTCCGATCTGCTGTGCTATCGCGCCGAGGCACCGCCCAAGCTGGCGCAGTTGCAAGCCGAGCGGTGGCAGCCTTGGCTGGACTGGGCGGTGCGCACGCATGATGCGGCGTTGCGGGTGACCGAGGGGGTCGGTTTCGTCAAGCAGCATCACGACGCGGTGAATGCGCTGCGCCGAGCGGTGGCGGCGTGCAGCCCGGATACGTTGGCCGGTCTGGGCATCGCGGTGCCGGTGCTGGGGAGCCTGGTGTTGGGTCTGGCGCTGGCGTCCGGCGCGCTGGATGCGCAGACGGCGCATGAACTGGCGATGCTGGATGAGACGTTCCAGTCCGAGCAATGGGGTGAGGACGAGGAAGCGGCGGAGCGCCGCGCCGGGATCGCGGCGGAGATCGGGTTGGCGGATCTGTATATGCGCCTGACGCGAGACGCTGCATGACCGCCAAGCACCTGACCATTGCCGGGCGGGTGCAGGGGGTTGGCTATCGCGACTGGATGGTGGGCCAGGCGCGTGCGCTGGGCGTGTCCGGCTGGGTGCGCAATCGCGCCGACGGCACCGTGGAAGCACTCATTGCCGGCGACACCGCCGCCGTGGAGGAACTCGCTCGGCTTTGCCGCCGGGGGCCGCGATTGGCGGCCGTGTCGCTGATCGAGGAGGATTTGGCGGAGCCGCCGGCGGAAGAGGGTTTTTACCGGCTGGGATAGTCTGGCAGCGCCGGCACGTGCCCTGGCGTGTAGATCCTGGTGTGCCCATCCTGGTGTCTAAGATCGGGCAGCGCGCTATTGTGTTTGCGCTAACACCGCTGTCACGTGGTCGAGTGCGATGGCGATGGGTTGGGCGGATACGGGGATCATTCCGGCGAAGGGATTTGCCTCGATCACCAGCAGCGCGATCGTTGGCGTCGATGCCGTGAAAAACAGCAGCGATGCCATGATGTGTTGGTTTCGTTTCTCCATATTCGCCAGCGCGATGGCGAATATGGCGACGATGTCGAGAAAGCAGGTGAACGACCATTTCATGGGGTTCAGCCCGCTGGACGCCAGGGCAAATCGTTGGTTCCGCAGGGATCGCAGGGTGGTTACGGACGTCATCAACTGACTTTGCACCGTTGGCTTCGTCGCCGCGCTCATCTCATCGGAGCTGACCATGACGGCGAGTTGACCGAGCGACCCGGCCTCGGTCGTTTCCCAACTGCCGACCGCCAAAAGATCCCATGCTTGTTGCACGGTGTAGGCTTCGTATTTCTGGAGTGCGAGCAGCATGTCCCGGCCGATGGGTGCTTTGATGCTCTGTGCCATGCGGGCGAGGTTGCGCAGTGTGTCTCCCTCGCTTGCGACCGCCGTGCGTGCTTTGTCGTAGGTGCCCCAGACTTCGTTCGAGACGAAGGCCAGGTTCAGGCCGAAGACCAGAAAGACGGCGGAAACCGTGGCCGGCGATACGGCCAGCGTGCGCGTCCAGGTGGCGAGTGGGGACCATTGTGCGATGTAGATCAGCGCGATCGGGATCAGCACCGTGGAGGCGAGGAAAAGTACGAACAGATGGGACAATGTCGTTTCCTCGGTGGTTCCGCGTGATCGGTATCCGCAGAATTTCTTATGGTAATGTTAGTGACGTTTCTGGCGGCAATCAATGGTTGTGTCGGGTGTCATGCTGTCTGCGGTGGCAACGGCGCAGCGCTTGCGCTGTTGTTTGCGGCTTGGCCGTTTCCGCTGCGCCGTTGCAGTCTCATGTCGTATTTGCAGCCGCGCCGCCACGTCCGCGTCTGTGCTTGGTCACGGGGCGCGGGGCGCGGGGCGCGGAGCACGGGGTACGGGGCACGGCGATGGCGTGTGTCGCGCTAGGTTTGGGTTGACGCGCTGGCAAGCGGCGGGGACGCGCGGTGGTCGATCTTCGTTGGACCTGATGCCGTGCGTGCCCCGGTAGAGGCCCGATGCGTCGGATCGATGCCGCTTGCGTCGCTTGATCAGTTCAGCGGTTTCAGGCGGCGCAGCGCGGCGAAGGGGCTGGTCGGGTCGGGCGGCGGTTCGGCCGGTTCCAGCCCGGGCTTGCGCGGGTAGGGCTCCAGCGTCAGGCTGAGTTGTTCGGCGGTTGCTTCGCCCAGGTCCATGATGCCGTTGATGATCGGCACCTCGTCGTCATCATCCAGGTTCACGTCGTCGGTGATGTCTTCCTCGGGCACGAAGCGCACGCGGAAATCCTCATGGATCGCCGAGTCGAACTCTTCCAGCGAGACGACGCAGGTTAGCGTCAGGTCGGCGTTGAGTGTGCCGCGTGCCATGACCTTGGTGCGGCCTTCCTGGGACAGGTGGTAGGTGCAGGTCAGGCTGCGGATCGCCGGCAGGTGCATGCGTGCGGCCAAGGCCAGGCATTCCTCGGGCGAGGCCGTGACCGTGATGGTCAGGCCGCGCGGGCCGACGCGTTCCACCGGGATGGGCCGGTGCAGTTCGGGTTCGGTCATTGTGCGGCCTTTTCGGCGGGCAGGAACGTCACGCGCCCGGCTTGCAGGCTGGCGATGTCTTGGCGGTTCAGGTCGGCGGCCAGGGTTTTGGCGATGCGGGCCAGCGTCAGGGCCGCGCCTTCGGGCGGTGTGGCACCGCGCCAGATGTTGCGGCCGATGGCCTCGGCCAGCGCCTGATCGTCCTCCCATGCGGCGGCATAGGCGGCGGAGCGGCCGTGGAAGGCTTCCCACATTTTGCGGTTGCGTTTGCCCACGCTCATGTCGCCGACGCCCATTTCGCGCAGGTTGATGTCCATATCCAGGAACATCGCGTCGAACACCGCCTGCGCCGTGGCGGCGTCGGCGGTGCCGTCTTGCGTCAGGCGGCGGATCAGCAGGTAGACATGCAGACAGATCGCATCGAAGCGGCCATCCAGCGTGTCTGGCACACCGAGGGTGAGATAAAGATAGGAATCACGCGCTGCCGCGACGGCTGAACCGTAGAGTTCGAAGCCCGCGCGCTCTCGTTTGCCGGACCGGCTGAAGAAACCCGCCACCACGTCCCTTTCTGAAGTTCATTGACACGGCCGTTGTGGCCGTGACAGGCACCGGATAGATAGCACCGGCCGTGGCGTGTTCCACCCGGCATCGACATATATACGGGGTTCCGTCCGTTCATGACCATCGCCGTGCGCCATTTTCTGCTGCTCGCCTGCCTTCTGGTTTCTGCCTGCGCCTATCTGGAGCCGCCGCCGCAGGTGCGCGGCAACAAGGTGGACCCGGAGTCGCTGAAAGAATTGACGGTCGGAACGTCGAGTAAGGCGGACGTAACTGCCGTGATCGGCTCGCCGACCGCGCGGGCGACGTTCGATGAAAACACCTGGCTCTACATCACCGAACTGACGCGTATCCGCGTTGGTCAGACGCTGGGTGATATTTACCAGAAGGTGGTGATCCTGACATTCGATAACGGCGGGACGCTGCGCGACATCCGGGAGCGCGATGGCGCGGATGCGTATGAGGTGACCGTTCTGGACCGCAAGACGCCGTCGCCGGGAACCGAGGCGTCGTTCTTGCAGCAGTTGCTGGGCAATGTCGGCCGCTTCAACCCGATGGGCAGCAGCGGTGGTGGTGGGTCTTCCGGCGGCGGCGGCGCGCCGACGGGGCGCTGATTGCCCGCGCCGGAGGGCGCTGGGAACCACGTCGCGCCGGAGGGCGCGTGATTATCAGGAACGCCGGAGGGCGCTGGGAACCACGTCGTGCCGAAGGGTGCGTGATTATCAGGAACGCCGGAGGGCGCTGGCATTTCAGCCGCGCCGGTCTTGCCAGGTTTGGACGGCTAGGGCAGGTATTGGGCATCCCCTGGGCTTGCCTGAGCTAGTCGGCGGGCCCGCCACTCTTGAACAGGTTGTCGAACATGACCGTCACCAACACGACGACGCCGTCGGCCGCGGAAGCACTGGCGCTGCGCTATGGACCCAACGCCATCCCCGCCGCCGGCCCATGGAATGAACACATCGCCCTGCTGCTGAACCACCGCTCGGTGCGCGGCTACAAGCCGGATGCGCTGCCGGCCGGCACGCTGGAAACGCTGGTCGCGGCGGCGCAGTCGGCGGCGACCAGTTCCAACCTGCAGACCTGGTCGGTGATCGCGGTCACCGATCCGGAGAAGAAGGCGGCGCTGGCCAAGCTGTCCAACAACCAAAAGCATATCGAACAGTGCCCGCTGTTCCTGATCTGGGTGGCCGATATCGCCCGCAACCAGCGCATGGCGGTGCAGGAAAGCGTGACGCTGGAGGTGAACCCGTATCAGGAAACATTCCTCGTCGCCGCGCTGGATGCCGCGCTGGCGGCGCAGAATGCCGTGATCGCCGCTGAGTCGATCGGCCTCGATACCGTCTATATCGGCGCGCTGCGCAATAATCCGTTGGAAGTGGCGAAGGTGGTGAACCTGGTGCCCGGCACGTTCGGCGTGTTCGGTATGTGCGTCGGCTACGGGACCGAAGCCGCCGCGGGTGAGGTCAAGCCGCGCCTGCCGCAATCGGGTGTTCTGCACCACGAAACCTACGCCGTACCCAACGACGAAGCCCAAGCCCGCTCGGCCTACGATGCGCTGATGAGCGAGTTTTCGGCGCGCAACGAAATGGCGGCCGATACCTGGACCAAGCG
>Ga0164297_10004537_pt1 | contig 12351 bp, 10 predicted proteins | sample GEODES058metaG_FD_113539 | JGI IMG/M metagenome (GOLD analysis project Ga0164297, IMG submission 113539) | Dystrophic lake water microbial communities from Trout Bog Lake, Wisconsin, USA - GEODES058 metaG | ecosystem: Environmental > Aquatic > Freshwater > Lake | place: USA: Trout Bog Lake... | reverse complement strand
GCTGTCGAGCCACAGGCCTACACCCCAGTGTTGCCACTCATCCTACTGAACGGCGCATCTGGCATTGCAACTGGCTTTTCGACTTTTATCCCGAGCTACAACCCAACTGACATTGTTCAGAATATCCGCAACTTTTTGGCAGATGAGCCTTTTGTACCCATGATACCATTTTACAACGGCTTTACCGGGACCATTGTCGCAGACGGCGATTCGAAGTACGCAGTGAAAGGTGTATACGAGCGCATCTCCGAAAACGTGTTCAAAATTACGGAGATTCCATTCACCAAGTCGTTCAGTGCCTACGCCGAGTGGGTGAAAGACTCGGACAAATCAAAACTGAAGCTTCTGAAGAACAAGTGCACCGACGCAAAGTGCCACTTTGAAGTGGCTTTTGTCTCTGATGAGGCTCGCACCAAGGCGGAGACGGACGGCCTGCACGAGGCGTTCAAGCTGACTGCATCCCTGTCGCTGAAGAACATGCACGCGTTCAACACTGCCGGCGCTGTGACGCGGTATGCAACCATCAACGACATGCTGGCGGAGTGGTGCGCCTGGCGCCTGGGCCAGTACCAGAAGCGTCGCGACCACCTGATTGAGGAGCTGCAGCAGCGTGCTGCCGAGCTGGCCAGCAAGGCGCGCTTCGTCAAGGCGGTGTGTACGAAAAAGCTGGACATTTCCGCGCACGCCGATGCTGAGCTCTTGTCACTTCTGAGCGAAAAAGGCTTCCTCAAGCCAGAGACGCTGGTGAGCATGCCTGCTCGTTCATTTACGACGGACAAGGCGCAGCAGATTGAAGCAAAGGCGGCAGAGGCGCTGGCGGAGGCGGAGGCGATGCAGCGAAAGACGACTAAGATGCTCTGGGAGGAGGACTTGCTCAAGGTCATTACAGTTTCCACTTCGTAATTTTTAGGTTTAAGACCGTCTCGCGATATCTCCCAAAACTGAAGACGGCGAAACACGTCGAAGTGTTTCCTCTAGTCCTGTTGCTTTCTGTGTAAGGATCTTGAGCTGTGTGTTGCATTGCGTCTCTTTCCTTTTGAGATCGTCAATTTCTGTAGTTTTACCCGCCAATGCTTGTGACAACATCCCGTCATTGTCTTTCAACTGCTCGTTCTGACGCATCAGCTCCTCCTTTTCCTGCTCACATTTCTTTGTAATATCCATACAATCTTCTTTGTGTCGTTTCTCCTCATACATTTTGAAACACTCTTCGTCACCATCTTCGCAGTCAGGAGCATCGTAATACTTGCTTCCTTTGCCGATGTGGATATGAATCGACATGGCTGTCGTGTGTGCAGCTCTTGTCGCTTTGAAAACATTGATTAACGTCAGCTATAATGTCGTCTCTACTTTGCCATCGGTACCAGAGACTGTCGCTCCCACAATATCTATCGTAAACGATTACACTATCGAATGCGACGCAAAGCTGACGTGCTTCGTTGCGTCGCAGCACAAGTCGTACTATGCAGCCAACGTGAAAAGCACGCTGGGCCACATTTCGACGTGTGACACGCTGCATTATTACGGAAACCAGACGACCAAGATAACATGTGGAAACGCACGTGGGCAGTCGACGCTCTATGTGTATCTGACGCACGTCAACGAAGGCGTGCTGCACACGTTTCAACCAGATGGTCAAAATGTGATGGAGGACATGGCTGTGCCGCTCTTCGTGTGTCACACGGAAGGGTTACAAAGTCAACCAGTCAATGCATCAAACCATAGAGTGTGCGAATATGAAGACGACCTGGTACTTGACCGTCAGCGAGGCGCCTGGCATGTGGACGCGGGCGGCGCGCTTCGGTGGATGACGCGCTCAAGATGCATCGTCCCCGAATACACCAGCTCTATTCCATCGTATGCTCGCTTACTGTTTATCGGAGATTCTCACATGCGTTTTTTCTATGATTTGTATGTTCAGAGAAACCTGGGAATTCGGAAAAATTACACAGAAGTGAAACACTTGGATGATACGACTGGAAGTGTTAAATACCTGGCTCGTCATTACATCACGAAAGCTCGATCTCCTGAGTTTACAAAGGATGAGATTGCTGAAACTCTGTGGCAGCTGCCTCCCGTGGTGGATAAAACAGTCATATTGATTGGATTTGGGTCGTGGGACTTGCACGGTAATGGCCTGCGCTACACCTTGAAAGCTGTCGAAGACGCGTTAGCACCAGCGGTGCTTTCTGTCGAACGTCTAGGGTACACCGTGTACCTGTCGACGCCACCAGCGTATCCGTCTGGCGCCCAACGTGGCTCCTGGGCTGGTCAGCGCAATAACCACGCACACGAATTTATCAAACATAAACTAAATAGAGTATTTGAGGATTCTAAAGTCATTGACATAAGTCGACTGACACGAGCGCTATCTGAAACAGCACCAACCTTGTTTGACTGGCAGTGCGGCGATCACATTTTATGCTATCGAGGTACACGCGTTGTTGGACCCGTCGGGCACTCTGTGCTGGATTATTTGCTCTTTTACATGTTCACGGAGCCAGCAGCTATGCGGCGACACCGATAACAGACGCCGTGGACGGTCACTGTGCTTCGAGGCCGTTATCAAAGGGATGCACTGAAAGCGGCCTTCGCATCGGTGTTTTTACGTTTGAAACGACAAAAGCGCCCGAGTCGGCAAAGTACATCGTGTGGATTAACGAAATGTACACTCGTAAATTCGGATACGACTTTATGATACACCGGTGCGCGGCATCGACCGAACGAACGTATTTATGGGGCGAGAACGAGCATTACTTGATAAGCTGGAGTAAAAGCCTCGCTCTTTTGAAACATCTACGACACTATGACTACATCATGTTTCACGACGCGGATGCTATGTTCGTCAATCACAGCTATTCGATTGAAACTTTTATTCGCGAACATTTTCCCATAAATGCAAGTGTTGTGATGCAAAGTGATTGTTACGATAACGACGAAACGATGGGCTGCTGGAACCGTGCTGGAGCGAATACGGGGCTAATCATTGTCAAAAACTCTCCTACTGGATTTGATATTCTGAAAGAATGGGCGAACGCAGCAGACGACGAGCGTTGCAACAAGATACACCATACCCACCCGAGAGACCAGATGTGTTTTCAGGATCACGTGCTTCCAAAATATAAAGAAAGCATAGTCGTTGTCGACAGCGACCTATGGCGCGGTTTAGACGGCACATGGATCGTGCATGGCTATGAGTCGCGACAGCCTGGGTTCTTCAAGGAGATGGCATTCAATACATTTCTATACTTGATTCAAGACGAACTTTATGGTGACGCGGTGGCAGACTTAAGCACCCCTCCATGGACGAAGGGGCACCCCAAGCGAGAGTGGTGACCGACGCCGACGCCGACGCTGCATGTACGCTCGTTTTGCAGCACATTCGAGGGCGCTACAAGGAGCTTGCCGAAGAGTGGAAGCGCGTTTCTAGGCCGCCGTTGTTTGTCCATCCTGTGACAACGACAGCAGCGACAACGACGACGACGACGGCGGCGGCGGCGGCGGGAAAGCCCCCGTCGATCAGCAAGCCTGTGCACGCGTTTCACGGCATACACCAGAAGGCGACTGGACGGTGGGAGCCACAAATTCGACGTCTCGGTCGGATCTGGTCTCTTGGCTCCTTCGCAACACCAGAACATGCCGCTCGCGTGTGGGATCTTGGACACATGTGGTTGCGATGGAACAACCAAGAAACTCTTCCCAAAAAGAAGCTTAATTTCAACGCGAGCACGCATCACGCACACACTCAGATGATTCAAGAAACGAAAAACTGGCAAGACTTTGTTTTGAAGCTGAGAAAGATTCAGTTTGTATGAATTAACGAAGCTTCGTCTGTTGTCCGTTGTTCGGTTGAGCCATCTCTCCTCGATAGTCCTTCTCGAAGTTACTGACGGGCATTTGCAAAATTTGTCCCAAATACTTTGTGTATGCAGAGTGCTTCAGTATACGCATGTTGTACAATCGTTCGATGAAGTCGCGTGGCAGAGTACTCGGGAAAACAACTGTAATGTCTTTTTTGGTCGTTTTTTGAATTGTTGTTTCTTCATTGACCATTTCTTCCTCCTCGTCGGCGCCTCCCCAGATAACATTGTATATTTTAAGCAGCGCAGGCTCGACGATGCGTGACCACCGCTGTGTGCTGTCGTGCGTCACGAGGTTGACACGCTCTAGGGTAGCAGCACCCAGATGGCCGCCGGACCGAAGGTTGGCGCCGATGCTTTCAGAGTTGACGCCAAACACAACGCACGCTAATGATTCATAATGAGCCATGATGCTCACAATGTCCGCTCGTGCTTGAGCCCTCGGTGCAGAGGCGACACGAGCATCCAGGGGCAGGGGCACGACGCGCTGACCGTCCAGCTGCAAGTCGGCGTCGAAATGCGGCAGTCCCGAGCTTTGATCAATCTTGATAAGCTTTGCTTCCCCAGAAGAATTCAAAGCGTTGACAAGCGATTGATTGTAGTCTACTGAATTGACAGCCAGTTTCGCACGTGTCTGCATGTTTTTCTGTGTCAAAGAGGCACGCAATCCATCCACCTCACCAATGCCGTGGATATCTCGCTCGTCAAAGACGGCATCTGTGGCGCTCATCGTGTAAATTGTTGGCTGTGCGTTGAGCTGGTCTGCGACCATTGCGTTTCTCATGAAACAATCAGCAATGCTGCGTACGCGGAGGTATGTTGCCATCGTGCTGACTATTGAGCCATCTGGTGTCACTGGGTGCTCGATGATGGAGTAGATGTTCTGCGCAGGGGTGTTTTCACCCTCGCGGAACACAGCCATGTGTATTTTGAAATTATACTTGTCTATTGCATATCGTATATCCGCAAGACCCAACGGAATAACGAAAGGAACATCATTTTCAATATAAAAAAAACAAAAACCCATGACAATTAGTTGTCGAAGCGCTTCTTTTACAAAACTTACAAAGTGTGTGTCGATATGATTTTGAAACTGTTCACTTGCAACGACGGAGTAGTCTTTTGTCGTGAACAGAATACCAGACGCAAGCAGTCGATTTTCCAAGGCGTGGTAACACGGCTGCGCGATGGGGTCTGAAATAAAAGTGTTGTGCAGGGTGTTTATAGCGTCCGAATCCACGCGGCGCCACTGAAGCTGGCTGGCTCCGCTCAGCGCAAAGACTTCGGAATTGACGACGATGCGACTCATTTTAATATGTGCTTTAAATTTGCAACACCTTATATATCCCTAACGATGGAACGGCTTTGGCTGATGTTCTTGTCACAAGACTCTCCGTGTCTTTCTCTCTTTCAACCAGCGTTTTGCCCAACTCTTTCAAAGCTCGCTTTTTTTCTTTGGTTGTGTTTGGTTTTTGTGCTCTGTCCAGAATCAGATACGTAGACGTAGCGTCGGTCGTCAGCGTCAACGCAACTGTGATCACTGACATGTCGAGTTGCGCCAGGAAAAGAAACAAGTCTGTTAAGGAGGACACATAACCAAAAAGGGTAACAAACCCTTGAGCGAGCAGGATGCGCGTTGTCAACGACGCGTCAATGTTGCTGTTGAGTAGCTGATTTTGGACTTCTGAAAGAAGAAACGGTTTAAATACATTTGACAATAAAGATCCCAGAATGCTGCGCCCTGTCTGATAACAAAGAATGATTGAATATTTCCACCACCGATCAATGGGAATTCCGAAAAATTCGAGACCATGTTGCCAGCCAGCTGTGAACCAGTTTGTACTGGAAATTGACAACGTGTTACTTTTTGCCGAAAAGCTGCGCCATACGAATGTGCTAATGACAACAATCCCCGTCCATACGGCTGCAACCCAAGGAAGAAACAATGGAACACCCGACTTTCCTCTACCGATGAGGTAATCCCTCAACCCATATACAGACCCAGCGCATGTTATTGCAAATATGGCAACAATAAACAATACAAGGATTACTTCAGCAGCGTAGTTTAAAACCATCCTTTGATGTTTTTTCTTATTTTCACAAATACAGTCCTACGCAATACGCTTTTTGTGCACCAAAAACAACTTGCTTTGGGTCTGCACACAGTATTTCCTTGATAAACCCTTCCCTCTTGGCGCGAGCCCATGCGTTTTTGACGTCGATATTTGTGTCTGTCCAATCGTCGATGAGCACAAACCCACCGCGTTTTGTGACTGCACGTCCATTCTTCATGTCCATATAGGGCACGTCGCCGTTATGTCCCCCGTCGATAGCGAACAAGTCAAACAGTGGACGCGACGAGTTTTCTGCAAGGTACTGCGGTACGACTGTTGTTGACAAGCCTTTGATGTACGTGAAGCGGCCGGGATACATGCGTGCCACCAGTCTCACGCTCGCTGGCGTCCAGGTCATCTCGCCCAAGTCGAAAGAGGTAAGATGAATTTTTTGGTTTTGCCACAAAAATGTGATGCTCGAGTGACCAGCATTGAAACCAATTTCGCCTATGTTGTACACACCAGGCAGTCTCGCCGCTTGGGCATAGAACGATACCTCGTCCTGTACGTCGTATATGTTTCCTTGGTATGCAAAGATGTTGACGCGTTTTGTTTCATCAACAAATGTTTGCTCTGCGACCACGGATGCTGCTGTGAGTGCTGCGTTTAGGTTTGCCGACACGCTCTTTCGAAAGAGCATGTGCGTTCTGTACGTTTCGATCAATTCGTCTTCGGTTTGCGCATTGCAACATGTAAAGTACACAAGCGTACACCAAAACGCTACAAGTTTCATTTTACACTTCGTTTGTTAAAGCTTTTTGTATCACGTCGTATCCGATCGTTCGCCGAAAGCGACCAGGTGCGTTTTGCAGGGAGTCGTAATGAATCTTACGAATAGACATTTTTGCAATGTGAGGATGTTTTTGATCTTCAAAATACTCGGCGTTTGTTCTGCTTAGCATACTCTCGGCGTATTTGGTCGGACCTGTGTAGGGGTCCATGGCAGAGAGGCGAGGCACAGCATCCCACTCCGCTGCCACCGTTTCGTTGGCAGCGTACACGTCTTGAAACAAGGAGTCAAGCCAAAAGTATTCGTATTTTATCTTGCGCGACTGCCTGTGGTGCGTCCAAAACTCTTCGGTTGCTCGAGCCCAGGCATCCACGATCACAAGCTGAGGTTCTTTTGCAACGAGAAACCAGATGACGGGCCACTTGATGACTGCGTTGCGCTTTGGCGGAGGCCACGTGCCGTAGCCACTGTACGCGAAAAACGTTGCGTTGGGAAGCCACGAATCGAGGCTGTCAAAACACAGGATGCTGGCGTCAGCCCACACGCCACCGTAGGACCGCAGCAGGTTGAGGCGATAAATGTCTGTTTTGGCCTGAATCGCAATTTTCTTTTGCATTTGAATCAGTTTGAAAACAGAGTCGTCCAAATACTGTTTGATATTTGAGTCGTCTAAAAGAATGACGTTCCAAGAGTTGTCGTTATGCAAAATCCAACTGTTCTTGGCTTGTTGCGCTAGGTAGGGAGCGTTTTCCCAACCTTTGTCCCAGAACATAAATATGTTATTAAAACTTTTCGGCGGAATGTTACCATATTTCTCTGGGTCTTCCAGGATCGTAATGAAAGGAGTATCTTCAATTTGAAATGATGTCTTTTGATACTTAGTCAGATGTCTTGCTGTTACGTACGTTATGCCAGTGTCTATAGGTATGAATGTGCTTTTTTGTTTTCGAAAAGAAATGTGAAGATTCTTTTTCAAATGTGCAGACTGCAAATCACCTTTGCAATCAACAAACAGAAACGCGGTAGACGGCGCATGGAAAAAAGAACGCAAGTGATATTTGAAAGCTGCATCACTAGACGTGAACATTTCATCGTGATACAAGTGTGTATCGTGAATTACAAAACTTTTGCGTGCATTAGAATACGTGTAATATTGAATGTCTTTTCTTTTTTCGAAGAAAGCAGAAATTGTATACAGTGTCTGAGAAAGCACGACTGGCACCGTGAGCTCGTCAACGTATGCCACGACGTGTATCGAGTGATGCGCTCCCGTGTTAGTTTGTAAAAACCGTGTGCTGAAACGAGACGCTGTGATGCTGATAAACACTACGAACAGCAAAACGGCTACTACAACATCTAAAACAAATGTTTCGGTGATGCGCTTTTCATTTACATGTCTCATTTTAAAAAGGTGTTTATGAAACGTTTATAAGGATAGATCGCGGTTCACTCCCGACTCATCTTCATCATCTTCAGCGTCTTCTTCCTCATCACGGCGAGGCGCCCTTTGATACTCGTACCCTGTCAGGTGTGCCACCGGCTGCTTCTCCACTGTGCGTAGCTGCAGGTAGCTCAGCAAGAAAAAGAGCGTCGCAATCACGCTGTCCGCCAGTAGAGCATAAGAGAATATCTTGACGCTGTTGGACGTTTTTGCTTTGTAGGCGTAAACTGATATGAACACATTGACGAAACACCACATTCCAGCATTTGTCACTGGCCAGAAGGCCGCGTCTTGGATTGTGTAAGACTTGACCGTCAATGCCTCATATCCGCGCTGCAGGTCCTGAATGACCTGGATGAGGGCCGAATCAATAAAGACAAAGTGAAACGCAAGCAGAACAGCCGTGAGGTAGTCAGCCTCAGACGCAGATGCGTTCAGGACCACGGCGGCATACACGATAACATGTATAATCAGAAAGATAAGTTCAACAAACACTCCAGCAATTGCGAAGGTTCTGTATACGTTTGTTGTCTTTCGAATTGATTTTTGATCTGCTGAAAGTGGTTTCAGTTCGATATGTTGCGGCGGCATTTTATATTTACTTTGCTTTTATTATTTAAGTTTTTTAGTACTCTGTTCTCCAAAACTCCGCGAGTACAAGTCTGAGGTCGAAAACTCAACATAGCAAAGTGCTCGCCCTCCCCCGAACCCTTCCGTCCCGTGCCACCGTCTCCTCCACGCCGTTGCGTGTCGACGACCTCGCCGCTTTGCCGTGTAGCGTGACGTCACTGCGGGAGCGTGCACACGCAGGCGCCATTTGGCCGTGGCGACACAACCACCTTCGCACCAGGCAGTCGAGTCGCTCGACTCGCCATCGTCGCCGCACATCTCCATCCTGTGCGTGCGCGTGACACGTCATCTTAGCGACGCGTGCGAAGAGCGTCGCCAGTCATGTCGCTGAAGGGCGACCTCGCCATCACCGTCGAACCGTACCTGCCGGCGAACGCCACTGCCGCTTCGCCCTCTGCTCCTGCATCTCCGTCGACGTCGTCGCTGGCATGGCCGGCATCGCCGACGTCGCCGCACGCCGGTGAGCCAGAAAGCGAACCAGCCTTCTTACATTTCTTTGTACCGTTTTCGCTCTTGAAACGAATTCAAGGTGCCGCTGTTCGCTTCTACTCGTTACGTCTTGATAACAACATCCACCGAACGCACGATCTTATGCTCTACTCCTTCATGTTGAGGTTGCTAAAGTATGACAGCCGTTTCAAAACAGTCGCAGGCACATGCACCATTCAAGAGTGCGCGTACGGTCTGTTCTTCAACCTCAGTTTCAAAGAGAACAGTGGAGTCAACACGGAAACTTTCTTTTCAGTTTTGGCACGACAACTCTTAAACAAAAACTCCGCAGACGCTGGCGTTATGGCTGTCGACCCGGTCGTGTCCGAAGAGGAACAGGCTGCCGGTGCGGCAGGACCGTCCGCTACCGGAAACGTGACAGCCAATGCCAACAAGCGCAAGCGCGGTGGCGGGGGGCGGCCTGCCTCCAAGGTGGACGTTGAACGCATCGAACTGCTTCAGGAGGCGCACACGCTGGTTCACCGCCCTGACGTGCCTGTTCACCGCATCGCAGAACACGCCCTGTTTCCCAAAACATTGGGATGGGGCGCTCTCATTTTCAACGAGGAGGAACTTCAAGAGATTATTATCGACTCATACTTGTGCCGTTATAAGGATTTCGGATGCACAATTAAAAAATTCAAAGTGGTCTCATTGGCAGACAATAACAACACCGCAGCTTCTGCGCCGCCCCCACCATCTGCGCCTGCTCCTGCGCACGCGCCTGCTCCTGCGCACGCGCCTGCTCCTGCGCACGGCGACTTTTCTGATGTGGAAAGCGATGAAGAGTCGCCAGCATCCGTGTCTGGACACCCAGTCGGCACGACCACTGCTGCGCCCGCTGCAGCCGGGGCGCACGAACAAAACCATCTTCGAATTCATTACGAGTTTCAAGGTGAAACTTTTACAGTTCATAAACCTCTCCAATTCGACAAGTTCTTGTCAAAAGACGGTATTCGCAGTGTTCTGTCAGACTTGCACATCGACTTGAATCCGACAATTCTAAAGATTACAAAGCCGGAGGTGGATATTCCGTTTCTTGCGCATCGTTACTTGGCCCCGTCGGGGTTGTACAACCAGTTCCAAATGTTCAGCGAAGACCTTGTGGCGTCCAAGGATGCGTTGTTGGCCAACCCCAACGGCGAGCTCAACAACTTGAGTGCCTTCTTTTCAAAGTTTCCAGACTCGCGCAAAGACAAGGTTTCTGCTGCTCGGCTCATATACGACCTTGCCACGCGACCCAACGGCCGTCTGCCAAAGTCGTGGGCTGAAAACATGCAGCACTTTATCCAGCTTCTGGACGTGCATGGTCAGCGGCTTCCCCTCACCTGCACGGAACCGCTTCGCAAGTATCGAAACATCAGTTATGCTGGCAACTACATCCTGCGCACGCTTGCGCACTTTGAGTCGGTGGGCACGTTCAACTTTCACTGCGAGCAGTTGGTTGTCATGATGACGCTCGACGGCGTGTGCTTCCGCCCAAACCACGACGAAGACGAGAACGGCGAGGGGTTTGGAAACAGCATGTGCGGCAACCTCTTGGCGTACGGCCCGCCGGGAGTTGGCAAATCCACAGCCTCGCTCTTCTTCCTGTCAGCGCACAAAGATTCTTACATCACAAACACCTATTCCAGCCTTCGCAGCATTTACAGCAACTTGGCATGCAGCGACTTTTTAAACTGCCGTGCGCAGTACAACGACGAGGCACCCGCCTGGATTCCAGAAAGCAACCCAAAGAACCAGGCTCCCGGAGAGCGTGAGCAGATTTCACATCTCAAAGAGAAACTGTCATCTGGGAAAATGATGGGTGAGCGCCTGGTGCGCGACGACAAGGAGGGCATCCACAGGACTGTGCAGTTTAACGTCGATGTGCCAAACGCTCCGATGATCATGAACACCAACGCGCCTGAGCGAGCTGGCCACCAACCTCTGCTGGACCGCTTCGTGTGCCGGTACTACATGTACCGTTCGCGCATGGTGCCGCACGCCATCGTCATCGGAGCGCCGCCGCTGCCCACCGACCAGCAGAAAGCGATTCGCCGCGAGTTTCAAGTTTTGCACACACTGCTCATGCTCACCACCAAGATGCAATCGGACGGCGTCATTCATTTCCCCGCACTGCAGGTATTCAACTCATTTTATGAAAACTTCCTGCTTGAATTGCGGAATAACCCATTCCTGGACTGCGATGCAATGACTGCGGGCGACAGACGTTCGACTATCATTACAAACAACTACTGCTGGGTGGTGACTCGCGCCGCCCTATTCAAACTGTTTCTCGATCCTGAAGGCAAGTACTACCAGAAACCTTTCTCTGTCGACCAGCTGCTTGATGTCGACCAATACATGGGCGCCGGTGACATCCAGACTGCCATGATAGCCATCGGCCAGTACTCGCACTGCTTTCGCTCCCCCACGGAGTATCGAGTCGCAGAGCTTATGCGACTGCACATTGTTGAGCGCCTACGCGAAGAGTACGCCTTCTACGGGCCCACCGATCAAGAGCACTGGGCTGGAGCGCCTCAAAACTTTGTGCACAATATCAACGCGCTCGACTTTGACAGCTATTCAGATCTGGCAGTATCGCAGCTTCGACAATACGTCAATAACGACGCTGAGAAATTGCGAAAAATGGTTGGAGCTCATGGTCGGTTTGAAGAGTCTCGTTACATTCCATACGACACGGTGATGTGGAACAACAACAACAACTCGCCGCACATCAACGAGAGCTGCAACAGCTTGGCCTATCGACTGCTGGACTCTCAGAGCAGCAACGTCGGTGCCATGCAGCACGAGCACGCAGCCAAGCGCATCAACATGCTTTCTTTTCGAGGTGCTAAAATGGGACCCGACGCGGGCTTCAAACCCATCCTGTTCCTATCGGATCACATGCGCAGATGCACCATGACCTTTGTTCTTCGATCCTGGCTCGCCGACTGCCTGCGTGACTTTCACCACTCGACTTTTCACATGATGCGGCGCGCCGCCTTTGCGTCGAGCTTTACCAGCCCCGGCACGTACATGGTGCTGGAACCTTTTCGCGTTGACGCACAGGCAACGCACGTGCAGCAGGCGCTTGAAGGGCGT
>Ga0164297_10004535_pt1 | contig 12354 bp, 13 predicted proteins | sample GEODES058metaG_FD_113539 | JGI IMG/M metagenome (GOLD analysis project Ga0164297, IMG submission 113539) | Dystrophic lake water microbial communities from Trout Bog Lake, Wisconsin, USA - GEODES058 metaG | ecosystem: Environmental > Aquatic > Freshwater > Lake | place: USA: Trout Bog Lake... | reverse complement strand
GGCGATGCAGCGCTGCGGCGCGGGCGCGGGCGGCACCCGCAATATTTCCGGCACCAATCACTACCATGTGACGCTGGAGGCCGAGCTTGCTGATCTCCATCAGAAAGAGGCGGCGCTGCTCTTCACCTCGGGCTATATTTCGAATTGGGCGTCGCTTGGCACTTTGGGCGCGATCCTGCCCGACTGCGTGATTTTGTCGGATGCGGGCAATCATGCCTCGATGATCGAGGGTATTCGCCATTCCAAGGCCGAGCGCTTGATCTTCAAACACAATGACACGGCGGATCTCGAACGGTTGCTGAAGACGATTGCGCCCGGACGCCCGAAAATTATTGCCTTTGAAAGCGTCTATTCAATGGATGGCGATATCGGACCGATCAAAGAGATTTGCGATCTCGCGGACCAGTATGGCGCGATGACCTATCTCGATGAAGTGCATGCTGTGGGCATGTATGGCCCGCGCGGTGCTGGCATTGCCGAGCGCGAAGGATTGATGGATCGCGTCACGGTGATTGAAGGCACGCTCGGCAAAGCCTTTGGCGTGATGGGTGGCTATATCACAGGGCCGCGCGCCCTTGTGGATACGGTGCGCAGTTTCGCGTCGGGCTTTATTTTTTCAACCGCTTTGCCTCCAGCGATTGCTGCGGGTGCGGCGGCTTCGATCCGTCATCTCAAAACATCATCGCATGAACGCCACGCGCATCAAGAGCGCGTGAAAACGCTGCGTACAAAATTGGACAAAGCGGGTGTGCCGCATTTGCGCAATCCGAGCCACATCGTCCCCGTGATGGTGGGTGATGCTAAGAAATGCAAATGGATCAGCGATCTCCTGATGGAGCATTACGGCATTTACATCCAGCCGATCAATTATCCGACGGTGCCGCGTGGCACGGAGCGTTTGCGCATCACGCCGACGCCGCTGCATCAGGATGCCGATATTGATCACCTTGTTGGCGCATTGTCTGATTTGTGGTCACGCTGCGCCTTGGCGCGCGCGGTCGCTTAATCGGGCTTTGGGGTTTACGGATTGCAATAGGCACATTCGCCTTCGCGGGCGAAGAGTTTGCCGTCCCTGCGCGGGCGCGCTTCGCGGTAATCGCAGCGGACACAGGTAAAAATTTCTGCCTTCACCATCTCGGTGGGTTGCTCACAAACTTCGCACACGAGTCCGCGCTCGACATCGCTGCGGCCAAAGCCGGGCGAGGCGCAGGCAGGGCATCGTGCTGCGATGCGTGACACGAGGCGTTCCGTGAGTTCGCCGATGACGCGCATGCGCGTGGGGTTGAGATGCGCGCGCATATCGGTGGTGATGAGCGCTTTGCCTGTCTCCGATTGAGCGGCGCAAACGCGTATCGCATCCGCTAGCGCCACATCAGTCTGAATGGCTTTGTAAATGGATCCTGTCCCCGTTTCAGGCCGCACGATCAGCGCATGATCGGGAAAGCGTACCATTGCAAGAAATGGTGCGAGGCCCTCCTCGGGTGAGACGAGGCGCGATGCGAAATTGGTGTCGGAGCTGATGAGATGCTCGGCAATCACAATGCCACGCGCGTCATCCACCAACACCATGACTTCCGTTGCAGCGGACACGAAGGGAAAGCGCGGGTCGGGTCCATAGCTTCCTTCGCTGGCAAGACCGAGAGGGATGCCGCGCGCCGCCATCCCCAATCGGGCTTTGGCGATGGCTGTTTCGAGCATCGTGCCGCGACGTGGGATCTCTCCAGTGAAAGTGCCCAATTGGTCGGTATCAATCTCTGTCGCTGACGTGACGGTCATCGCCAATCTGTCACGGAAGACAGGGGCAATGACAGCCTCTTTGCTATGCTTGGAGGTGAGCAAAACCGTCTCTCCGCGATAAAGGTGGGGGTGGCTTTTTTCATCCATGAAGCGTCTTCCCTTTTTCGCGGAGATAGGTCTGATTCCTCATCGCATCAAGGCAGCACGTGACGCGCGATCGCGATATAGGCCGGGATGCCGACCAGAATATTGATCGGGAAGGTTACGCCCAGCGAGAGCCCGAAATAGAGCGAGGGATTGGCTTCCGGCACCGCAAAGCGCAGCACCGCAGGCACCGCGATATAAGAGGCGCTTGCCGCAAGCACCATCAGAAGGCCCGCATCACCCGCTGAGAGGCCGACGACGCTCGCAATGAGGAGCGCGAGGCTCGCATGAACGACCGGCCCGATGATCGCGTAAGCGAGAAGCCAAGGGGAGACGGTCCGCACGGCGGGGAAATTTCTCGCCGTCATCAGGCCCATATCAAGCAGGAAGAAGGCGAGCATGCCGCGGAACAAATCGCCCGCGAAAGGTTGCATCGCCGATTTGCCCGCGTCCCCGGAAATCAGACCGACAACGACCGAGCCGATGAGCAGGAATTGCGCGCCATCGGTGAGCGATTCTTTCAGAATATGGAGCGGCGATAAAGCGGCGGGCATTTGCGTTTGGGGTTTGCCTTGCGCGGTGTAATTCGCCGTCCGGATCGCATTGACGAACAGGATCGCCATCACAATCGCGGGCGATTCCATGAAGGCCATCGCGGCGGCCATATGGCCGCCAAAGGCGATGCCGTGATCATCAAGATAGCGTGTGGCGGTGATGAAGGTGACCGCGCTCACCGACCCGTAAGTGGCGGCAATTGCGGCGGCATCAAAGCCGCTGACGACTTTTTTCAAGAGCCAATAGCCGATGGTCGGCACCAGAATGGCAAGGCTGAGCGCCGAAACCAACCCGCTGATCACGGTGGGCGTGAGGCCCGAATGAGCCAGCTCAAAACCACCGCGCAGGCCAAGCGCCATCAAGAGATAGAGCGATAAAAAGCGGGAAATCGGTTGCGGAATTTCCAGGTTGGATTTGACGAGGCCGGCGACAACGCCGAACACAAAGAACAAAATGGCGGGATCAATAAAATTACTCATGGGCAGCGCTCCTTTTCAACAGAGCCTGCGCTAACAGATTGTTTTCCTCGATAAAAATTGATTTTTAGATAATTGATGATAGAGTTTTATCTATGAATGCGACATTTCGACAATTGCGCCTTTTTCTTGCGCTCGCCGATGAGGGCAGCATCAGCCGCGCGGCGCGGCGCTGCCATGTGACGCAGCCGACCGCCTCAATGCAGCTCAAAGAATTGTCGCTGTCGATTGGATTGCCGCTTTATGAAGTCATCGGCAAAACCGTTCACCTGACCGATATCGGCGTCGAATTGGCGAAGACCGCGCGCGCGATGATTGCGGAATGGCACGCCTTTGAGCAGCAGGTAGATGGCGCGAAGGGGCTTTCGCGCGGGCAATTGCGCGTGGCTGTCGTGAGCACGGCAAAATATTTTATTCCGCGCATGCTCGGCGCCTTCTGCCAAAGCCATCCGGAGATTGATATCACGTTTGATGTGCTCAATCGCAGCGGTGTGATTCAGATGTTGCGCGAGAACAAAGTCGATATCGCCGTGATGTCGGTGCCGCCGTCGGATCTCGATGTCGATGCCGAAATGTTTTTGGAAAATCCGCTAGTTGCGATTGCGCCGCTCGATCATGTTTTGTCGCGTCGCCGCCGCGTGAGTTTGGCGCAATTGGCCGAGCATTCTTTGATCTTGCGCGAAGAGGGATCAGGCACACGCATGATGGCCGACCGCTTTTTCAAAGCGCAGAAAATCAAGCCGCGCGTGCGTTTGAGTTTGGGCTCGAATGAGGCCATCAAACAGGCGGTTGCCGGTGGCTTGGGCTGTGCCGTGATGTCGCGCCACGCGCTGCCAAGTCAACCATCGGATGAACAACTGGCAATACTCAATGTGGAAGGGTTTCCTATCCACTCACAATGGTTCATCGTGCATGTGCGGGGTAAAAAGCTCAGTCCAATTGCCAGCGTGTTTCGGGACTATCTGCGTGCCGAGGCCAAGGCGATGGGGCAAGCGCAGACCATGAAGGGTGCGGCGGCGAATCCCTGAGATCCAAGCCTCAAATTTTTTGGAACCTAAATTTTCTGTCATGTTGGCTTCATGGCGCATTCAGGTGAGGCGCGTAAAATCTGCCGACCATAGTGAGTCGTAGGTGGCAACAACAGAGATTGAAGCAGACGAAAAACGAAGCAGGAATCACAGATCATGACGATGACATTTGACTTACTCCGCCGCTCCGTCGGCGTGGCCATCACCGTCGGTCTTTTGGCCGGATGCGCCACAGCGCGCCCACCCGCGCCGAGCTTGGCGATCATGCCGGGCAAAAACAAAACCTATGAGGCCTTTCAAAAAGATGATCGCGTCTGCCAAGAGGCGGCGGAACAGGCGGTTGGCGGCCAATCGCCAACAGCGGACGCGCAACAATCGACCGTCAATGGTGCCGTCGCCGGTGCGGCCCTTGGTGCGGCGTCAGGGGCGCTGATTGGTGGTGCATCGAACAATGCAGGGCAGGGCGCGGTGTTGGGCGGTGGCCTTGGTTTGTTGGCCGGAAGCGCGATTGGCTCATCGGCGGGAGCGCGGGACGCGCGCGCCATTCAGAACCGCTATGACGTGGTTTACGCGCAATGCATGAAGACAAAAGGCAATGATGTGTCCCTGCCGGATGCAGTCGATGAGACGCATGTGATTTATGAACGCCGCCCCATCTATGTCTATCCGGAACCTTACGGCTGCTGCGGGCCTTATTATCGGCGTCATTGGTGGTGATCATATTCGGATTGAGCCGTGTGTTGCGTCATCACACGACGTTGAGGACGGCGTGCCTTAAGGAGAGGAAGATGCGTATCAAACTCTTGACGATTGGCCTGTTCGGGCTTGTCCTTGGTCTGTCTGGCCCGGGTCTGTCTGGCCCAGCTTTGGCATCGCCGGAGCTCTGGAGCGCTGGCCCGGCCGAGCCGCATTCAAGGCCTGCCGCGCCAATGCAACTGGCTTGGGAGCATCCGGAAGAATGGTATCACCGCCATCGGTGCTTTTTGCGCGAACGGCGTGTGTGGGACCGTCATCACCATGTCTGGGTTGTTGAGTCCTTCTGGGATTGTCCCCGCCATCGGTGGTGATGCCTTGTCCGCCTCGTTTCCTGACCCAATGCCGGAGCTGCGGTCGTAATTCTGTGACAAGAGTGGGATTGACTGGGGATTGGTGGATTTTTACCCCCCGCCCCTGAAGAGAATCGCTTTAGAAGCGTGGATGATTAACCTGAGGCGTCATATCAATGTCCCGAATTTCTGCTCTTGCCCTGATCCTCTGTCTGTCTACGCCAGTGGCTTTCCCCGCTGGGGCTGAAACATTGGATTCAGTGCTGAAAGACGTCAACCGCAACAACAATGGTTTGAAAGCCAAACAGTCGGCGGTGTTGGCTGCGGCGGAAGGCATTAATCAGGCAAAGGCGGGCTATTTGCCGCATGCGTCTGCTTCCGCGTCATCGGGATATAATTATCTCAATTATATTTACACGGGATTTCCGGGCAATCAGAACCTTGTGCCGCGCTCTGTCGGTGTTCAGATTGTTCAAAAAGTCTATGACGGAAACGAGACTGACAATCAGGTCGCACGCGCGCAGCATAATCTCGAAGCCACAAAGTCCAATCTCGAGGCTTTGAGGTCGTCTTTGTTTTTCCAAGCCATTACGGTTTGTGCTGATATCAATCGCGATGCTGCGATTGAAGATCTGATGGAAAAAAACATCGACGTGCTCAATGAGCAACTCCGCCAGACTCAAAAGAAATACAGTGTGGGCGATGCGGACAATACGCAATTGGCGCAGATCGAGGCGCAGTTGGCGCTGGGCAGCGCAGACTTAACATCAGCCAAAGGCAATCTCGAGGTCAGCAAGAATTCATTCGAAAAATTGGTTGGCCGTAAATTCCAAGATGCTGTGGTTCTCACCGTGCCTGCGAAACAAATTCCCGCGACGCCACAAGCGGCTTTTGACTTGGCGCTGAAATCGAGCCCGCAGATCCAAGCATTGATTGCAGCCGTTGACGCCGCAGACAAAAACATTCTCATCGAACGCGCAGCGCGCAGTCCAACGGCGTCATTGGTTGGTTCGGCTCAGCATCAATGGGATACCCAGTTTCAGAACGATGAAACAGTGGCGCTGTCTGTCATTGGTCAGGTGTCGATGTCGATTTTTGACGGCGGTCTGGTCAATGCACGCGAAGGTGCGGCTGTCGCAACCCGCGATCAGACAAGCTATGAACTTGATACGGCAAAGACGGAGTTGAAGGACACTATCTTCAAAGCCTATGAGCTTTATCAAAACGCAATCGAGCGCGAAAAGGCGGTGAAACGTCAAGTCGAGGCAGCGCAGATTGCGCTCGATGGCATGCGTCTGCAGGTCAATGTTGGCCAAGGTACGATCTTGGACCTTCTCATCTCCCATCAAAATTTGCTGAGCGCTCAAGTCAATCTGACAACAGCGCAGCATGATGAGGTGGTCTATTCCTATCAGATTCTGTCCCTGATTGATGGTATTCGCATTCACTGATGAAGAGTGAGCGTAGCACTTAAGATGCGCGTGTTGAAGCGCTCGGTGGGAGCAGTGAAAAATCAGTCAGAGCGATGATTCCATCTGACGCGGCAATCGTCATCTGAGAATGATAAAAATCGAGCACCTGTCCTGGTGCCCAATTATGACTCTCTTTCCAACCCACAGCGCGACGGATGGCCCATGAATGGCCGCCAAGATGTGCGAAACTTTCAAGGCCACCGACGGCTCTGACGTGGCGCAAAATGCGACTGACCGGCCATGAAAAATCAATAATGCGGTCGATTTCGGTCAAGAAGGGCCAATAGGAAGCTCGTTCTTGGTGAGTCGCCTGAGACCATCTCAGGTCAAAATGCGCGGCGATGTCGGAAGCAAGTTGGCGTCCTGAGAATTGAGTTTTTATCTCGAGACTTTCAAGCGTTTCGTCGGGGTCAATCGCGAACCATTTCTGCCCGATAACAGGCCCTGCGTCGAATTCAGCCGTCAATTTATGGCAACTCACGGCCCAGGCGGCATGATTGTCTAAAATCGCCCGCGGAAGGGGATAAGGTCCGCGCCCGACGGGAAGAGGCGAGGGATGAAAATTGATCGCATAAGGCAGGATACCTTCAGGATCGGGAATGAGCCAACGATATCCGGCGACGATCAGAATTTCGCATCCGTCATCGCGCAGCGCAACAAGGTCGTCACGCGTGATTCGGGTAAATTGCACAGGAATGCCAAGCGTCCCAGCGAGAGCGACTACTTGTCTCGGGTCGCCGAAGCGTTGCTCAGAATGTGCCGTAAACAGTTTGATCGGCTGCCATCCTGTTTCGATGAAGCTGGATAAGATCGGAAAATATTTATCGATCGTAACGATCGCAAATCGCATCGAGATCACACTTTACGCCAGCTGACACGCTGCCACTGTGATCACCGGCGCTTTACGCCAGTCTGTTTGAAAAATTAAGACTTTGTAATGCAGCACTCCAAAGAATGCGCGTTATTATTCCATATCAATGTCGCTCGCGGCTGCGATGGATAGTGATCACGATTGCGTGCAACCCTTGACACTAAAAGAGCCTTTGCGATGGCGACATCCCCGGAAGCACCACAGGAGCCGGACAACAAAGTCCTGATTGGCTTGATCATCATGACGATCATCGCAGGCATGATTGTCGCTTTGACGGCCCTTTTCGCTGGCGGCATGACGGAGGGATAGGCGCTTTGCCGCGAACGGCGCACAGACGATCCACTCAAAAATCAGAGTGGGTCACGCGCGTCTTGAGCGTTTCTCTTGTTCGATGTTATGGCGCTTTGGCAACCGCATCTGCAATCGCCTTTTCGAGCGGGCCTTTGATGGCTTCTTCGGTAAAGGGGCCGATTTGCTTATAGAGAATATGGCCGTCTGCGCTGATCAAAAAACTTTCAGGCACGCCATACACCCCCCAATCAATCGCTGCGCGCCCGGTGTCATCGGAACCGATGGCGACATAGGGATTGCCGAGCGAGCCAAGGAAGCGGCGCGCATTGGCGGGCTGATCTTTATAATTGATCGCAACCAACCGGATGCGCGGATCTTTCGCGAGTGACAAGAGCAATGGATGCTCATCGCGGCAGGGCGCGCACCATGAGGCGAACACATTCACGAGCGTTAGCCGCCCTTGCAAATCGGCTGTTTTCAAACCTGGCATGGGTGCGCCATCGCGGGTGAGATCGGCGACAGGCGGCAAATCAAAAACGGGCGCGGGTTTACCAATCAAGGTTGATGGCAAAGCATCGTCCTTATGCGTGGCGAGGCGAAAGAGAAACAGTCCCGCTAAGGCCACAAAAAGAATGAGCGGTAAGATGACGCCGATGCGGCGGCTTTGGGAGGCATCACTCATGACAGTTTCGATCCCGAACGGCGCGAGATGCCTTGCTCTTCAAGGGCTGCGAGTTGGGCCTTCACGCCGCGATAGGTGATTGTGATCCAGAGAATAAGTCCTGCGACCACGATGATGGCCATGACATAAGCGGCAACAATAAAGCCGAGATGATCAACAGTCTCCATAATGCTCAAGCCTCCTTGCCAGAGGCGGCCATGCGCTCAAGCACCATGACGCGGCGGCGTAAAATCTCATTCCGCATCGCGGCCATGTGCAGCGCGATCGTGAGCAGTGTCATGCCGATGGCCATAATGAGGAGCGGACGCAACATCGACGCATCAATCGTCGGCCCTCCCATGCGAAACACGCTCGCGGGTTGGTGCAGCGTGTTCCACCAATCAACCGAGAATTTCACGATGGGCAGATTGACCGCGCCGATGAGCGTCATGACGGCACAGGCGCGTGCTGCCCGCGCCGGATCATCAAACGCATTCCACAGCGCCAATATCCCGCAATAGATCAAAAACAACACAAGCACGGAGGTGAGCCTCGCATCCCACACCCACCAGGTGCCCCACATCGGCTTGCCCCAAAGCGAGCCTGTGACGAGGCAGAGAAAAGTGAATGCCGCGCCAATCGGCGCGAGCGTCTTGGCTGAGACATCGGCCAGAGGATGCCGCCACACCAGCGTGCCGAGAGAGGAGAGCGCCATAAGGCCATAGCAGGCCGTGGAGAGCCAGGCGGCGGGGACATGGATATACATGATCCGGACCGTCTCGCCCTGCTGGTAATCAGCCGGAGCGTCATAGAACGCGCCATAAAGGCCCCAGAGGATGGTGAGCGCGGCGACGATGCCGATGAGCGGGATCGCCCGCCCCGCAAAGCGCAAAAACCACGAGGGATTGGCAAAACGCAGCATCGCTTTCGGTCCATTCGACAGAGTCCGGCCCGCTCTCTCTAAATCGCCGGGCTTCGTCTGCCAATGGCCTTTGTCGCCGCACGCCTCAAAGCGCGTCCGTCGGCGACGCTTAGCCCTTGTTTTTGTAATAGACGTCGAGGAACACGGCCAAGAGCAGCACGACGCCTTTGATGACCTGCTGCAAATCGATGCCGATGCCGAGGATCGACATGCCATTGTTCATGACGCCCATCATGAACGCGCCGATAACCGCGCCCACGACTGTGCCGACACCGCCGGTTGTCGCGGCGCCACCGATAAAGCAGGCCGCGATGACATCAAGCTCAAAGCCGAGGCCCGCCTTGGGCGTGGCTGTGTTCAAACGCGCGGCAAAAATCAGCCCGGCCAAAGCCGCAAGCACGCCCATATTCACAAAAGCGAGGAAGGTGAGACGCTCGGTCTTGATGCCCGACAGTTTCGCGGCCTTTTCATTGCCGCCCATCGCGTAAATACGCCGTCCGATTGTCGTTGATGTCGTGACGAAGGAATAAAGCGCGATGAGCGCAAACATCACGATCAACACATTCGGCAAGCCTTTGTAGGAGGCGAGAATATAGCTGAACGCCATAAAGCCTGCCGTGATCAACAGATTGCGACCCACGAAAATCGCGCTCGGCTCTTCCGCCAATCCATGCGCCAATTGTGCTTTGCGTTCACTCACATTGAAATAGAGGATCAAAGCCGTGACCACTGTGCCGAGCACCATCGAGAGCACATTGAACTCGGACGGATAAAGCCCCGGGATAAAGCCCGAGCTCAACAACTGAAACTCTTTCGGAAACGGCCCAACGGATGCGCCGCCCAAAATTGTGAGCGCAAGCCCTTTGAACACAAGCATGCCCGCAAGCGTCACGATAAAAGCCGGGATGCGATAATAGGCGATAAAGAAGCCTTGCGCCGCGCCAATCGCACCGCCGACGGCCAAGCACACAATCGAGGTGAGAAGCGGGTCGATTTTATTCGAGACTATCATCACGGCGGCAAGCGCGCCAACAAAGCCCGAGACAGAGCCAACCGACAAATCAATATGGCCTGCCACAATGATCAACAGCATGCCGAGCGCCATGATCACGATATAGGAATTTTGCAACACGAGATTGGTGAGGTTCAACGGCATGAACAACACGCCATTGGTTGCAAAATTGAAATAGACCATAATCACGAGCAGAGACAGCAAGAGCGCATATTGCCGGATATTGCTCTTGATGAAGCGCAGGATATTGTTCTGCCGCGGGGTGGTTTCAACAGCGTCGGTCACCTTAATTCTCCCAAGACTTCATGATCGCGCGCATGATCGATTCTTGCGACGCTTCTGCAACGGGCATTTCGGCCACAAAGCGGCCGTCATTCATCACATAAATACGGTCGGTGATGCCGAGCAATTCCGGCATTTCCGATGAGATCACAATCACCGCTTTGCCTTGATCGGCCAAGCGATTGATGATGCCATAGATTTCATATTTCGCGCCAACATCAATGCCGCGTGTTGGTTCATCGAGGATGAGCACATCCGGCCCCGCGAACAACCATTTCGACAGCACGACTTTTTGCTGATTGCCGCCCGAAAGATTGCCGGTGAGCTGAAACACGCTGGGCGAGCGAATACCCAATTCGCTTCGGTAACCATTCGCCACGCGCAATTCGCGCATGTCATCCACAACCGCGTTGTTGGAGACGCCTTCGAGATTGGCGAGAGTCACATTGTGCTTGATGTCGTCAATCAAAACGAGGCCGAATGTTTTGCGATCCTCGGTGGCATAGGCAAGGCCCGCTTTCATGGCCATTTCAACCGTGCTCGTATCCACCTTCTTGCCATGCACAAAAACGTCGCCTGTAATTTTCTGGCCGTAAGAACGACCAAACAGGCTCATTGCGAGTTCGGTGCGACCTGCGCCCATCAGCCCGGCAATGCCGACGACTTCACCCGCACGCACATTCATGCTGACATGTTTGATCATCTGTCGATCAGCATGGATCGGATGATAGACGGACCAATCTTTCACCGCAAAAATCGTCTCGCCGATGTTGCGTTCGCGCTTCGGATAGCGGTCTTTCAACTCGCGGCCGACCATCGCTTTGATGATGCGGTCTTCCGACACGGTTTCCGCGTGACAATCGAGCGTATCAACGGTGGTGCCATCGCGCAGCACGGTAATTCTGTCGGCGACTTTCGAAATCTCGTTCAATTTATGTGAGATCAAAATCGACGCGATGCCTTTAGATTTGAAGTCTTTCAACAAATTCAACAGCGTCTCGGAATCTTTTTCGTTCAAGCTCGCCGTCGGCTCATCGAGAATGAGAAGTTTGACCTGCTTGTTAAGCGCTTTGGCAATTTCGACGAGCTGCTGCTTGCCGGTGCCGATATTGGTGATCAGCGTGTTGGGATGTTCGTTCAAGCCAACGCGCTTCAGCAGATCTTGCGTTTTGCGAAAGGCTTCGAACCAATCGATCACGCCATTCTTTGCGGTCTCATGGCCTAAAAAAATATTCTCGGCAATCGAGAGCAAAGGCACAAGCGCGAGCTCTTGATGGATGATGATGATGCCGTCTTTTTCACTGTCTGAAATGGCGCGGTACGTGCGGGTCTCGCCTTCGAACACGATATCGCCAGTGTAGCTGCCATGAGGATAGACGCCTGACAGCACTTTCATCAGCGTGGATTTGCCAGCGCCGTTCTCGCCAACAACGGCATGAATTTCAGCGGGCATGACGGTGAGATTAACGCGATCCAAAGCATTCACGCCGGGAAAGGTCTTGGTGATGCCTTTCATTTCCAAAATGGGGCGCATGATGATGCCTCTTGAACCGTCTTGAGATGCAACGGCTTATGCCGTTTATAAAAACCAATGAAGCAAATTCTGTCATGGAAATGGGCTCCGCATCAAGCGGAGCCCAATCCCGTGTCTGAACCTTAGTTCAGCTGTTCGGCCTTATAATAGCCGGAGCTGATCATCATGTCCTTAACGTTGGACTTGTCAGCAGCAACTGGCACGAGGAGGTTGGAAGGAATGATCTTCACGCCATTGTTGTAGGTCTTCGTGTCGTTGATTGGCACGTCCTTGCCCGAGAGCGCGGCGTCAACCATTTTCGCAGTCACCTTCGCGAGTTCGCG
>Ga0164297_10004533_pt1 | contig 12358 bp, 11 predicted proteins | sample GEODES058metaG_FD_113539 | JGI IMG/M metagenome (GOLD analysis project Ga0164297, IMG submission 113539) | Dystrophic lake water microbial communities from Trout Bog Lake, Wisconsin, USA - GEODES058 metaG | ecosystem: Environmental > Aquatic > Freshwater > Lake | place: USA: Trout Bog Lake... | reverse complement strand
CCCGTTGAACCAGTTGAACCAGTTGAACCCGTTGCACCCGTTGCACCCGTTGATCCAGTAGATCCTGTTGACCCAGTAGATCCAGTGGAACCAGTTGCACCTGTAGTACCAGTAGAACCTGTTGAGCCAGTAGAACCTGTTGAGCCAGTAGAACCTGTTGAGCCAGTTGCACCTGTAGCACCTGTAGAACCAGTAGATCCAGTGGAACCAGTTGCACCTGTAGCACCAGTAGAACCAGTAGATCCAGTTGAACCTGTAGATCCTCTCGCTCCCGTACTTCCAGTAGATCCAGTTGCACCTGTAGATCCTGTTGAGCCAGTTGCACCTGTAGCACCAGTAGAACCAGTAGAACCAGTAGATCCAGTTGAACCTGTCGCTCCAGTTGAACCCGTTGCGCCAGTAGATCCAGTAGGACCAGGATGGTTAATTAAAGAATAAATTGGTCCTGTTGTACCCGAACCACCTAAAACTATTTGCTGTGCAACAAGATCAAAATTGGATGTTCCTGCTATCCCAGTGGATCCGATTGACCAACCACCAACTGTACCTAATGGAGCTGAAGGGTTAATTGCTGGTCCTACATTTATAAATGGAGTTGCAAAACCGAATTGTGTATAAGCTAAACCGGAAACATTCGATCCTAGAGTTGCTGCTGTTAATCCTGTTTCAGATTGAATTGTTAGTGTACCTGGTCCCATAAATATATCTTTCCATGCTGCTCCACTTAAACCCAAAGTATATTTATTGTTTTGGCCAGGAACTAAATCTGAATTAATATATAAAATATTATTATTTCCTCCGCCTTGATTATATTGTGTAAGTGTATTTGAGTAATATACGCTAGTTAATCCAACAGGATAAGATATCAAAATTGCTCCAGTAGCTCCTTCTATAGTATCAAAATCTCCTATAATAGGAATTGATCCAGTTGACCCTTGTGCTCCAGTAGATCCAGTAGATCCAGTAGATCCAGTAGATCCAGTAGATCCAGTGGAACCTGTAGATCCAGTTGCGCCAGTTGATCCGGTTGCACCAGTAGATCCAGTAGATCCAGTTGCACCTGTGCTTCCTTGAGGTCCAGTTACGCCTTGAATAGCACTAAATGTAGTATGTAAATGTGAATAAGTTATAGTATCCTCATAATAAGTTGTACCATTGCTTACACCGTCAGGTCCTTGACCAGTAATTATTAAAATTAAATCCGTATAATTTATTAAAGGTATAGCTGTAACGACAACTGGAATAGAAATGGGAGTAATTGATGAATTAGCGAATACTTGGCCAGACTGAATGAGTGGCGTAGTATTTAACGTAGCTGTATTTGAATTGTAGCCATATAAGCTAAAACTAAATAGAATTCGATTAGTTTGTACAATTGATGTATTATTACAATAAAGGGTTAATTCCCAAACACCTTCCTGAATATTTAATGGATTATTTAATTCCGACAATGGAATGGCAAACTCTGTACTCCAATATACTTGATCAAGAGTATAGTCCTGTGACACGGTACTTTGCCCTGCAATCGATGGAATAGAGGAAAGTTTTCTACAAAAAAATGGTGGGTTTGTAAAAGGGGTATAACCAGTATAAATTTGATTAATAGCGTCATATGGAGGTGGTGTTAACCCATTACTACTGGTAAACCATGGAACCGAATTAGTGGAATCCTGGCTCAAATTTAAATATAAAATTAGTCCGGTTGTGATACCAATCGGGCCTTGAGCACCGGTTGCACCAGTAGCACCAGTAGCACCAGTAGCACCTGTGCTTCCAGTAGCGCCTGTGGAACCAGTGGAACCAGTAGAACCAGTGGCACCAGTGGCACCAGTAGCACCAGTAGCACCAGTAGAACCAGTAGATCCAGTTGAACCAGTTGCACCAGTAGCACCTGTGCTTCCAGTAGCACCAGTAGATCCTGTAGCACCTTTTGGTCCAATAAATCCTGGATTGCCCATAGCTCCTTGAGCTCCTGTAGCACCAGTTGAACCAGTTATTCCTTTCAACCCCTGTGCTCCTGTAGGACCTTGACTGCCTTGTAGGCCAGGAATACCCTGGGGACCAGGCAAACCTTTGGCAGGAGTATTACAGCATCTTTGAGCACCTAAATAATTTGAATATGTATTATATGACATAATATATAATATATACTTTTAGAAAAAGCTTCTAATTAGTTCGGAATATTTATTACGTGTATGCAACATACATATCATATAATGTAGGATAGACACTTGAATCATGGGTTGATCCTGTTACTTTCTGCTGTGATTTAATCTGTATAAATATTTGATTTAGATTTGAGTTGATTGGTAATACAATAGTATAACTTGTAGCATTTAGAGTTGTTTGTGAACTACTACTCCAGGTAAATGATGTAGTATAAGTTGAACCACCATCTGTGCTATATGCTAAACTTCCAGAAGAAACAGAAACGGGAGCTATTCCAGTCCATGGAAATACCTGCACACCATATTGTATATATAATGTAGCATTTGTATACGTTTGACTACTAAATGACACAGTTCCCGTAACAACATAATTTGAAAAATCAGGTCCTGCTGAATCAACATAGCTATATGTTGTAGTGTCACCATAATTTACATCTGTTATATTACTATATGGTATTACACTAAGAGTACTTGATACCCATTCAGAAGGCCCTGTTCCACTAACTAAAGCAGTCGTAAAAGTGGATGGTCTAACAAGTGTTCCAGATGGAACAATAGAAAAAGCACCACCTATTATACCCATTCCATAATTTCCTGGTAATTTTAAGACCAAACTTTGTCCTCCTACAAGTGCGGACTGAATTGTATAGTACGTCGTAGTTGGCGGAGATTGCGATGTAACAATAGTAAAAGGACCTCCATATGCACCAATACCACTACAAGTGGTTGTTATTGTGCTAGTAGTATCGACTGTAGGATTAGAAACTGTAAATGTTGGGGAATATATAGGATCATTACCTGTCGGAGATTGATTAGAAAATGTAATACCGGTTGATATTACACTACCAGTATAGACAGCTGTGCCTCCAACTACAAAATTAATAGTTGCATTAGCTTTATTAAATAATAATGCTATATCAGTGCCTTTGCTTATTATTGCACCTGTTGATATTGCGGCATTAGATGGATTATTATCTCTAGGTGATAAAACACTATTTATGTCGGATGTTGGACTTCCATATACAATTGATGTGGGATTTGCTTTTACACCTCCAGTATTGCCTGTAGTCCATATTTGAAAATAATTATTTAAGTAACTACCAGAATAAAATATAGGAATATTTCCCATATTATTATAAATTATTTAATAATTTATTTATTTTCCAATTCAGATACACGCTTTTCTAATACATCTATTTTATCCAACAAACTAACAACTATTTTTGTGAGAGGACTAATTAATTCTAAGTATGATAGGTACTGTTTTTTTTCATCATTATCTTCTAAAATATAATGAAAGCCTAAATTTTCATTTTTAAACTTTTCTTCGACTTCCTGTGCAATAAAACCAAATCTTTTTTTGATAGGATTATTAATAAATTTATATTCTACTGGATTTAAATTTTTTAAAATATTTGCAGAATATTCTAAAGTTAATGGATGAATATCTTGCTTTATTCTTATATCAGATGCGGCATTTAAAATGCCACAATTTAATGTTCCTGTATAAGGAATAACACTTAGCCATCCTGGATAGCTAATAATATATGGTGTTTGATTTGTAGTTGCAGTTGAGCCAACAATAACTGGATAATATGTACCTGTTATTCCTCCAGATGGTCCAGTAGGAGCTTGAATAGTAATACTGAGAGCATTTGACGGACCGGTCACTCCTTGTGCACCAGTTGCACCAGTAGATCCGGTTGCACCAGTTTTTCCAGTTGCACCAGTTGCACCAGTTGCACCAGTTGCACCAGTTGCACCAGTTGCACCAGTTGCACCAGTAGCGCCAGTAGATCCAGTTGCTCCAGTAGAACCAGTTGCTCCAGTAGAACCAGTAGATCCGGTTGCACCAGTAGATCCGGTTGCACCAGTTTTTCCAGTTGCACCCGTAGATCCAGTGGCTCCAGTAGATCCAGTTGCACCCGTAGATCCAGTGGCTCCAGTAGATCCAGTTGCACCAGTAGAGCCAGTTGCTCCAGTTGCTCCAGTTGCTCCAGTCGATCCAGTAGAACCAGTTGATCCAGTAGCTCCCGTAGATCCAGTGGCTCCAGTAGATCCAGTAGATCCGGTAGAGCCAGTAGATCCGGTTGCTCCTTGTGGTCCAGCCGGTGGTGGTAATGGTAAATTATAACATTGTGGGCAGCCCGATGTGTTTTCTTGACAGCAATCGTAACAATCTTGTATTCCTGAAGAACAGGGATCAGAACTGAAACCGGAACCAAAAATAGAAGCGGGTAGCCCATTGATATTTGTTACTGTTAAATTCGTAACAGTTATATTTTCTGCATTAATATTACTCATAATTACTATAATTACTATAAATATATATAATTTTAATTAGTAACAATTAGAAAGAAATTAAAATTTGCTAAATAATAATTTTATTTATTGTAGGTAAAGTGGTCGTTGATGCTTTGGAATGGCCTGAGGTACAGGCATAATAACTGGAGCTGACTTAAATACATTGGCTGTACCTAAGCATTTTAATTGTGGTGTTAAAGGTGGTGCAGGATTGACTAAATTAGTAGAATTAATACCAAATAAGAAGGTCTCGATGTCAACAGCATTATGAGATAATTTGTTCCATGGAATTTGCGCTGGGTTTAGACCATTGCCAGGTAGCTTTGTATCATATGCTTCTCCAGCGGCGCCGTGTTTATAGAGTTCCCAATTTGCAATATCATAGTTTTGTCTTAGAAACAGGCAAAAGTTACCTGGTGTATTCTTATTTCGTGTAGACGCCATTTATATATATATTTATACTTTTAAAAAAGTATATATTAACTTTTAAATTCGTTTAATCCCAAAATGGATAGTTTCTCTAATAAATCCTTTTCAATAAATCCATGTAATAATTGTTGACAGATGCATTGATGAGTGAGCCAAAATATATTTTCACTAAAGAGTGTCATAAATAAAATAAAAGTAATAGAATTTGTATCATTTGTTTCTGAATTGGTTTCTACACCAGGTAACAACATATAATCCTTAAAACGTGTTCGCATAGTTTCGATGATTTGATTGAAATCGTCGTTTAATATCATTTTATCTAAAATAGTTTTAATGCCTTCATCAATTTTGTCATCAATGATATTTTCTGCATAAAATACGGATGTGATTTCATCTCTATATAATTTGCTGCAAACATCAAATACGTCTTCCTGTGTATAACCACTTTCGGTACCATCGTTAACATTAAGTAATAATTCTGCTTTAATATCATTGTATTTGACTTTAAAATTTGTATTGTACATGATAAATTAGGAGCTATGATATATTTAAATAGTTATCGTAAAATTAAAATAGTATGTTGAATAATATATTTATAATGTTCTTTAAGTTGATTTACAAATATATTATTTGAACAGGAATGACTACCGCTTAATAGCCTTTATTATTGGTGTAAAATTCGCGATCCCTTGTTAGTTCGCGAGATGGTACACCTCCGCGGATCCAGCCTTCAGAAGCCATTGACTCAATCATCAAACTAGGGTTCTGGATATTTTGCTTCACTTGAGGGATCAAGGGTGTCGTATGGTATTTCAAGTGGCTCTTTTCCATTAAACGTGTAACACTGCGTTTGTTCGTGACGCCTTCACCTTGTTGAATTTGTGCTTCTAAAACTGGATCTACAGATCCGCGTCCTAAAAAGGGTACGGTCGCAAAAGGGCGTCCGAATAAATCGATCTTTGTCTTGGGATGTGTTTGAATTCCGCCAATTAAGAGTTGAGAGCTCTCATCAATATTTAGTCCACACATATCTGATCCGGAATAATTGATGCATGGTTGAGAAGTAGCTAAAGCTTTTGCATTCTTCATGGAACAATCCTGGGTAAAATAATTTTGGAGCAAATAACTGCAAGCAGCCGAATTTTGAATAGACATTTGATCTATGCAGCACCCATCATTACCCATTCTGGACATATTATTAAATGTATAATCAGAGACGTAAGCCATTTATATATATTATACTACAATAATATTTTTTTGTAATAATATTTTTACAATGAATTATTCGTAATATGTTTTTTTGTTTCTAAATGACGATTAAATAATACCTCTACAAAACAACCAAAATTACATTTTTCACAATAAAATGAGAAACCACTTTTTCTCTCATCTAAAGTTGCATGATTATTCAAATAGTGCAACTTCATATTAATTATTTTGCTGGGTTTATAATCACATAGGTCGCATATTTCCTGTAGATTTTTGTCACATCTTAATTTACGTTTCTCTCCAGTATGTTTTTTTGATGCAATATGCTCGTTCCATTGTGAAACATATTTACATCTAAAGTCGCATTTATTGCAATCGAATTTGGCGGCAGACATTTGGATTTGGTCTTGTTATCAAGGTTTATAAGTAGAATGTCGGCTTGTCTTTAAGTCGTTTGGAAATAGATGCTATATATAGCCGATATTCAAGAAGCCCCCCTAGAAAGGACTTAAAGACAAGCTGCTATATATAGCAGTTAATGCCAAACCAGAAATATTCCTACGATAGTCTACAGCAATTTTGCTTAGAAAATGGCGTTGAATTATGCAAAGATTATAATGATCAGATCGTCAATAGAGCAACCAGAATTGAAGGCAAGTGTGTGACGAGTGGTTGTGAAGGTGTTTTTTGTAAATCTTTTAGAGAGTTTTTTGAAAATGGTACTTATTATTGCAGATCATGTCTAAAGAAGGTTGCAGATATAAAAAGAAAACAGACATGTCTGAAAAAATATGGTGTTCAAAATATTATGAACCTTGATGAAACAAAAGATAAAATAAAAGATACTAGTCTAGAAAAATATGGTCTAGAATTTCCATTTCAAAGTGAAACTGTCAAGAATAAAATTAAGACAACAAATATAGAACGTTATGGTTACAAAAATCCTATGCAAAATAAAGCAGTTAAAGAGAAATATAATAAAACTTGCTTAGAGAAATATGGTGTTGAACATATTTTACAAAGTGATGTATTCAAGGAAAAATATAAAAGTATTATCTTAGACAGATTTGGCGTAGAAAACCCATCCCAAAATGAAACCATAAAACAAAAGAAAATTACTACATGTTTACAAAATTATGGCGTAGAATATCCTTCCCAAAATATAGAAGTGAATAATAGAAAAAAAGAAACATCTTTTAAAAATTATGGTGTAGAACATCCCATGCAAAGTCCTGCAGTTTTGGAAAAAAATATTAAAAATAATTATAAAACAAAACCATATATATTTCCATCTGGAAAAGTTATACAAATACAAGGAGATGAAACTTATGCATTAGATGAACTTATTTATGTAGAACAAATTGATGAGAATAATATAATTACAGGTACTGGAAATGTACCTACTATTTGGTATATAGGAATTGATGGTAAAAAACATAGACATTATGTTGATATATTTATACCAACACAAAATCGGTGTATTGAAGTCAAGTCTGTTTGGACTGCTACAAAAAATGAAAATAATATTTATTTAAAACAAAATGCAGCCAAAGACCTCGGATATAATTATGAACTTTGGATATATAATGCAAAAAAACAGAAGATTGATTGTCGCCATTAATATCGTTAAATAAGAATATATCGATACGAATCGGCAACTCTCTGGAATGCTCCATCTGGTCCAGAGCTCTTACTTGATGGCATATTTCCATATAACCACATACTATACGCGCCTTGATCATTCGTCACACGTGTATTCGCTGTGCTGTAAAATCGCCCCATGGCATTATACAAATCGTAATTGTCTTTTAGATCACCGTACAACTGTTTGGTTGTATTTTTTATACCAGGGTTCAGCATTTGCGTCTGTTTTTTCGTCATACTCATAACATCATCGAATACATCGGGATTAAAACTTGGAGCAGCAGCAAGACGATTAGGATCATCCATAATATCCGTTAACAATACATTTCCTAATGGATTTCGCTTTGTAGTGGGATAAAACTCGTTATGTAAAATACTGTCTAATGTTACTGGATTAGAGGTCATCGGTGCAGGTGAAAGCGCACTCGGTTGCGTTTTTGGACCAACAGCGAAACCTTCTTGACCCTTAATCAACGAACTAACAATCTTTTGTTTTCTAAATTTGTAAATAGAATAAATAATCGCTAATGTAATTACACCAATTACGAGCATATTCCAATGTCTTGTCAAAAGAAATCCTAAAATGGATAACAAAATTACAATTCGACTAATTGCATTTAATTTTGCTTCAAATGTCATTTGTTGCGTGGGCCATAATTGAAAAACATATTCTTTATTAAATAATATACTTGGATCATTGGACCAAAATGGAGTTGTCATTATATATAATATAGACTTTAAAAAAATTGATTTACTTATATTATACTTGCTTAAATATAATATAATTTGAAAACAAGAATTAAAAATGGCTGATTTAAAAGGAAAAAGTGTTTATACGATTTTATATAATTATTCCGAGTTTGATTTTTCGATTATTAAAATTGCACATAGTATTGAAGCAGCTATGCAATATATTTGTAATCAAGATCACTTGTTTTATGAAGATGAAAACAAAAAATTCAAAATGGTTGATATTGTTCAACCAAAAGATACTAACAAATTGTGCACGGATTATGTCAATATATGTTATCTATCTAACGGTAAATATGAGAATTTAAACATTGAAGGAAAAGAACATATTTCACCATATATTATCGTACCAATGATAATCGAGTAAATTATTTCTTTCCCTTCTTCTTTCCAGAAGTTTTACCTTGATTTTGACCTTGACTTTGAACCGGGGGCTTTGCACCTCTTGGAGTTTTCTCTACCTTTTCTCCTGTACTGAAGATCTTTAATAATTCCTCTTCTGAAACAGCTGGTTCTACAGGTGCTTGTTGAGTTTGTGCTTGTTGAGCTTGTGCTTTTGCAGCTGCTTGTGCTTGAGCTTTGGCTCTAATTCTTTCCTTCATTTTTGCATTTTTCATGTTTTTATTTAACTGCGCTTCCATGGCACCCATATTTAATTTTGCACCCTTTCCTAAACCAGGAATACCCATTTTTTCAAACATTTTTTGCATATCGCCCATTCCTGGCATATTCTTCATCTTATTCAATAATTCCATACCCTCTTCCATGAGCTCTGTTTCCTTTATTTCACCCGACTTAATTTTTGCATCTATCTTGTTTCCAATATTTTTTACCATATTCATCATTTTTCCAGGATTTTTAAACAATGTTTGAAATACATCCTTTACATCTCCCGTATTTTCCATATCCAAATTCAAATCATTTGCTGTTTCTTCTGCCAACTCCATTGCTAATTTACCTAGTTTACCACCCATCATAGAATTAATATGTTCGTGTAGTTGTTCTGCGTTTGGCATATTTTCCATATTTATTTTCGATGATTGATCCGCATCTCCATTCCCATCCTGTGAAAAAGATGAAAAACTCGAATCAAATAAATTCTGCATTCCTTCCAACGTTTCTTGAAGCTTTTTCTTTAATTCATCTTCATCAATGGCTTCAAATAACTTTGCCGTTTCGCCTAATTCGGAACTGTTATGTACCGTTCCAATCACAGAAAACAAGATGAGTTGCAAATACTTCCAAATAGTTTCTCGAGTATTATCACTAATATCACATGACCATAATTGATTAAATACAATTCCTGGTAAAAATTCTGTACTGAATTCAGCTTCCTGGACAAATAGCTCGGCATTCTTATACAAGATATCAAAAAACCTTTCGGGAAAAACCTTTACACAATGACGAAATACAAATAATGTTTCCTTTTTTCTTGTTTCTTCTACATTTTCGGATGGTCTATTCCACCATTTCGAAATTATACCGGTGTATTCTGGAAATGTTGTTAGTATATCTGCAGTAAAATCATTAATAATTTTATAAAACTCGTTTGGCGGATTTAAATCTTCAAAAGATCTTTTGGTTTCTGTCATTATAAACTTACTAAAAAAATAATATTTAAATCAAACTAATTTAAATATAATATTTCTATTTCTATTTCTATTTATCGATAATAGTTTCTTTTGCAATATTTTTGGCAATTTTCTCATAATTCTTCTCAGCTTCTTCTTTTGTTGATCCTGACATGGAGTTCAAGACAATTTTCATATATTTATCATTTTGCTTAGACTCCGGATCTATATAATTTGGATTTAATTTTTGCCACTCACTAATTTGCTTTATATTCTTATTAGCTACTTGTTTGATAGCCTTTGTTAAATATGTTTTGGTATCATCATCTTTTTGCCATTGATCATCATCTTTAATATATATTGTTTCTCTCTTTGAATCGCTACAGTGAATGGGCCGCTTCGTAAAATCTATACCATTCAAGTTTTTTATAAATACCCTACTAATTCCATCTACATATCCAATTTTTCCTGTTTCTTCCAAATCATTGATGGACAATTTTATTTGATCCACAAAATCAGTTAAATTAATTGCATCTTTGCATGTTTCATTCAAAAATATTTGTAAATTAAATGTTTTATTATTATTGTTATTATAATAAGTATTCCCTGTTTTCTCCGCTAAATTTATGATTGTCTTATTTTGATCAATTAACGTTTGTTGCAATTCCTTGTTTTGTTTAATTAATTCAATAATCAGCTCTGGTGTAATCTCTTGTATATTTGTACTTGTTAGTAATTCAACTTCTGGCACTTTAATTGGCTTATTACATTTTTTGCTGTGTCTCCACAATCCAGAACTATATTGATATGATTTACCACATTCACATACAAACATATCGTTTGGCGTTTTTTCTATACTTTGAATACCCAAATTATATCTTTTTTCATTTAAAATATGTTTTGGTCTTAATATATGTCTAGACCAGTCGCTTTTTTTGCTGCATATAAATGTACAATAGTTGCATGAGAATTTATGTGCGTTTTTTGGCGTTTTTTCTATATCATCCATATCTTTATTAGGATATATAAAAACGCCTAAATTGTTTTTTTTGCAAAAAATTAGTTTCGGCGTTTTTTTGCGCTTTTTTGTATCATTTTTTATCTTTTTGGGTTTTTGATTTGACATTTTTATACAGGTTATTATATAATTTGAATGCATATATCGTCTATATTTTTCAGATTTTCTTTTTTTCGGCGTTTTTTTGCGTTTTTTTATATCATTTTATATCCGTTTTGAGGATATCGAAAAAACGCCGACAAAAATTCGAAAAAAGTTATCATAACAAATTTGCAATTATTTTTTCTGTCATTCAGACCATTATCGTCACAAATCATTTTTTTCATGCATTTTTCAAAACTTTTTTGGGGTTTTCATTTTTGGACATTTTTAAAAATGTCCATTTTCCAAAACCCCCTCGACTTTTATACAAAAAACTCATGATCCCTTAAAAAAAATACAGAAAAAATAATTATCATAATGAAAGCATTTATCGTCTACAAAATTTATTTTGCTTAAATATCGTGTTTTCAGTCACGTTTTTGACCCATTCTTTTGACCCATTCTTTAACTCGATAATTTACCGCACATTATTTATCGATAATTGTTTCTTTTGCAATATTTTTGGCAATTTTCTCATAGTTTTTCTCTGATTCTTCCTTTGTTGATCCTGACATGGAATTCAAAACAATTTTCATATATTTATCATTTTTCTTAGAGTCTGGATCTATATAATCAGGGTTTAAATTTTGCCACTCACATATATTCTTTATATTTTTATTAGCTACTTGTTTAATTGCCTTAGTTAAAGAATTTTTCTGTTCATCTTTTTGCCATTGATCATCCTCTTTAATATATATTATCTCTCTTTTGAAATCACTGCAATGAATTGGTCGCTTTGTAAAATCAATACCGTTTAAGTTTTTTATAAATACCTTACTAATCCCATCTACATATCCTATTTTTCCAGTTTCTTCTAAATCACTAATTGTTAATTTTATTTGATCTACAAATTCACTTATATTTAATGCATCTTTGCATGTTTCATTCAAAAAAACCTGCAAATTAAATGTTTTGTTTTGTGAATTAACAATATTGTTATTCCCAATATTACTTTTTGTTGATAACTCAACCAAACTTTTTTGTAGTTCATTGTTTTGTTTTAATAAATCGTAAAACATTTGTGGCGTTATTTTAAAATCAGTATCTGTCAACTCTGTCTCTACCCAGCAATTTTTCTTGTGTTTCCATAATCCACTTCTTGCCTTGAAAACCTTATTACACTT
>Ga0164297_10004530_pt1 | contig 12361 bp, 8 predicted proteins | sample GEODES058metaG_FD_113539 | JGI IMG/M metagenome (GOLD analysis project Ga0164297, IMG submission 113539) | Dystrophic lake water microbial communities from Trout Bog Lake, Wisconsin, USA - GEODES058 metaG | ecosystem: Environmental > Aquatic > Freshwater > Lake | place: USA: Trout Bog Lake... | reverse complement strand
ATTACAAGGTTACCGCCACCAGTTGTTGTATTGCCAGCAACGTATAGATAACCATCATTTGCTGCTTGCAGACCATATGTAGCATTAACATAGCCACTGCTGTTAATACCCATATCAATGTAAGTATCTTGATCGCTACCGTTGTTTGCGGTTGCAATATAGTCAGTACTTGCACTAGAACCGTTATTTGTATTTTGTTCGTTTACTTGTACGAATCCGTTATAGTTTCCACTGACTTGAACGAGAGTTTGTGCAAGTGGCGTATAACCAGTTTGACCAGCATAAAGTGCATTAAATCCAGTAGTTGGCGCACCATAGAAAATACCACCCTGAGAATAAACATTACTTAAAACGTTATTAATATTTCCAGTAACTGTTAAGTTACCACCAACTGTTAGATTACCACTTGTACTTGCTGTTGTAAACACACCACTATTTGGAACATTTGCGCCGATTGCACCATTGAGATAACCGATTACTTGACCAACACTGTTCAAGTTTCCAACAGTAGCATTGCCACTCACTGTTACGCTTGTAAGTGTACCAATTGATGTAATATTTGGTTGACTTGGCGTAGCACTACCAATAACACCTTCAAGGATAGTTCCAACATTGCCGATCTGCCCTGCGCTTACTGCATTTAATGAAATATTTCCAGTTAATGTTCCACTAGCACCAGTAAAGGTTGCACCACTATTACCAATCGTACCAGCATTCAATGTAGATGCTGCAATAGTTCCACTCACTGTTAAACTTGTTAAAGTTCCAAGTGAAGTAATATTTGGTTGAGATGCACTTGCACTTACCAAAGTTCCTTGTAACAGAGCACCACTATTGCCAATTAGACCAGCACTTACTGAGTTAAATGTTCCGCTTGTTCCAGTGATAGATGCACCAGCATTACCAATAGTACCTGCATTAATAGTCGGTGCCGAAACAGTTCCTTGTGAAGAAATTGTGCTACTTGTTGTTAGCGTAGTAAACGCACCAGTTGATGCAGTTGTAGAACCAATTGGAGTATTTTGAATACTGCCTGCATATAGCGCACCAGCAATACCAGCGCCACCAGCAACTTGTAGAGCGCCACTAGTAGTGCTACCAGAAGATGTAGTATTTTGAACTAGCAATGCACCAAGTTTTAGTGTATCATACACTGTATTGCTATTAAACGTAACAACGTTTCCGCTTGGTTCACCAACGTTACTGAATAGATACCAATCATTATCAATATAATTTCTTACAAGACCAGTATGTTGGTAACTGTTATTATTACCGCCAATAAAGTGTCCATAAAAACCAATATCATAGTTATAAGTGCCGATACCATAACTTTGTAAATATAACAATGGTTCTTGAACTGTTAATATTGATTGTTGAACGGCCTGAAGATTAGCAACAATGAGATTGCCTGCGATATAACTATCACCACCAGCATAGAAACCACCACTAATTTGTAGAGCACCTTGACCAGCGGCATATGAATTTGCAGTATTAGTAATACTTACTGTTGTAAATGTAGCACTATTTGCAGCGTTTGCACCAATAGTACCATTTAAGTAACCTGTAATATTGTTAAGTGCAGTTATATTACCTGCTAATAAGTTACCAGTATAAGTTGGCAGGTAAGCGGCAACATTACTATTACTATAAGTTCCAGAAATTGTAGACGCAAGAGCAACACCATTGCCCCAGTAATATTGCGGACTGTATGTTGCGGTATTAGCAACAAAATTACCAGAACCAATATTGCCTACAACATTTAGACTACTATAAGCACTTATATTGCCACTTGCAGAAACTGTTGTAAATGCGCCAGTATTAGCAGTATTTGCTCCTATGGCACCAGTAAGATAACCAGTTAATTGGCCACCACCACTAGTAGTGAAGCTTGCAGCCTGACTTGCACCAGTAAGAGTAGAAGTTGCACCAGTAAATATAGCACCACTATTGCCAATTGTTCCCGCAATTACGCTTGCTGCATATAAAGTGCCATTGACATTTGCAGTAGTAAACACGCCACTATTTGCAACGTTAGCACCGATAGCACCAGTTAGATAACCAACTAATTGTCCACCATTCGTAGCATAAAAATTCTTTGCAGCAGCATCATTGTTTATTGTCGTTCTACCAGTTGATGCACCAACACTAACTGTTGTTGCGGCACCACCAATATTGAGCGTAGTAGCATTTGCATTAAAGAGTGATGCAGTACCGCTATTGCTTGTATCAATAACTGGATTTGTACCATTTATTAATAGTTGTGTACCATTTGGTAATGCTAATACAGGATTATTAATTGTCGTAGCACCAGTAGCCGCACCCATAACAAGTGAAGTTGCTGCGCCAGCAAAATTCATTGTAGTCGCAACAGTATTATAAAGATTTTGTGTAGATTGGCTACCAACTAATGTAGGATTGGCGATATTTGCTGTTCCGCTTGTAGCGCCCATATTGAGTGCAGTAGCAGCACCAGCAAAGTTCATTGTAGTTGCAATAGTATTATATAAACTGGTAGTTGATGATGCACCACGAACAGTTGTTGGATTTATTACTAATGCAGCACCAGAAGTAGAACCAACTGTAATAGAAGTTGCGGAAGCATAGGCAGATATTGTTGTAGCAGTTCCGAATAAGTTTGCACTAGATTGGTCAGTTGTTATATAACCGTTGCCACGTAAGTTTATACCACTACCAACATTTAATGTACCACTAATACCAGCGCCACCAGTTACTACCAATGCACCAGTTGTTGTGTTAGTAGATGCGGTTCCGCTATCTGCCCAAATATTTCCAGTTGCAGTGATAGTTCCACTAGTATTAAGAGTAGTTAAACTTGCAGTTCCAATAGTAGCATTGTTAAGAGAAACGCCATATGCTTGTAAATTAGCAAAGCCACTGTTATTAATTTGTCCAAATGTGGTAGCAGCAGTAGACTCGGTGGTATATTGCAATTGAAACTGTTGGTTTTGCTCTTCCCAAATCATTGCAACGTTTGTTTGGTTACCACGACCCATAACAAAACCAAGGTCATATGAGGGAGTACCGCTTTGGTTTCGGTTGATGGCTAATAGTGGGTCAGCAACAACAAGATTTGTAGTATCAATTGTGGTAGTTTGTCCATTAACGGTCAAGTTACCAATAGTCATATTGCCTGTATACGTAAAGTTATCGCTTAATAATCCACCTGTAACACTTTTGGCAACTAATTTTGCCGATGCGTAAATGTCACTGTTATATACTTGGTTATTACGAATTCTCGTTAATGCATTCATCACCATCTAAAAATACTCCCACGGAGTATTTATAGGTTATTATTAATTTTATTAGTCCAAATTATTTGATTCACTTGAATCAATAGCATAAAAAACCATAAGTGTTCCGCTTTTATTTGGTATAATTACAGAAGGTTGATTTGCACTAACAAGAACACTACCTGCAGTTTTTTGTTCACCAGTGTTTAAAAAATAATCAACCGTAGATATGTAACATTTTCCAACTGTTGTCATATATGGTTGACCAGCAACTAACACATCTTCATTGTGCACAATTTGTATATTTGATTGAGTTGGTATAACACAAACATATGAACTATTATCTTCTAATGCTGTAATAGTAAAGGTATCTGATGCAATATTACCATCTAATGGCCAAACTGTTCCAACAGTTCCGCCTGTTTGTTGGGGCAACCCAGTATTTGGAAAATCACTTACAAATTCACCACTTATAACATAATGTCTGCGAGCATATGTTTCTGGATTTATGCCAATTTTATTAAGTTTTCTAGTAATAGAATCACCAGCTTTAGTATACACTGTTGTGTTTACTCTAAATTTTAAATCGGAAAAAGTATGCCCTTCGCCTATAGTTACTGTCATTTTACTACAATATCGGTTAAGCTATTTGGTACAGGAATTTCTGTCGGTGTTATGTCTGGTATAGAAAATTCTTTAACTGTACCAATCATATCTTGGAAATCAATGACTTTGCCTGTATTTGATGCATGAGTTTCTTTGGCATCTTGATTTAGCGCAGTTGTTAATCCCATTTTTGCAATTTCTACAATAATTTCATCAGCGGTTTTATCAAGAAATTGATGTGGTTGAAAACTATAAACAGGATAATCATCAACACTATTTTTACTATCATCTGTTGCAAATGATACTAATAAATTATGTTCATTGTCATATCCAACAATTTTAAGATGTAATTTTTCTGCCATTTTCTTTCCTAAAAATATTTATGTCCAAGTAATTTTGATTTGTCCGCCAGCGCCGTTTCCACCACTTGATGATGGAGTTGCACCTAAACCACCACCGCCTATAACAAATGGTATTGTTGAACCAGAAACAATAACGCTCGTAGAATAATATATGTTAGCATAAGCGCCACTGCCGCCACCGCCGCCTGCTGCTTGGTTAGGATTTTTACTTTGTCCGTCAGTATATCCACCACCACCTCCGCCTGCGCCAGGTGTTCCGCCATTTCCGCCATTACTAGCAGCACTGCCAGGTCCACCATTTCCACTAGAACCAGATGATCCTCCATTAGGAGCAGAACCACCAGCACCGCCAACAGAACCACTACTACCACCATTACCGCTGTTTCCATTAGTTTTTGTAACTACGGTTGCGTTTGCAACTGTGCCACTTGCGGTTCCATAGGTTCCGCCACCACCATTTTGTGTTCCATAACGAGTCCCGCCACCACCGCCAGTTCCTCCGCCAGCAGTTACACCAAGAACTACAGTTGAACTGCCATTAGAACCATTATATGTTCCATCATGGTTGCCACTTCCGCCTCCGCCACCACCGCCCCATATTTCAATTTTTAATGTATTGCGATAGAGAGGAACAGTAAAAGTTCCACTGCCAACAGTTGTATATGTAACAGTACCAGGCACAGCAGGATCATTTGGTTGTTTACCATAAAAACTACCGATATCTAAATTTGCAGTTGATCCTGTTGGAAAATTACCATAAACTAAATTACCACTATAATACCAACGTGCACCACGATACACGCCAAGATCATTGCCGAGGGCAAATCCAGTATTCAAATCGCTAATTGCTAATTTTCCACTACTTGGCAATGTACTCATTTTTTAACTCCAAGTAATCCGTATTCCACCAGTTTCACCATTAGCAGCACCGCCTATACCAGCATTACCTAAAATATAATTTAATGTAGAATTATATGGAACTTGACCACCATTGTATATTATTTGAACATAAGCACCAGCACCGCCGCTGCCTCCCGCTCCAATATACTGTCCATTGTTTACAGATAACACACCATCGTGTCCGCCATAACCAACATTAGCATTACCATAACTTACAGCACCATTTGCACCAGATGCTGTTCCAGTTACACCACTATTTCCATTTAAGAATATAAATGTAATAGGATTTGCAATACTTGGATTAGCATTTGCATTTATTGTTCCACCGCTGCCGCCTGCTCCATACTGTGTCATTTATTCTCCATTATGGGTTTGATGGTGTAGTTGTAGTTGTTGCATCAGTTCCATACCCTTGTGTATCTCCTTGAGTAAGGACGGCAGCGCCTGTTGAAGTCAATGTCGTAACAGACCCAGTGTATGTACCATTTGTAAAAAACGAAGTTGTCGTAAAACCATTTTGATCACCAGAAGATATTTGAGTATAAGTTTGATGATGAGGAGCATCTACTAATAGAGTTTGGGCAGGTATGGGAGGATAACCAGCCTTTCCTCCTTGACCACCACCAACAGTTACACCAAGAATATTACTGTCACCACCATCTTCGCCATTATTATTATCTCCATCGCCACCAGAGCCGCCACCACCCCATACTTCTATTTTAATATAGTTACGATAAAGTGGAACAATAAAACTTCCGCTTCCTGCTGTATTAGCAAAATATGCACCAGCACCAGCAGGATCAGTTGCACGTTTTCCATAAAAATCGCTTACTTTAATGGTATTACCACCAAACAGACCAGTAGTAAGATTGCCATCATAATACCATCTTACACCATGATATTGCGTAAGATCTGTTCCTAAACCCCATTCGGCATTAATCTTTGCCAAATCAAGAGAACCACTAAAAGGTAAAGCACCGCCTGGCACACCTGGTGTTGACATGGTTAACTACCTCGTGCTTTTAATGCCTCTACTTCTGCACTTAATTCTTTAATTGCTTGAATCAATAGTGGAATAATTTTATCATATTGAACGGTTAGATAATTTTCACCGCTTTTACTGATACCATTTTCATCTAAATCAAACGGAGCACTATGAATTACTTGTGGTAGAACAGATTGAATTTCTTGTGCAATAACACCAACATGTTCACGATTGTCTCCAATGCCAAGTTTATCAGCAATATCATTGGTATAATATGTCACGCCATTGATTTTATTAACTTTTTCAAGAGCATTTGTAATAGGTGTAATATCTGTTTTCAATCTTTGATCAGAATAGAACGCCACAATATCATTTGTAGCAAGAATATTGCCAGTAATGTTTAGGTTGCCATTATAAGTTACGCCAGCATTACCAGCTATATAATTTGAGTTACTATAAACTGGTATTTGACCTGCAGTTGCAGATGCGCCAACTGGAATATAAACTGTAGACCAGGTCATATTTCCACTGCCATCTGTTTGTAAAAATTGTAAACTTGTACCACCTAAAATTTGAACATTGCCAACATTGCCAAGCACAAGTTTATTTGCACTTGTTGGATTAAATGTTACTGTTCCACCAGTAAATCCAGAAATACCACTTACTTGTAATCCAGTTAGCGTTCCTAACGTAGTAAGATTTGGCTGACTTGCGCTAGCTGATGTAAGTGTTCCTTGAATCAGTGCTCCAGTATTTCCTATAACACCTGCGCTTATTCCACAGGCATAAACATTTCCATTTCCATTTATATCAGTTGTTGCAATTAAATTATTGACTTGAACATTACCATTAAAGTCACTAACTGCACCACCAACATTTATATTTCCACCAATACCTACACCACCAACAACTTGGAAGGCACCACTTGTAGTATTATAAGAAGGATTAATACCACTTACAATACTAGTTTCAGTGCTAGTTGTAACATCTAAATTACCTAAAACAATAAGATTTCCATTAATTTGAACATCGGCGTTACCTAAAATATCCAAAGCATCGGCTACGCCTGCTGCTGTTTTTGTTCTTAATCTGATTATTCCATTATTTTGAGTATTATCAAGATGAACTTCATTTCCTGTAATATTAATACTAGCTTGTCCGCTTGTTCCAACATTAATACCAGTATTATTTGTTACACTTAAAATACCTACTGTACTTGTATTTTGATCTGCTCTCATAAAACTAGCAGCGCCTACACTACCAAGAGCATCAGAATTAGTTGCAGTACCAACAAAACGATTATTAGTAACAAAACTTGTACTTGCAATATTAAAACCAGGTCCAATCGTACTAAATCCAAGTATATTTGTATGGAAAGTTCCAATATCTTTGCTTAAAATAGCATAACGGGTGTTATTAATTTGAAAACTAATTACATTATGCGGAACTGAACTAGTATCTATAATTGTTTCGGCAACTACTGTACCAGTGCTTACTGGGCCAACTGCAATCCATGATGTACCATTATATACATCAAGCTGTCCATTAACTGTATCCCACCAAAAATCACCAATATTTGGATTTATTGGAGAACTTGAACCACTTGTTGCATTGCTAACATTTTTAAAAGCAGTTCCATTATAAATTTTTAATGTGCCTTGTGTGCTATTATACCACAATTGTCCACTTATTGGATTTACTGGACTGCTGCTATTGGAAAAATTTTCCAACATATTAAGAAAATTTTGATCAAGATATTGACCATAGCTTGGCGTATTTCTACCTACCAATGTAATGCTGGTACTAGTATCTACTGTTCCATCAGCAATTACGATTGGGTTGGTTCCATTTGCATGGGTAATGGTATAAGACATAAAAGAGGCTCCTATCCAGGTATTTATGCAGTATTTAATTAATAATCAGACTGGTATATAGGTAGCCGAAACTTTGATATAATTTCCGTTTGTTGAAGCTGTTGCATATACGCTGCAAGTACTACCGCTTATAGATGCACTTAAAGTAAAAATATCACTTGAGGTAGTTATACTTGCATATGCTGTTATTTTAGGAGTTGTTCCATCATGTGTTACTAAAGCCTCTGCACTATGATAATTTGAGTTACCAGGATTACTTGCGCTTATAATATATTTGGCGGTTCTATACAAACCTGTGTTAAAACTATCAATTGTAGTGGTAGAATTATTAACAACCGCAGCACTTACGTTTGCAACAGTAGGTTTTGACAACTGTAGTGTGTTAAAAATATTAGCATTTGCACTATCTATTGTTGCCGTAGTTTGTCCATCATTAATAAACTGTGCAGTTGCAACTGTGTTAATATAATTCATTATTAACTCAGCATTACCATTTACTATACCGCCAATTGTAGTACTTGGAACAAATTGACGAACTTCAATAATATCGGTGCTTAATGGAGCCTCAGTGAAAGTAATAACATTTCCACTTACTGTATAACTTGTTATTGGAATCTGTATTACACCGTTAATACTAACTAATGTTCCATTAGTAGTATTGTTTTGGCTTAAATTAAATTGTGTTGTAACACCATTGCCAGTATTAATAACATCACTAACTACTGAAGTTGTGCTACCTTCTGTTCCAACTGCTTCCCATCTACTACCAGTGTAAACTTCCATATAACTATATGTTGTATTCCAACGAACCATTCCATTAATTGAATTAGATGGATAATTTAATGCTGTGCCAATTGGCAATAACAACGCAGTATTGCTGTTGATTGCAACAATGCCACTGCCCGTTGGATTAAGATTTATATTGCCATTTGTTCCAATGCCAAATATATTGGCAGTAATTAGATTTGCAGTTACATTATATGCACCAATATTTCCACCATAAGTTGGCAAATAACTTGCAACATTTGCATTGCTATAACTAGTTACACCAGTTAAGTGACTGCCATCTCCATAAAAACTATAGGCAGTAACATTTCCAAGAGTAGATATATTACCAGCATAAAGATTGCCAACAATGCCAGCACCACCTAATGTATAGAATGAACCACTTGTTGTATTACTTGCATTGGTTGTGCTACTAATAACAAAACTATTTGTATTTGCTCTCATACGAACAAATTCATTTGCAACAGCAATACCACCAAGTGAGAATATAATATCGTTAAGTGTAGTTGTGCTTAAAACAAGATTACCGCCACCAGTTACGGTATTACCAGCAACATAAAGATAACCATCATTTGCTGATTGTAATCCATAAGAAGATTGATTATAACCACTGCTATTAATACCCATATCAATATAGGTATCGTTCTGGTTTCCGTTATTTGCGGTTGCTACATAATCTGTTGAAGCTTGAGCACCACTATTACTATTTTGGTTATTAATTTGTGCAAAATTGTTAATATTACCACTAACTTGAACAACTGTGTTTGCAAGTGGTGTAAAACTTGATTGACCAGCATACAATGCGTTCATACCAGTTACTGGCATTCCATAAAAAATACCACCTTGGGTATAAACATTTGCAAAAATATTATTAATATTGCCAGTAACGTTTAAATTACCACCAACTTGGACGTTGCCATTTGCTTGAGCATTATTAGCATAAGCCATGCCATTGAATACTGTTGTGTTATTAAAAGTAATAGGAGAAGCAAAATTTGTAATACCACTTTGTCCAGTATATCGTGCGCCAACCATATAAACTACGTTGCCTGTTGAACCATTCCATGTTACTGCACTTGGAACATTTGTATCAGCAAAATTAAGAATACCCGCTTGATAATCAAAATACCAACTATCACTATTTCCACTGCCTGCTTGAGGCAGTGAAACACCATATGTTTGAGGAGCAGTATTTCCACTTGGAGCAGCATAAACTTGTAATTGATAACCAGCGCCATATTGTGTTGGAATCCAGTTGGTTAAATTAGTTGCCCAAGTTTGGTTAGTTGTGCTTTCTGCCAGATTCACACTTTGAACAGTTGTAGATAAACTATCACGATAAACAGTAACAACCGCACTATTTGCACTTGGCAGTGTAGTTACGCTAGGAATCAAAAAGTCTTGTTGCCAAATTGTAGAACCAGGACTTAATAGCGGACTTGCATTGCTTTCATTGCTTGGACCTTTGGCTGTGCTTGTATCGGTCTTGGCAACGCCATAACCAACTTTTTTTAGCAAATAATCAACAATTTGTGTTTGTGAAATAGCCATTAGTTAGTTGCCACCTGTATGCTCAACGCAGTCAAACTTTGACCACTGGTTAATTTTACACGAACGTAAACTTCGTTGCTTTGATTACCTGAAGTGCTCGTATTAACTGTTCCAAATGTACAAGTATAACTGCCATTTGATACTAAACTATTTAAGACAGCATTTCCGCCAACTGCACAACCGTTACTGCCATTACCGCCAGCACCAGCACCTGGAATACCACTACCAGCATAAGCACTACTCATACTATACCAACCATTTAGAGTGCTATAAGTTGGAGAAATGCCAGGCAATGCTACCCAAAGACCAGAAATAGTGCCACTGTACTGAATATTAAATTTAGCAAGTGCGCTTTTAGCAAATTTGAATGTAAAGTATTGTGCGCTGCCCTGTCCACTTAAATTAGGACCAACTGGTTGATAACCGCTACTATAGTTTGTTTGATCAAATTTTAGAACAGTTGCAACTACTGTTGCATCAGTTGTGTAAAATGGTCCAGTTTGACTGTTAAATGCAGCTTCACTTCCTGTAAATGCGGGAGTATCACTTGCGCTTCCACCATCTGGATTTACAATGCGAAATGTGCTAGGCGCACCACTTAGTGCATTTGTTAAACTTGTTTCTTCAATTTGCGTTGTTGTTCCTGTTTTATAAAGAACTGTAACACCAGGTGAAAATGATTGTGCAGCACTGCTATAACTGTTATAAGCTGTTAAGCTAGGTCCGCTACTGCTACTACCAAATCCAGTAACTCCACTTGCAGTTGTTGTGAAATATGCACTACCACTGCTTACATAAGCATTGCGTGTTAGCGGAGTTGTAACGCCTGCTTGTGTATATGTAACACTACTTGGTGTAGAAATTGCTCCACCAGAAGAACCGACAATAAATGTATCACTACTATAATAGGTATCGCCACTTAATTTTGCAACGTTACCAACCAAACGCCATACCGAACTGCTGTTAAGATGCGGAACTGTTGAACTAAATGTTGCACTATTGGTTGTTAATGCAATACTGCTATTGCTCCATACGGGTGCACCAGGATTGTTGTTATCATAATACCAACTTACAGCATTAGTATTTGCACCAGCCGTATCAGTTAGATATACTTGATTCCATCCCGCAACCGAGTTGGCACCACTTCCCTGTGCACTAAAACTACTCCAGAATCCGCCAGCACTTCCACTTAATACACTATAATCTTGATTCAAGGTAATAATAAGTTGACCATAAGTTCCGTTATTATTATTTCCTGGCGTCATATTGCGATAACCAGTAGCAACACCATTAACTATAACTTGAATATTTCCGCTATCGCCTGGTCCTTGGCGAGAGAAAGTGTTAGTAGTCATGTTTGCAGAACGAATACCATTTGTAACGCTTGTTCCAGCACTGACACTTAAATTACCCCAACCGCTATTATCAGTTTGGGTAAAGTTAGTCATACGACCCAGTGTAGATAATCCACTTAAACTTAATGCACCACTATTCGGAAAATTGCCAGGACTTGGTGGAACAAGTTTTCCTAATACCTGATTCAATTTTGCGATACCATCAGTTACATAAGTTGCTGTTGTTAAAGTAACTGCATTTGAAACTAGTTGCCCAGAAGAATTTGACCCCAAAGGAATTGTGTTACCAATAACATTTGTTCCAATTGCCGCATCAACGTAATATTTTGTTGCCGCATCAGTGCTATATACTGGCGCTGAAAGGTTTCCAATGCGTTGATTGCTAGCATCAATATTGCCAGCATAGCTGTATAAAGATAAATTACCAGTTGTAGCGGCAATAGTATTATTATTGATAAAAACATTACTTAAAGTAGTAGTGCCATTTACTGTTAAAGAATTACCAGGTAAATTATTATTAATACCTACGCGGCGATTATTGGTATCAAAATACATCAAATTGCCATCAATAATAAGATCAACATTAAATCGCAGAAGGTTGTCCTTCAACATATTTCCGCCAATTTTACCGATTACTGCCATCTTTTATACCCTATTTTTATATTTATGGAAAAATAATTTTTAACTTTTT
>Ga0164297_10004528_pt1 | contig 12367 bp, 8 predicted proteins | sample GEODES058metaG_FD_113539 | JGI IMG/M metagenome (GOLD analysis project Ga0164297, IMG submission 113539) | Dystrophic lake water microbial communities from Trout Bog Lake, Wisconsin, USA - GEODES058 metaG | ecosystem: Environmental > Aquatic > Freshwater > Lake | place: USA: Trout Bog Lake... | reverse complement strand
TCCCACTCTTCCAACTCGGCGGGATTGCCAGCATATACTTTTGCAGACATGCCAAGATTAGTCGTCGACTGTAGATCACTTAGCGAAGGCGCCGCAACATTAAGACGATGCATTGCATCCTGGAACGCGTCAACCGTCGTCTTATTTTGTAGCGCAGTGCGCTGTGCTGGGCCCTTAGATTGAATGCCCTGTAGCTTACGGCCCAGGATAACTTGGGCACGTAGACATTGCTCGCGCACCGAGCTAGCAAACGCCGACACCTTGGTGTCGATGTTGTGCCGTAGCGCATGCCCAACGATAGACTCAAAGACGGCACGAAGCTTTCCGTACATCGTATAGAGTCCTTCGCATGTCTCGCACACCGCTTGCAATGTATTGTCATCCATCACTGGCAGGTATGCGCCGCCAAATGACTCGACGGTGTCATTTAGTTCAGCCATGTCTGCTAAAATCGGCTCAAACGCCGAAGTCGCAGACTCGACGGCGTCGGCGCCGCCCATTTCAAACTCGCCAAGAAGCGGTGATAGCCGTGACAAAATATCCCGCGCAAGCCGCGTAGCGTCTGCAACCTGCCCTGGCATGCGGAAACCGGCTGATCCACGCGCCGCTTGCTCAGCATATACAGACATGCCATGCCCGGTACGTCGACCATGGCCTTCATTTCCGGGCTGTTGTGGGTTTTCTTCGGGTTGCACCGCCCTATTAAGTGTATCGTCATTTGTAAGTTGACCTGGCGCAGTATTTGGCGTCTGCGCAGGCGGAGCGTCATTTGGATTGTGAACAGGAGCCCCAGACGCAGGCGCGGCAGCTGGTGCCGGTTGTACGCCATTGGGCGTATCCGCGGTGCCATTCTGTGGTCGAACTTCCTCCAAGTGATCAATCGCTTCACGAGCCGCGTCTCCGGCTTGCCCGGGTGTAAGCGTTGGAGCCGCATCAGTTGGAAGCGGCGGCGGCGGTGGCGCTGCGACGGGTTCCCCCCCTCGAGGATTATCCGGACCGTCTGGATTTTGAGGCGGGGCTCCCGGTCCGCCAGCACCTGGTGGTTGACCAGGTGCGCCAAGCGGTGGAAGGTTATCCGCCGGTGGCTGCACGTTATCAGCAGCCTGTGCAGGTGCAGACGTCGACGGCGGTGGCACCGCGGACGCGAGCTGCTGCGCAAAGGAAGGATCTTCCGACACAAATCGACGAATGTTGGATTCAAAAGCAGCGACACGCTCAGGTGCTGGTGCATTTGCAAGCAACGTCGCCGTCTGTGCCATCATCAGCACCCGTGCCACAAGACGCCCAATCGACTTCCACGTTTTCGTAGGGTCCGTCGAGCCTTGTAGCGGCGTTGCTGTTCCATTTTTTGATGCTTTAATATTGGCATCGATTGTAGAAAGCAGCGACGACAATTGGCTGGCTACAAGGCTTGCATCCGTAGGCGTCACCGCGTCTTTGCGAAACAGTGCAATCAAATCGACGGCTGCTTTTGCAAACGCCGGCGTCGACGGCGTTTCGCCAAGGTCCACAAGCTTTAATGCAAGCTCCACGGCGCCTGAATTCGGCGACCGACTAACGGAACTTGTCGCACGTGCCACATGCTGCCCCTGTGCACTCAGATAGCCACGCAAATCGGTGAGTGCAGCCTTGTAATATCCATACTTTCCAGCTCGGTCATTGCCATCGGCGCCCATTGAACCGGGCTGTGACCCCGACGGAAAATAATTTGTAGGGTAACGCACGGCACCTGGAGGCGCGGCGCCCGGCGGCGCGTCGCCGCCCATCATGCGCCGTGTTAATGCAGCACGCAGCGCGCCATTCATGGCACGCTGTTCCTCGTTGGCACCACGCCCGAGTGCACCTGCTAGGCCCCACACAAACGACGAGTCCGGGTCAAGACCATTGTCCTGATGATCATATGAAAATGTAGACGACCGAATGCGTGGCTGCCCGGTATTTGCCTGACCAGTGTACCCACGTGACCATGCTGCTGCACGTGACGTATTGTTCATCTGGTTCATGTAATACGACGGGTATGCCGTGCGCATCGCGTCGGTACGCGCACGCTCGGCGGCGACCTCGCGCGGCGTAAGACCTACGCCTCCAAACATTTCCTATGCTTGCAGCATACACAATTCAAAAAATCTCAAAAATAAACCTAAATTAAAACCAACTTTTTGTAAAACGTTTACGGTTCCACATATAACGTTTTATACAATACAATGCACTTAAATACTATAAAATATACAGTATTTAATAAAGCCCGTGAGCCTTGACCATTTTTGATGCTGTGATCATCGGCACACCGTGCTTGGCCATCACCTCCTTGACAATTGCGTTGCGCTTTGCCGTCTTGGGGCCCGCGCCTCCACGGCGTGCACGCTTGATCCGAGTCGGGGGTCGCCCACGCCGCCGGGGAGCACCCAAACCAATTGCACCAAGGCCAGCATTGAGAAGGCTGCCACCGGGCACAAAATCAAGGGCTGGCTTGGCAACACTGGCAATCGTCTGTGTAATTGGATTTGAAATGACGTCCTTGGCCTTGTTGAACACGTCGCCAACGGTGCTTGCAGCACGGCTAAACCCACTCTTAATGTCGTCCCACCACCCCGCGCCGTGGCACCGCTTGCACAGGCGACGCCCCGAGCCGAAGCCACCTGCGGAGCATAAAAAAACGAAAAACAAAAACAATAATTAATTCTACGTTCGGTACACAACAAACATTTTTTTTATTTCACTACTCACTTCCTTTGCACGACGTGCACATAGGCATCTTGGACGACACGTGAGAAAAGATAGAAAACAAGTGTAAAAAGATGAAATGAATTGTACGATTTTTCTATGTTCGTATCATAAGCAAAATTTTGTATGGCTGATCAACCGGCTGCTCCAGCCGCTCCCCCTCCCACTACCGCCGCCCCCACTCCGGCTGCCCCGGGGCCATCACCGTCTACCCGTGTCGACTTTCTCGCCTCGGAAGCGTCATACTCCAAGACTCCTGCAACGTCGCTCCCGGACGGGTGGACGCTTGTTTTGAGCACTGCTACCATTAAAATTTATCAGAATGGAACATCGTATCTAATCGCAGTTCGCGGTACCGCCGACGCCCGTGACGTGGCATCATGGGCAAGTGTCGCTGCAAATAAGCTGTCAGGAAAAGATCGATACAAGGAAGACTACAAAATTGTGACAGACTTTGTTGCAAAACATCCGTCACCGCCAGCATCGTATTATCTAACAGGACATTCGCTTGGATCAGCGATTGCACTCCAGCTACGGCGTGACATCCCCGCGCTCAATGTGGCTCCAGGAACTGCGTTCAATGGCGCCCTTCAACCGATTGATTTGTTAAAGCCAGATGCTCGGTTCCACGAAGTGTATGCGTCACGAGACCCCTTGTATTTGGCAGAAGGGCATTTTTATCGCAACCACGAAGTCAAAGAGAACCCGTCCTTAAAGCCGCCGTCCAAGTGGAACTTGATTGCACAAGCCGCAGACAAGCTTGCCAATCACAAGCTTTCCTTTTTTTCCAGTATTTTGGGTGGATCAGCATGGCTACACCCGTCGTATGCGCGCGGTGGAGCACTCGCAAAAGCAGAAGCAAAACCACTGAGCGACTCGGACTTGTCGACGTTGTTACCGGGAATCAAAATTACGTCCTACCCCCAGCTAGCAAGCATGCAATCGATCGATGACGTTCTTGATAGCAAGGGGCGTGGCATTATCTTGATTTTGACGACAGGTCCTAACGACGGGCATTGGGTGGGACTGCTCAAGTCGCCGGCGCACAAGACGATCGAATACTTTGACTCGTACGGCAATGCGCCTGACTATGATTTGGAGCACTGGATCTCACCACACAAACGCGCACAGCTCAAGGAAAACGCGCCGTACCTTACACAGTTACTTGACAAGGCACAAGACAATAGCGATGATATTGTGTGGAATCGCACCAAATTTCAAAAGGATGGTGGCTCGATTTCAACATGCGGCCGCCACGTCGCTGCTCGTCTGCTGAATGCAGACGAGACGCTACCCGTGTATACGGCAATGGTTCGACAGTCGGGAATGCCGCCGGACGAATTTGTTACTGTGTTAACAGATAAAATGTTGGCAGAGTCACGGGCCCCGCGAGGAGCGTATGCAAGTGGCGGAGCACGCAAACGACGTCGTGAAGAAAACATGGAAGAGAAGGAGCAGGAAGATGGAACGCCTGATCAGCAGTTAGCAGAAGCTACTCTTCAACAGCCAGATTACGTGCGCATCCCACTACACGCTCCTCCAATTCTTGATAATGAAACGACTGCCCCGCACGAGGAAGTCTTGCAAAAATCTAGTTCGGAAGAAGGGGCACCGGCATGGGATATATACGAAAATAGACGCAGTGCAGCCACATTTGCAGATATTGCAGCGCGTCGACAACAGAAACACGATTACATGATAGCACTTGGAGACAAGGTTAATCGTATCGAACAGCTGAATGATAACGCTTTATATTGGGAAGACCGCTTAGAAGAGGCCGACCGCAATGTCGAAATTGCGCGTCGAAACAGGGCACCGCAATGGGACATTGACTCGTTGATGTTTTACCGGGACAACGTCGAGCGTACCTATCTCGAAGCGGACACTGCTCTTTACGAAGCTGAAAAGGCTGCAGGTGGAACGTACAGAACATTGTTAGGAAAATATGAAGAACTCCAAGCTGTTCATCCACCGGAAGAAGAATATGATGCCAGCATCGAAGCACATAGAAAAGCGTATTCAACATTCTTTCCAAGGAATGTGCGCGTTTTGCAAGGATATCGACAAAAGACAGAAAACAAAATTAGAAGACTGCACGAGTCAGATAGTTTTTCTGAATACGATAAACAGGAAGCAGACAAGGCGTTGCGACGCATTGATCAACGTTTAAAGGAGGAGCATCTTGGCAAAGATTCCAAAAAGATGGCATCTACTATTACAAGACTGCCTGAAGACGTCCGCGGGTTAATTGCCGAGTACACGGGCGCTTTTGTACCAAAAGAAAAACTCGGGGAACAGTTTCACGATCCGGAACGTCCTATACAAGAAGCATTTTCACAAGGCATCAAACTCCCACCAAACTTTGAAGCCATTGAACATCGACACGTTTTGGATCCTTCGATTCACACGCATACATTGCAACAGATGAGAGAAGCTGTCACTGTTCGCGCCCAGTGGATGAACCAGATGCTGCACAATTACCGGCCAGCTCTTATTACGTTTATGAACGCCTGGAATGCATTTGTCGATGCAAATCTACGGATTCCAACACCGGCAGAACTACCACGGCCATGGGGCGGCGCGGGAGGCGGCAAGCCGCACTTGATAAATACCGACGCTGTAGGATACGACCACATTCCGCCGCGGCCTATTAATAGTGAATATTTTCATAGACACATGCCGAATGTGTATTTAGCACAGGGCATTTATTAATTTTTTACAAAAAATGGCGGCCCCAAATAACGAGGAAATTTACGTAAATGTGTTGACATTTGCGTCAGGGCAGGATGGCCACCCGGTGCCGCTAATTTTCAATGAAACACGCAGCACGCCATTCTTGACAAATGCGCGCGCTTTTAAGCTTGCGATTATGCGCTTTCAAGTGACGTACCCACAGCTGCCTGTGTGGATTCCTCTCATTGATAGCAGCGCGCCATCGCCAAATGATACCGTCTATTACGTCGGGTTTGCAATCGCGCCGTGCGACGATCAGCAGCGTGTTCAAGCAGGAGAACCTATTGCAGGCGCGTCCGTGCGTGTTCGTTGGAGCCCGGAAAATACCAAATTTGGCATTCCTCAGTGGCCTCCCCTGCCAGGCAATAGTTATCTCGCAGACGACGATTCTTCTCGATACTACTGGGCAACGTCTGTACAAAAAGTATTGGATACATTTAATGAGGCGTTTGAAATTGCGTGGTTAAACGCTGTCGCAAATGCGAAACAATGGCTTCAGGACAATTGGACTGGATCTGATATACCTGCAGTCTATGTGGACCCAACTGCAGATAATAACATAATCTTCCTTGGGTCACTTGCAGATGGAAGTCCAGATTATACGGATTCACCCACTGTAAGTATTCAGCTGGTTCCTGGATCATATTCGTTCGAAGCATTTGCTAATATGGTCACAGAACAGTTTCTCAGTGTTCGAGGATCTTTAATTACGTCCAATGGGGTTGATATTTTTGAAGTTGTTGTCATTACAGCAGAACTTGTATCGCTTGGTTCTGTTGGCAGTTATAACTTAAATATCGTCTACACTCTTCAATTGGTTTCAGATCCTACAAGCACTACTGCGGATAGAGCGCATCTTTACTTTGATTACAATGGACTTAGCTGTTTAACGTATCCACTTGCTCCAATTCCTTTAATTACTACTGTGGATCCTACAAATAGAGTAACAGAAGGCAGTATTACAACTAACGCTCCAATTACAGCTGCTATAACTACTCAAGGAGTATGTGCGTGGGCATCTACAAGTGATCTTATCCCCCCTGCTCCAAAAATCGTGCGCACTGGATCGTCGTATTCACTTGCATTTGATCCTTGGCCATTTTTTCCTCAAATAGCTCCATCGTATGCTTTTGAGAATAAACGCTGGAACAGTCATAAGACATCTCCTCAAGCATACGTAATTTTGAGCGAAGCTGCATCGACATTTTTATCCGGCTTACCTACATATGTCGATTCTACGTTGGTCGACTCGTCGTCGTTGTTGCAAAATCCCAATAGCTCTGGCGTAACATATTGGGCGCTTGCTGATAATCTGGCAGAAGGAGAATTTGTACCTTCCGAATGGGACAATACGCCTGTACATATTGTCAACATAGATTTTCAGACGTGTACTAATGTTGTTCCACCAATCAGTGCATCGTCAGGTCAAGTTAATTTAATACCTCATACAGGTCCAGTCATTTCTGATTATACCCCACAGCCGTCGGATTCAAGTACATCGGATTTCTTTCCTCGTTTGTACCCACCTGTTACTACGACATTTTCGCGTCCAGTGGTGTACGTTCAAAATTATTCAAATCCATCTGGCGATCTTGTCGATTCACAATATGCCTACGCCGCAAACACCGCTGGATATGCATACTTTCCATTTGAGCGCGATCCATCGGACAACTGGTCGCCTGTGGAATCAATCGCATTTGCAACGCCTACGCTTCTAGCGGCTCCAGAAATTAATTCCACGCCGTCAATTGTCAATGATGACAATAATGCCGCTCCGAGCACATCGGCGGCGTTCGCAAACACGTTCACGGACATCTCACTTCCGCTGACAGGCGGCGCAGTGGATTGGCAAGGCAAGATTTTGTACACACCGAGTGGCGAGTTCCGACGCATTGATTTGACAGCGGCGCAGCCGATCACGGTGATTTCATTTATTGTGTACTGGCGGTGCATTATCAACAATGCACTGTATACGCTGCGTGTGGCGCCAGGCGGATCAGCGTCGCTGAAATTGCTGTTTGAAAAGCGGTTGCTCGCCAGACAGGGTTGAACCAAAATCGCGCTTCCGTTTTTTTAATGGTAAATTCGTAAAATTAATTTTTTGTTCAAAAATTCTTGTTTGTGCAGATTTTTCTTTTTGCATTGCATCTGCACATACAGTATTTTCTAATATAGTTTCTTGCTTGTCAGCGTGTAGCCGCAAGCGGGATAATATATAGAATTTTGACATTTTGTTATCATGGCGGGTGTCGGCATTTCCAAGGTCCCCGTGTGGGCGTCGCCGCTGGCGCCCATCCAGCCCGTGTATGCCGTCAAGCACGGCGCACAGGCCAATACGGTGCAGATTTTCCAGGCGCTGTCGCAGACGACGTCTAACATGACGTTCCAGATTCAAGTGCCGTCGCTGACGACGTACATTGATCGCACGCTGCAGCTTCAGTCGACGGTGTCAATTCAGATCAATTGCGTTGTTCCGAACGGATTTGCTGCTACTACAAATCCGCAGGAGCAGTATGCTGCACTTGTTCCTGGGCAGAATTTCTCGCTTGCTGCGTATCCACTGCATTCGCTGATTTCAAATCTTCAGCTTAGTGTTAACGACGCACAGGTGTCATCAAACTTGGCGCAGTTTTTCCAGATTTGGCTGCGTCTTCATGATTCTGCACTGGGTCGTCAGCGCAAGTCGACGCCTTCAAAGCTTGATTTCTTTGCAATGGCACCAGAGGGTTCAAGCTACAATATTCCTCTTAAACTGTATGGAACATCTGGTGCAACTCCCCCTACGGCTCTCACTGGCCAAGCGGGTAATCCGGCGTCTGGCACTGGTCAGATTTATGGCAATGGTACTGGTGTTGGTGCAACTACTCAGACAAATCCTTGCAATCCGTTGTTTACGCATTGCGTCGCAAGCCCGTATGGCGGTGTTGACATGACGCCGTATGGCCAGGAGCCTCCCAACGGTGCTTGGCCAATTCGCTGGCTGACTACCGATGGTACCGATTTTGTGTATAAGACTGTTACGAACGTTGGTACAAACGGTACTCCGTCCAGTGTCCAGGTCGTTTTGATTGGCAACGGCCTATACTACGCTGGCTCTGCCGTTGCTGATAATGCAACGTGGGCCGTTGTCGCTCAGTTTACTGTTTCAGAGCCTCTGCAGATTTCGCCCTGTGCTGTTGGCGGCGAGGCCGGCGAGCCGGAGTCCGGGTTTTATGCTATTACCAACTTCCAGATTACTGCGCAAATGCAGTCTCCGGACGTTGGTCGTATCATTCGATTCACGACCGCTCCGGCAAGTGGAGCAAATGCATCTGCTGATGATATCCCTTATACCAAGATTTCAAGTGTACAGTACGCATCAGGCGCATCTGTTAGTGCGTTTACGAATACGCAGATCATTGCGCACTTTTACACACCGCCGATCGACCTTCCACTACCAGAGTACACGTCTCTTCCACTTCAAAACTGGGTGAATTACCCATACCAGCTCGGCGGAGCTGGTATGGCAGCATCGGACATTAACTTTAAGTTCGGTGGTGTTACTTCCCAGGCAATTCCATCAAACGTTGTGAACTTCAATCAGATTCCTGATTTGATCGTGTTGTCTGCTGAACCGACAAAAACTGGCACGTCAAGTGTTTATAGTGCAACGGCTGGCACACCAGCTGTAACCTACTTTGACAGTTATCAGACAGGGTTTTACAACTTTCCTATTACAGCTCTGTCTGTAACGTTCAACAACATTTCAGGCCTCTTTTCCAACTGGACGGCATATGATCTGTGGCTTATGAACAAGCGTAACGGCATCGACGTGCCGTACCTACAGTACATTGGTTATGCGTTGTCCAATAACAACCTAGGTGTCTATCGCGGTGCTGGCGATTCCTTAGTTACCAACTACAATCCGTTTGTTACCTATCCGACGGGGGCGAGCAGATATTCACAGCTTACTAGCGTGCCGCTCGTGCTGGCCTTGGGCATCGACATTCCCCTATTCCCTGGTCTCGCGCCTGGTGTACAGGGATCGTATTCGTTCTCGGCGATTGTTACGATTAACAACACCACGCCGACGGTGCAGTACCCCGTCGTCAACGTCATTGCCATTTCATCGGGATATATGACGACGCAGAACGGCAAGACGGGCATTTCGCTTGCTCCTATTTCTTCAACGGATGTTCTCGATACGGGCGGCATCGCCCCCGACGCTGCGCCGCTTACGGTGTCGGACACGATGAAGAAGGTTGGCGGTGGGTTCCGTTCGCACCTGGCCAACTCGCTGTCGCGTTCGGGTGGCCGTCGTGCGCTGATGATGCGCACAATGGGTTATGGCAAAGCGTCGGCTGGTGGTGAGCCCGAGAGCATGGCGTCTGGCAGCGGCAAGCGCGGGCGCGGCATGACGAGCGGTGGTAGCGACATTCTCGATCGCTATCGCGATTAGGCTAAGCAAGTAAGGTCAGAAACGTATACACGTTTGTAATGCCGTCAAGTTGGCGTGTACAGACTGTTACGTCGTCTGTGAATAAAAGCGGCTGCGAGCCAACAGCAAGAAGTGCGGTATTAAGACTTCCAAGGCTTGCTCGTCGCGCCTTTTTTGCCTTGCACAAGAGACACGCGAGATCATGGAGCGTGCCATCTGGATACTGTGCTATGTGCGCATCATATCCAGCGCCTGCCGATAAGCGGTACGTGACAATCGACTTGTCTTTTGCTTGCTGTTTGCATTGAAACACAAATGCGTTTGGATGTGTTTGTAAACACGTTTGACGCTTAGGAGCACGTTTCGGTTTTTCAAACAAAGTAGATTCTATACTGTCATATGAATGTGTGGTATCTGAATCAGTTTCATCGCTCTCTTCTTCCAAATCTTCAAGATAACGAGGCGTTTTACTCGACTTTGTCACAGCCGGTGGACGCTTCGGCATCTTCAGACGTCTGTAACGTTTGGAATGAAGAAACGAGATTGTCTGCGTCTGGATTGCCACTGTTTTTTGGAGCGGCAGGTACATCGTCGCCTTCAAAAAGAACCCTGTCGTCGTCCGTCACGCCAACAACTTTGCGTGCAGTGACGCCGCACAAGAGCTCGCCCTTAGGATATGACGCCTTGATTGCATCCTGCCGAATCTTGTACTCATCATCAGCCATGGTATTGCGAATGTAAACACAAATTCCAGACATGATGGAGATATAGACTTCCTCTTGAGACTTGTTTAGAAGAACTGCAAAATCTGTCAATGTCATTGTTTCGGTATCAACCGAACAAAACTCGATCTTCTCGTTGTGATAACGAGTCTGAAGCTCCACTGCAAGATCAGAGTTCGTCTTGAACCACCACTTGCACGACGTCTTCATCACTTCTAGAGTGAAATCCGTGCGTATGTCGTCGGCCGATAGCGCGAGCGACGCATTCTTGACGACGTAGCAAACCGTCTCAGAATTTTTCTGACTCCGAAAGTCGGAATCAACACGAAAACGCGGCGTCTTCTTGTCAGCGCCATTTTCATCCTTTGTATCGTTTATCGCAGACATTTTGTAAAAAATAAAAGAGAAGATTCATTCAATATCGCTCTCATCATCATCGGCCTCAGAATCGTCGTCGTCGTCCTCTGTATTTGTAAGCTCTGCCTCCACAGAAGACTCGGCATCACTATCCTCGTCGTCTGGCTCGCCACTAGCAGCCTTCTCCTGCTGCCGCTGCTTCCATTCAGTGACCTCGTCGTCAAGTGCCTTTTCGCGTGCAGCCACACGATCATCGCCGATCTGCACAGGATTCAGCTGCTTGTACTCCATCCAATGCATCCACTCCGTGCGAATAGAATTCATGGACGACGAAAGCGTAGGGACGTTCACGACGGACGCAAGATACGTGTATTCGGATGCGTTGCGTCGTGGAATGGTAATAGAACGTGCATATAACGGCTCGCCACTGCCGCTTGCTCCGATTTGCGCTTGCCAGTGCGAAAAGATAGCTGGTAGAACAACGGCCCAGTGCTTAAGTTGCTTGATGTAGGGGGATTTACGTAAGATGTTGCGCTGTCGTAGCTCTTCCTGAATGACTTCGGGGTTGGAGCAGTACGGATCAACGGCTTGCGCAGGCTGGCCTCGAAGGCTATACTTGCCTGCCTTGCGTGCTGCAAACATAGGCTTGTAGGCCGTTTCCTTCATGTCAATTGCCAAAATATCTTGAACAGCGGCAACTGGATCCGGAGTTGACTCCGCAGCTTCCGTTGCAGGCTTGGGTTCGTCGGCTGGCGTGTCGACCGTCGTATCCTCTTGAGACGCGGAAGACGCATCAGATGGCTCTTCATCGTCAACATCTGCTTCATAATCTTCATCTTCGTCGTTATGACTGGAACAGTCGCAGCTTGATGCATCACAACAATCATCATAAGATGACTCAGATGACTCGTCGTCTACGTCATCGTCATCATCAACAAATTCCGGCTCATTTTCTTCTGCATTGTATTTCGAATCCAAACGCTGGCGTTTAGAACGCTTTTTTGTATCATCGTCTGCCATTCTTGGAACGTTTGCGTTTTGTTCCACGGGGTTCTTCTTCGTCAGCGACCGAAATATTTCGTTTCGACAAAAACGAAGTTATCGCCGCAACCGATGTTTTATCGGGACTGTCAACGCCCTTTTCAGTAGATGCCGCGTCAGCGTTGTCCGCGTAATAATGCTGCATGTATACGCCTGTCTGTGTAGCAATTACACGTGGCATTCGAACGTAAAATCCCACCCAACGAGAATCAGTTGTTCGTAGAACTTTTCGCGTCGCCTTTGGTTCGAGACCAATGTACTCGTCCATCAAGTACTTCATAAACTTGGGGTTGGTAGACAAAGGGAATGTAATGATCCAGGACGCCTCGTTAAGAATGGCGCGTGTTTTCTCGCGATCAGCTGCGACGTGCAT
>Ga0164297_10004527_pt1 | contig 12368 bp, 13 predicted proteins | sample GEODES058metaG_FD_113539 | JGI IMG/M metagenome (GOLD analysis project Ga0164297, IMG submission 113539) | Dystrophic lake water microbial communities from Trout Bog Lake, Wisconsin, USA - GEODES058 metaG | ecosystem: Environmental > Aquatic > Freshwater > Lake | place: USA: Trout Bog Lake... | reverse complement strand
GCTCCACGCTCAAGTTGTGCCTTAGAAGCTGCATCTAGGTCTGAACCGAATGCTGCGAAAGCTTCGAGTTCGCGGTACTGAGCCAAGTCCAAACGGAGACGACCAGCGATCTTTTTAATAGCCTTTGTCTGAGCTGAACCACCAACGCGTGATACCGAAATACCTACGTTAATAGCAGGACGTACGCCAGCGTTGAAGAGGTCGGTCTCAAGGAAGCACTGACCATCGGTAATCGAAATAACGTTTGTAGGAATGAAGGCTGAAACGTCATTTCCCTTTGTTTCGATGATTGGAAGACCAGTCATCGAACCGCCGCCGAGCTCGTCAGAGAGCTTTGCGCAACGCTCGAGCAGACGTGAGTGCAAGTAGAAGACGTCTCCTGGGTATGCCTCGCGGCCTGGTGGACGGCGAAGGAGCAATGAGACTGAACGATAAGCCTCGGCTTGCTTAGAGAGGTCATCAAAAATAATGAGGACGTGTTGTCCGGAGTACATCCAGTGCTGACCAATTGCAGAACCGGTGTAAGGAGCGAGGTACTTGAAACCTGCTGGGTCAGATGCTGGTGAAGCAACGATCGTGGTGTATTCCATTGCGCCAGCCTCTTCAAGAGCTGCGCGAACAGATGCGATAGTTGAACCCTTTTGGCCGATAGCAACGTAAATGCACTTTACCTGCTTCTTCGGATCGCCAGACTTCCAGTTATCGCGTTGGTTAATGATGGTGTCGATTGCAATAGCGGTCTTACCGGTCTGACGGTCACCGATGATCAACTGACGTTGTCCGCGGCCGATAGCGGTCATCGCATCGATAGCCTTGATACCGGTTTGTAGTGGTTCCTTAACAGGTTGGCGTTGAACTACTGATGGAGCCTGGAGTTCAAGTGCGCGCATTGCATCGGCTGTGATCTCGCCCTTGCCATCGATTGGACGACCGAGTGGATCAACAACGCGGCCGAGGAAGCCATCGCCAACTGGAACAGAGAGAATCTCACCGGTACGGCGAACTGATGTACCTTCTTCGATTCCATCGAACTCGCCCAAAATAACAACACCGATCTCGCGAATATCTAGATTCAGCGCCAATCCGAGTGTGCCATTTTCAAACTTTAAGAGTTCATTAGTCATCGTTGATGGCAGGCCCTCTACGCGGGCGATTCCATCTCCAGCCTCAGTAACTGTTCCGACTTCATCGCGCGCTGCAGTGCCTGGGTTGTATGCGGCAACATACTTCGCAAGCGCATCGCGAATTTCTTCGGGACGGATCGTGAGTTCGGCCATCTTCTTCTCCTCTAACTAAACCCCGCTCTAGACATTTGCCAGAACGAGAAACCTTTTACAGTGCGAGTGCCTGTCCTGCTTCTGCCAAACGAGTTCTAATAGTTCCATCGACCAATTCATCGGCAAATCGAACCGAGATGCCACCGATGATCGATGGATCAATTTCAAAATTGAGGTGCACTGGTTGCCCGACTTGTTCAGCCATCAACGCGGTCAACTTTTCAGATTGAGCCGGGGTGATCGCAGAGCGAGAGCGAACCAGAACGATCAAGCGGTTGCGCCTGGCCGCAACAGCTTGTACGTAAACCTCAAGGACGTGATCGATAACGCGGCCGGCCAAGTCATTGACCATGTAGGTCAAAAGGCGGAGCGTTGACGCTGCGACCTTTGAACCAACGAGTTGGTGAATGATTTCAACCTTGCCAGCAGTGGAACCAGCAGCAGCGCCAAGTACGCGGCGCAGATCTTGGTTCTCGCTCAAGACAGTTTGGAAGGCAAAGAGTTCGTCTTGAACGCGATCGATAGACTCATCGATATTTGCGGCGGTCGCTTCGGCTTCAATCGCGAGTTGCTCGAAAGCGCTAGCGAAATCAACTGACGATGACCAACGCAGTGAGACTGCTTCGATAACCAGATCTTCGACTTTCTTGGAAACGCTCTTCCCAAAGAGATCGTTTGCCAATACGGCCTTAGATGCGCTGTCGCGGGATGGATCGGTAAATGCGCGACGTAGTCCGACGGATGCGTTAAGTGCAAAGAGCACGGTGAAGAGCTCGGCTGAAAAAGCGGTGCAGTCAGCTGATGAAGCCCCCTTAAGCTTTTCATCTAGCAAGTCACGCAAGGTGGCGAGTGACTGACGACTATTTCCTCCGAGAACGATCACTTTTTGCTCTGCTCCAAATCGGCTAGGAAGCGATCAACGATTCCAGATTGGCGAGCTTGATCTTCAAGCGCCTCTCCAACGATCTTTGATGCAAGTTCAACAGCGAGTGAACCGACTTCATGACGAAGTGAAGCGATCGCCTGTTGGCGTTCGGCTTCAATCGATGCATGAGCGGCTGCAGTAATTCGGTTCGCCTCTTCTTGTGCTTTTGTGCGAAGGTCTTCGAGAATCGCTGCGCCTTGTGCGCGAGCTTCTTCACGAATCGCCTGTGCTTCGCCACGAGCATCTTTGAGTTGTGCGTTGTATGCCTCCAAAGCAACCTGCGCTTCGCGCTGTGCTGCTTCGGCTTTAGCAATACCGCCCTCAATTGCCTCGGTGCGTGCTGCAAAAGCCTTCTCAAACATCGGTACAACACGTGACTTAAGAACGATGAAGAGAAGTGAGAAGGCGATAACACCAACGACTATTTCCGCAAGATTGGGAACTAGTGGGCTGGATGCGGCCTCCATATGAATTCTCATAGGTTAATAGTCTGCGTTCTTACTTCAATACGAATGCGAGAACGAGACCAAAGAGTGCCAAAGCTTCAGCAAGAGCGAAGCCAAGGAACGCGATTGGTTGTAGGACGTTGCGTGACTCTGGTTGACGTGCGACGCCGTTGATATAGGCGGCGAAGATCAAGCCAGTCGCGATTGCAGGTCCGATTGCAGATAGGCCATAACCGACCAGGTTGAGTGTGCCGTGCATCTTTGTTGCCTTTCCATTGTTTGGGATTCACCGAACGGGAGTCCGATGAACTGTGGGAAAAATTAGTGTTCGTCTACCAACGCTCCAGCGATGAAGAGTGCGGATAGCAAAGTGATGATGTACGCCTGCAAGCATTGGACCATGAATTCAAAGAATGTCATCACGATGCCAAAGCCGAAGGAGAACGGTGACAAGATCTTCATAAGGAGGTGGGTGTCATGCAACATGTAATTACCGCCACCGATGAAGACCAAAAGGAGCAAGTGGCCAGCAAACATATTTGCAAATAAACGAAGTGAGAGCGTGAGCGGGCGGATCAAGAAATAAGTAGCGATTTCGATAGGCGTTAGCAAAATATATGCAGCCTTAGGAACGCCTGGGAGGAACGCGATTCCCTTGAGGTACTTTCCGAGTCCCTGCTTCTTGATTCCGATCGCGTGGAAAATTACAAATGTAAAGATCGCCAACACATATGGAAACGCCACATGCGACATCGTTGGAAATTGAATGAGCGGAATGATTCCGAAAAGGTTGTTGACCAGCACAAAGACAAAGAGCGTGAAGAGGTATGGAACGAATTGCAAGAATCCGCTACCGATGATCTCTTGTGCAAGGTCTTTGCGAACAAAGCCATAGATCGATTCGCCGAGGAATTGAGCGCGGCTTGGAACCACAGCAGCTTTGCGTGATGAATAAATAAAGAAAAGTGAAATCAAGATTACGGAGAAGAAGACCGCGACAATCGGCTTCGTGAAGTAATCGCTGTGCCCAGCAATCGGAGGCAAATTAAAGTCGGAGGTACTCGGTGGGACGAATCCGGGACCGCTGGCAAGATGGCCAGTTATATGCACTGCTCGCACTCACCTTTCGCCAATAATTGTTGGTACATGGGGGGGTCTAGACGTGGAAACCCTAATAGGCAATGAGGAAAATTCCAAAACCGAAAGGGCGAATATCGGGTGAAAAGAATGTGTTATTGGCGACCAAATCGCAGCCAGACAAGGTAGATCGAAGAGCCGGCGCCAAGTAGCAGTCCGCCGAGAAAGAAGTAATGGTGGGTGTGCAACCAATGATCAAGTGCAAAGCCAATCCCACCCCAGACCAGCAAGCCCGAAAGTAGGTACCCCATGATCGACCAAAGGGCACCCTCTTCATTATTTGCTGCCATAAGCCGTCTTCCCCTTTACCCTGCTGTTAAGCCGAAGGTGCGCCTGCGGCAGTTACTGATCAGTTCGAGGGGGTAATGGTAGTCCGATTTTTAGCTTGAAAAAGGCGCGGATCTCCCCCGCCAGCCAGGCGGCGGTCACAGCAAGGGCAACAATGGCGAAACTGGTGCGATCCACCGTGGCCGGCGCGGTCGTTCGAGCCACAATCAGGAGCAAAACCCCCATCACCAGGACTTTTGCGAAGTAAGAGAACATCGCCATACCCATGACGGCGATCGGGTCGAGGTTCTTGGAGATCGCAGAGACAAGTAGGTGGATTCCAAGGAAGATGATGACGGTCGAGCCACCAATGAGAGCTCCCCAGAGACCCGGGCGATGGCGGATGAGCGTGCAGCCGATAATCGTGGCTAAGGCGATTACGGTCGCAGGGATGATCGCCCCGCGCCACATCGCCGTCGTTGAGTCAGGGTAGGAATCTGGCTGGGAAGTACTACTCATGGTCGACTATTTCCTTAGGTTCCTGGGATTCTTGAGAATGACTTGAACGGGTCCGAATCAGGCTTCGAGCGATGAGCGCTGCCGAGGAAATCCCGATCGCCACGAATACAACTGCAGAGATCCAGAGTGGATAGAAAGCAGCAATCACAACAGGGAAAGCAAACATCGCGGTCCAGAGATACATGATGATCGCAACCTCGCGCTGTGAGTTACCCATGCGCAGCAAACGGTGGTGCAAATGTTCGCGGTCAGCAGCGAAGGGAGACTTACCCGCTTTCAACCGCCGAACAACAGCCATGCCGAGATCAAGCAATGGAATCGCTAGAACTGTAAACGGCAAAATCAACGGAACAAATGTGGTGCGTGAATTTTGATCAGCAACTGCATTCACATCAATCTGTCCCGTGAGCGTGACAGCAGATGCCGAAAGCAAAAGCCCAAGGAACATCGCGCCAGAGTCGCCCATAAATATTTTAGCAGGGTGATAGTTATGTGGAAGGAAACCAATACAAAGCCCGAAGACCACGGCCATTACTAGCGATGGCGCACCTGCACGACTAAAACCATTCGTTACGGCAAGTATGTATGAAAAGACAAAGAAGGCCATTGCGCAAACTGCGACGATTCCAGTTGCGAGTCCATCAACACCATCGACGAAGTTCACCGCATTAATCACCAACATGACAAAGACAACCGTGAGCACCGCACCGATATTCGACGGCAGCGTCAAGATGCCGTTAATCGGCAACCACAAAATCTGCACGCCATGCAGTAGCAGTATTCCAGCTGCCAGAACTTGCCCAGCAAATTTCGTGAGCGAATCTAAATCAAAGCGATCATCAATCGCACCCAGCAACATGATGAAAGTTCCGGCAAGAAATATTCCGGTGAGTTCACGGGTAAATGCAGTACCAACTAAACGCAAGTGATCGACGATGAGAAATGTAATCGACATCGAACTCCACATGGCAAGGCCACCCCAACGCGGAGTGATGTCAGTGTGAAGATCACGAGATCGCAGCTGTATATAAGCCCCAGATGACATCGCAAGCCTGCGAACAGGCGGAGTCAAGAGAAAGCAGAAAACAGCAGCTAAACCAGCGGTTAATAAGTACTCGCGCATCAGCTATTTAGCGGGGATAAACAGGGAATCTGGCTGTAAGTGCCTGGACATCCTTACGGATTTCGGCAGCCTTCTCTGGTTCTCCGCCATCCTTGATTGCACGCGCAATGAGTCCGGCGATCTCTTTCATCTCCGGTGCGCCCATGCCTTGTGTTGTTGTTGCAGCTGATCCAACGCGAATACCGCTGGTAACAGCTGGTGATTCTGGATCGTATGGAATGGCATTTTTGTTCAAAGTAATTCCAGAATTTCCGCAACGCTCATCGGCAACTTTTCCGTTGATACCTGTCGAGCGAATATCAATCAGCGCCAAGTGAGTTTGTGTTCCGCCGGATACTGCGCGCATTCCCTCATCCTCAAGTCCCTTTGCGAGCACCTGACAGTTTTCAATAACTTTCTTTGCATATGCTTGATATTCCGGAGTCGCACACTCTTTGAGTGCAACAGCCTTTGCTGCGACGGCGCTCATGATGGGTCCGCCCTGCATTCCAGGGAACACTGCTTTGTCGATCGCTGCAGCGTGTTCCGCCTTTGAAACGATCATGCCACCGCGTGGACCGCGCAAAACTTTATGCGTTGTAAATGAAACGACATCTGCATACGGAACTGGTGACGGAATTGCTTTACCTGCAACCAACCCGATGAAGTGCGCTGCATCTACCCACATAATCGCGCCGACCTCGTCGCAGATCTCGCGAACTTTTTCGAAGTCAATGAGGCTTGGATATGCAGTTGCACCGGTACAGATCATCTTTGGCGCGTTCTTTAAAGCCAAATCACGGAGTTCGTCGTAATCAATGAGCTCGTTATCTGCGCGGACACCATAAGAAACAATGTTGAACCATTTGCCAGAGAAGTTCACTTTAGAACCGTGTGTGAGGTGACCACCGTGTGGCAGTGACATCGCAAGGACGGTATCCCCCGGCTTTGTGAATGCTTGATAGACGGCGACGTTCGCGCTGGCACCAGAGTGTGGCTGCAAGTTCGCGTGTTCAGCTCCAAAGAGCTCTTTCGCTCTTTCAATTCCAATGATTTCGACCTTATCGACTTCCTCGCAGCCGCCGTAGTAGCGCTTGCCTGGATATCCCTCGGCATACTTATTAGAGAGCGTGGAGCCCAGTGCGGTCAGAACGGCAGGTGAGGTGAAGTTTTCACTCGCGATGAGCTGCAAATTGTGGCGTTGGCGCTCTAATTCGCTGAGTAGAACCGCGGCGATATCCGGGTCTTGGGCTTGGAGCGCATCAAAATCTGGTCCGAAAAAGGTATCTGTAGCCATAACCGAACCCTAACCTTTAGCGGAAGAAATCGTGGGCAGCACGGCGAGTAACTCATCCATTGAGATCGCGCCCTCCCGAACGACTTCGATTCCTCCTGCCGCACCTATTACCTTGCGACGCAAAACAGTCGAGGCCGGACCGGTCTCAAGTTCGCCCTCATCGACGATTAACCCAATATCTGTCGGGGCAACCGGAATGTCATCGATCTGGCGGCTCACTGGTTGGCCGGCAAGCGCGGCGCTAGCGGCGGCAAGCGGCCCGGTCTTGGTAAGCAACGAGAGAAGAAATGCCCGGTCAGGAACGCGAACCGCGAACTCACCCAACTGGCGGCCATCCCCCAAATCCCAATTCAAGGCGCGTTGTGGCGCCAGTTGAACGGTAAGCAGACCTGGCCAAAATGCTGTGACGACTTTCTGCCAGTCAGAGTCAAAGTCCGCGGCTAGGCCACTGACCGCGGTGACACTTCCAACTAATACCTGGGCAGCAGTGCCAGGTGCATCACCACGAATTTCATGAAGGCGACTAACAGCCATCTGATTAAAAGCATCGCATAAGAAGAAGTAACCGAACTCCGCGGCAACGACGACGACTTCGCCCTGCAGAATTGAAACGATCGCCTTGTCCCGCACCGCAGTCTTATTTCGTGAATTGAGTTTTACTGTCGTCGTCATGCTTTCAAAACTCCTACTTCGATCATCTCCGCAATTCGTTGGGCGATATGAGCATCTACTCGTGCGTGGATTCTGGTTCCGTCCTCTGAGTAAGTCTCTGAAAGCACTTCTCCACGTTCATGGATGGCAGATACTAATTCACCGCGGTTAAATGGAATCACTGCATTTATTTCCACTCGTGGACGTGGAAGCGAAGTTTCAATTGCTTTGCGCAGGGTATCCAGACCAAAACCAGTACGCGCCGAGAAGGCAAAGCTGTTGGACTCCTCTCGCAGGATCTGCATGATGACTTCCGGCGCCGCGGCATCCGCTTTATTGACGGCAATAATCTCCGGGATATCCCCACCACCGACGTCGTTGATGACTGCGCGTACTGCACGGATCTGTTCTTTGGGATCGGGGTGTGAACCATCCACAACGTGCACGATCAGATCGGCGCCCGCAACTTCTTCAAGCGTTGATTTAAAAGCTTCTACGAGTTCATGCGGCAAATGGCGAACGAATCCGACGGTGTCTGCCAACGTATAGATGCGGCCATCCTCGGCCTTCGCTTGGCGAACCGTTGGATCCAGCGTTGCAAAGAGGGCGTTTTCAACCAACACTCCTGCGCCAGTCAATCGATTCATGAGCGATGACTTTCCCGCATTGGTATAGCCTGCGATTGCTACAGATGGCACGTCGTACTTATCGCGCTCCTGGCGCTTCGTATCGCGGGCGACCTTCATCTCTTTGATCTCTTTGCGAAGTTTTGCCATCTTGTCATTAATGCGACGACGATCGGTTTCGATCTTTGTCTCACCAGGACCACGTCCACCAATACCACCGGCCTGACGCGAAAGTGAATCACCCCAACCACGAAGACGGGGCAACATATAACTCATCTGGGCTAGCTCTACTTGAGCCTTACCTTCCCGGGACTTTGCATGTTGCGCAAAGATGTCCAGAATCAAAGCAGTGCGGTCAATTACCTTTACCTTTAACTTTGATTCCAGGGTACGAAGTTGCGCAGGTGAAAGTTCACCGTCACATACAACGGTATCGGCGCCGGAGTAAATAACGGCTTGCTTAACCTCAGCAACTTTTCCTGAACCAATGAATGTCGAGGGGTCGGCTTTATCGCGGCGTTGCACAAATCCTTCCATGACCTCTGAACCAGCAGTTTCAGCGAGCGCAGCTAATTCCTTCATGGAATTCTCTGCGTCGAGCGCCGTTCCATCAGTCCATACACCGACCAAGATAACTTTCTCCAAACGGAGTTGGCGGTACTCAGCATCACTGACATCCTGAAGTTCAGTCGAAAGGCCTGATACGCGACGAAGCGCTTGGCGATCCTGTAAGTCCTGTTGATCGCGTTCATCACTCTCGGAATAATCGTATTCACTTGCAACGCGCGCACTTTCGCGGAGCAGGGACTCGATATCGATGTCGAGCGGATCTTGGCCTTTGGTCACAGGTATGCATCCAATTCAACGTCGCGAACTAAAACAGCCGGACCGATAAGTGTCGCGTTGCTATGCGCATCTAGTTCAACGGTTAATTTTCCACCAGGAGGATTGATCGCCCATCGCGATGGCAACTTCTTGCGCTGCCAGGTTGTTGCAGCGAGCGCAACGGCGCAGGTGCCTGTTCCACATGATTGAGTCTCGCCAACTCCGCGTTCAAAGACCCGTATCGCGAGTTCTCCGTTATCCAAAAACTTCACGAATTCGACATTCACTCCATCGGGGAAATCACCCTCAACTACTGGTGCGACCTTCAAATCACCAAGTGCTTCTAAATCGGCAACCTGCACAACTGCGTGCGGATTTCCGATCTCTACGTGAACACCCTTCCACGACTGCTCCCCGACGGTCACAGTTACATCGTCATACACTTCTTGAATCCCACCCATATTGACCGAAATATCATCGTCGGCCGGAACCGCTAAATACTTCATTCCAGATCGGGTATTAATGGCGAAAATTCCCTCTGGCTGATGCCCGCGCTCCACGAGGTATCTGGCCATAACGCGGATTCCGTTACCGCACATTTCAGCAATAGAGCCGTCCTGGTTTCGGTAGTCCATGAACCACTTGCCGCCGGGCTTGGTGATGCGGATGAAGCCATCGCTACCGATCCCCGACTGGCGATTGCAGATACGGGCAACCTGTTCGGCGCTCACCGTGACCTCTTCGTTCGGGTCAAAGAGCAGCACAAAATCGTTGTGCGTTCCGTGGCCATAGGTTGCAATCATGTAGTCAGAATAGCCTTTTCGATAACGTTTAGCCGATCGATTGTTTCATCCAGCCAAGTAATGCGGGTATCGCGGCGGAACCAGGTCTCCTGTCGCCTGATGTACTGCCGGGTCGCGAGCTTTGTCTGCGCAATCGCTTCATCCAATGTGATCTCACCGTTGCGAAAAGAAATCACTTGGGCATACCCCAGCGCCGCCCTCGCAGTTTTTCCTTCCAATAAGCCGACTTGCATGAGTTGATCAACTTCTGCAACCAAACCACGGTCAAACATTCGATCGACGCGAGCATCTACGCGCTGATCCAAGGAATCGCGATTACTTTCCAGTCCGAACTGCAACGCCTGCGGATAACGAGTGGAATCCTCCCGCGGCAGATTCGCGGTGAAAGGCTTTCCGGTAATTTCAATAACTTCCAGCGCACGTATGACCCGGCGTACATTTTCTTTTGGAATAGCTGCTGCAGCGGCCGGATCTAGCTTCGCCAACCTTTCGTGCAACGCATCATTTCCGATGCGTTCAGCGAGTGCGGTAATTTCATCGCGAACCTTTGGATCAGTATCCGGGAAATTCAGGTCATCCAGTATCGCTTTAATGTAGAAGCCAGTTCCGCCAACAACGACAACAGGAATTGAACGTTCTAAGAGCGAATCAATAATTGCACGCGCCTCATTCTGATACCAAGCAACGTTTACGTCCTGCGATACCTGCACGCAGTCCAGCATGTGATGCGGTATTCCTTGGCGTTCACCCGGCGTGAGTTTGGCGGTTCCGATATCCATGCCCTTGTAGAGTTGCATGGAATCCGCATTCACAATCTCTGCGCCGATTTTCTTGGCGAGTACGACTGCCAGGTCGCTCTTGCCGGTGGCTGTCGCGCCACCTATGACGATCAAGGTCACAGAGACTTCAACTTTGCTAACGATGGCATACCCAACATCAACGACTGGTTTCCGGCTTCGGCTACACGAGCCGCATGTGCATCTCCGCCGCGAGTCTTTCGAATATTAGTAACGCTGCCCACCATGAAATTAGGCGAGCTCTCGGTAATCGTGACGGTTGCTACATCGCCAGGCCGGGCATCTTCGCTCTCCAAATGAACCAACCGGAAATCAGGTGTCCGTCCATTCATCCGTGAGCGCGATGCATCATGGCGGCCTTCGTGATCACTCACTAGTACTTCATAGCTCTTACCGATTGAGGCGTTATTAATATGCCCCGAAATTTCCTGTTGCAACGCATGTAAGCGCGTGTAGCGATCAGCCATAACATCATCTGCAATCTGATCAGGCATTGTCGCAGCCGGAGTGCCCGGACGCTTTGAGTATTGGAATGTGTAGGCAGCAGTGAACTGCGCGGCCTTTGCAACATTAAGTGTCGCCTGGAAGTCTGCTTCAGTTTCGCCTGGGAATCCCACAATGATGTCGGTCGTTATTCCTGCATCTGGCATCGCCTTACGGACATTCTCCAAAATTCCGAGGTAACGCTCGCTGCGATATGAGCGGCGCATCGCCTGCAGAATTCGATCCGACCCAGACTGCAACGGCATATGAAGATGTGGCATCGCTGACTTTGTCTCTGCCATCGCTTCAATCACATCGTCTGTAAAGTCGCGCGGATGTGGTGACATGAAGCGCAACCGCTCCAAGCCATCGATCGAACCCACTTCGCGAATTAACTTGGCAAACGCGCCGCGCTCCCCCAGATCAACACCATAAGCATTGACGTTCTGACCAAGAAGCGTAATTTCAATAACACCCTGCTCGACAAGAGCACGCGCCTCATTCAAAATATCAATCTGCTGGCGATCCTTCTCGATACCGCGAAGTGATGGCACGATACAAAAGGTGCAAGTGTTATTACATCCGACAGAGATTGAAACCCAGGCGCTAAATGCGGAATGACGCCTGACCGGCAATGTAGATGGGAAATGTTCCAGCGACTCTTTGATCTCAACTTGTGATGCTTCTTCAATGCGCGCACGCTCCAACAGCGCAGGAAGTGAACCCATATTGTGAGTTCCAAAGACAACATCGACATATGGTGCTCGCTTGATGATGGCATCTTGATCTTTCTGCGCCATGCAACCACCGATAGCAATCTGAAAATTGGGGTTGCTTTTCTTCAGTGGAGCCAAGAAACTGAGGTTGCCGTAAAGCTTGTTATCCGCGTTCTCACGAACGGCGCAAGTGTTGAAAACAACAAGGTCAGGAACGGACCCCTCAAGCGCCGGGACATAACCAGCATCAATCAGAGTTCCAGCGATGCGCTCGGTATCGTGCACATTCATCTGGCAGCCGTAGGTTTCTACGACAAAGGAACGTGCGCTCATGCGCCAATCTTAGGGCGTGATGGAACCTGCACTAGCTTGCGAGCAGGTCCCGCATCACTTGCTGGGTAATGTCATTGCTAAATCCCTTGCGAGCGAGCAATCCATGGATGCGACGCCTAATGACTTCGTGATCCAGGTGAGCACATGAACGGTATTTACGGTGC
>Ga0164297_10004526_pt1 | contig 12368 bp, 11 predicted proteins | sample GEODES058metaG_FD_113539 | JGI IMG/M metagenome (GOLD analysis project Ga0164297, IMG submission 113539) | Dystrophic lake water microbial communities from Trout Bog Lake, Wisconsin, USA - GEODES058 metaG | ecosystem: Environmental > Aquatic > Freshwater > Lake | place: USA: Trout Bog Lake... | reverse complement strand
TGGCCCGGAAGGTTCGGCAAGCCGCCCTGGATGCCCTTCAGGTCGCCCTCGATGCCCTGCAGGCCGCCCTGAATGCCTTGAAGTTCGCCCTGGATTTTTTGCATGTCGGTGAGGGTCTTCTGCATGTCCGGCTGTTGAACCGGCGGGCCGGTCAGCTGGTAGCGGGGACAGTAGGAGATGACGGCGCCCGCAGTGACGTCGGCGCTCTGGTTGGCGTCCCAGATCGTCGACGACTGCACGAAGCGCACGGCGTTGGTGAAGGTGGGCGAGCCGTCGGGTTGGCGCGCCAGGAAATCGCAGACCGCGTGCCCGTGGGTGACCGCGTAATCCTGGCTGGGAACCGGAACGCCGTTGCGTGTCAGCGCCTCGACGAAGGCCGTGTCGACGACGTTGACCTGCCGGGCGGGCTGCGCCGAGGGCTGCAAGGCGGGTCCGGAGGTGGCCTCGGCCGACGGCGGCGAGCTTTCCGCCGCCGGCGGCGGTGCGTGCCGGGTGCGGTGGGCGATCAACGCCACTAAGACGGCGACGGCGGCTATGACGGACACTGGCAGGACGAGAGAGCGCAGGATGAGGCCGGGGCCGATGCGGCGCCGCCTGCGCCGGGTGATGACGCGGGTGGCCCCCGGACTCGTCGCAACGGGTGCGGGCTCGGGCGCCCGAACGCGGTGACCCAGGCGCTCGTCGAGCAACTCATCGACCTCACGGGACGACAGCTGACCGCCCTGCGCCCGGATCACCTCGCGGCGCAGGGCGATCCGCCGTAACTCCGAGTCGATCGTCTCCCGATCGCGCATGTCAGCCAGTATGACCCCTAGTCGTTGTGGGCCGCATCGCTGTTGTCGACGACGTGCGCGCCGGCGGCGTTCGCCTTGATCGACTCGATGCCCTTTTCGGCGCTGGCCTTGGTCTCGTAGCCCTGACTCTGGGCGATGATCTCGCCGTTGGCCGCCTTGAGGTGGAAGCGGTACTTGCCGGCTTTGTCCTTGCTGATCTCGAACTTGGCTGACATGGTGTTCTCCTGGTAGGTGTGGCGCTTACCTGCATGGACGCGTCAGAATCTACCGCGTCTAGCCCGCGATCGGTGTCCACTCGCCCCATAAAGCGGAGAAGTCGAGAGCCTCGGGTGAGATGTGAGCGGTGCGGATGATCTCGCGGTAATGATCCTGCCAGCCCCACCACAGGCAAATCTTGAACTCGTGTTGGTACCAGCTCAGGTGATAGCCGTCGGGGATGAACTCGCCCTTGTTCTCGGGCGCGAACACCGCCACGGCGAGCAGGCCGATCGCTGCCGACGCGGGAAGCTGAATCTTGCCGTTGCGCCAGACGTGGATGCCGGCTGGGCGGGGCCCGGGCGGCGTCAGCGCGTATTCGTTGGGCAGGTCCTCGTCGTGGCCGTGAATCCACCGGTGGATGCCGAACAGGACGTCGGCGATGTCGGGCCGGGCGTCGTCGCGGTCCGACTTCACGGCGATCGGAAAGCGGGTTTCGGCGAAGTCGATGCCCGGCGACACCATCGAGGCGAAGATATCGAGCGAGTCGCGGAGGGTCCGCTTGAACCGCGTGGCCACGCCGATCTGCGGGTAGCGCTTCTTCGCGGTCGCGTCGACGGCGTTGGAGGCGTGCATCATGGCCTCGCCCCACTGCTGCGATTCCCAATGGTCAAGCGACCGCTTGACGGAATCCCCTACTGTCACCGACCTACCTCCACGGACCTGCCTCCCCGGAATGGAAGGTTAGCTCAGGTCCGGGTCTCGATTTGCGTCAACGCCCGCTCGAAGAGGTGAACGGTCGCTGCGTGGAGTTGGTCGCCGACCTCCTTCTCCGCCTGTCCCGCGCACGCGCGGGCCAGGGTCCCCTCGATCACGATCCCGAGTTTGAAGCAGGCCAGCACCGTGTACCAGGTGATGTGCGACAGGTCGCGGGTGGTGTTGGCGGCGTAGCGCGCGAACAACTCGTCTGTGCTGGCCAGCCCGTCCTCGTTGCTCAGGGCGTGGCTGAACACGCTGGCCCCGTCGGGTTGTTTCCAGGTGGCCAGCAGCCAGCCCAGGTCCAGCAGTGGATCCCCGATGGTGCTCATCTCCCAGTCGACGATTGCGACGACATCCGGGCCGCTGCGGGAGAACATCACGTTGGCGGCGTGGTAGTCGCCGTGCATGATCCCGGGTGTCCAGTCGGTCGGGCGGTGCTGCTCCAGCCAGGCCGCCACCTCGTCGACGCCCGGGATGTCGGGTCCGGGGTAGTTCTCGTATGCCCGGTAGGACTCGAGTTCGCCGAGCCAGCGCGGCACCTGGCGTTCCAGGAAGCCGACCGGTTTGCCGTAGTCGGCGAGGCCGACAGCGACATGGTCGACGGCGCCGAGTTTGGCCAGCGATCCGGCCATCGACAGCCCCATCCCGCGGCGCACGTCGGCGTCGTTGGCGTGCAGCGCCGGCAACCCCTCGCCGGCGTTGAACCCCTCGACCGGCTCCATCAGGTAGAACACCGCGTCTCCGAGCACGCCCGGGTCGTCGCACGTGGCGATGAGGCGGGGGTGCGGCACGTCTGAGCCGGCCAGCGCTGCCAGCACCGTCGTCTCCCGCAGGATGACGCTGTTGCTGCGCGGACGCAGGTGGCGCGGGCCGCGCCGCAGCACATAGGGCCGCCCGGCCCGGGTGAAGCGCAGCATCACGTTCTGGGTGCCGCCGGTGACAGCACCGACGTCCTCAATCGGCCCCTCGCCCAAGCCCTGCCCGGACATCCAGTCCGCGACCGCTGCCAGATTGACGTGGTCCATGGTCCGAAGGGTCAGGGCTGCGGCGAGATGTAAGCCGCCCCGCCCTGGCCCGGGTGGCTGTAGAGAATGTCCAGGGTCCGCAGATAGGTGTGCAGTCCGGCGTCCTGGATCGGCAGGACGTGGGCGTCCGCGCCGGACTCGTTGTGGTGCGAATGCCAGTACCCGGGCGGGGTGATGAACGCGGCCCCGGGTTCCCAGTCCTCGCGGTGGCCGTTTTTGATCATGCCGTCGGGGCCGAGCTCGGTGCCGATCATCGTGTAGCACCCCGGCTGGCAGTCGATGACGAAGTCGAGGGCCACGGACTCATGCCGGTGCGGAAACTGCGTGTCGCCGTCGGGCAGCAGGCCGAACATGGCCCACAGGGTGTGCGTGACGGTCCGGGTCTGCTCGAAGTTGGAGTTCGCCAGCAGAACACTGACCCGATTGGCCTTGCCGGCAACCGGATCCTTGACGATCGCCTCGAGTTTCGCCTCGGCTTTGGAATGTTCGAAGACCGTGGGCGCGAAGCGTTCTTCGGTGGGTGCCGCACCCAGGTAGCGCAGCAGCGGGGCGTCGTGAACCCAGTAGAAGCTGGCCTCGCCGTCAGTGTGGTGGACTGCCTCGCCGTGGGCGGGCAGGACCATGAAATCGCCCTGCTTCCACTCGATCCTGCAACCGCAGGCTTCGGTGTGCCCGGATCCCTGGAACACGAAGAACAGCTGGCTGGTGGCCAGCGCGTTGGTGGTCAGGCTGCCGCGCACAACCCGGACGAAGTTCGCCAGCAGGGCGGGGCTGGTGGCCGGCCCCGGGCACTGCAACTCCTCGCTGACGTCCAGGGGCAGGACCCCGCTGGTTGTCCGCGTGAAGAAATCCGGGGAGAAGGACCGATACGGCAACGGCGTGATCAGACCGCTCAGCAGCGGGTTGGCGGTGGACGCGTAGTCGTAGTAGCGCGCCTGGGCGCCCAAATCCTGGACGGCAATGTTTTGAGACACGGCAAACCCTAACGAGTACGGCGCTCGGCCTGCAACCCTGCGGCGGCCAATCCGGCATCGAGGTCACGCACCATTCCCGGGCGGGCGATCGTGGCGATGAGCGGGATCGCGACCCAGCCGAGCACCACCCAGGGCAGCACCGCGTAGGCGCCCGGTTGCACGGGAAAAACGTTGACCCACAACGTGTAGAGGATCGCGATGACTGCGACGGCCGGGATGAGGACGGCCACGCGGTTGACCCCCGGGTTTGCCCTCACCACCGACGTCCCCGCGCTGAGGCTGACCAGCAGGTAGGTCAGCAGGATAGCCAGCGCGGCCAGCGTGGAGGCCCAGAAGAACGAGTCCGACGCCGACCCCCCGAAGCCCAGCCGCATCGCCGCGTAGCCCGCCACTCCGGCCGCCAGGATCAGCAGGCCCGCATTCCGCGGCGTCCCGGTGCCGGTCTCGATCCGGGCGAGCGCGCTCGACGGTGCGACGTCACCGAGCAGCGTGACCATGATTCGCGATGCCGCGGCGACCGAGGCGAGCGCGGCGCCGAGGGCCGAGAGCATCGCGAAGACGTCGAACACGTCGCCCACGCCGTGGCCGGCGTAAGCGGTGGCCAGGTCACCCAGCAGCGATGTCGACGCGGTGAATCGCGCCGTCTCGGCGGGGCTGAGTCCGAAGCCGAGGACTTCCGCGGCACTGATGATGGTGCACATGATGCCGACGCTGAGCACGGTGAGCATCAACACCCGTGGGATGGCGCGGGAGGCATGGGTGACCTCCTCGCCGAGGGTGGCCGATTCTTCAAATCCGGCGTAGGTGAGAAAGCCGAAGCCGAGTCCCAGGGCTATCGCGGCCAGACCGACATGGTCGGGGGGTACGAAGACCATGCGGATGCGGGGATCACCGATCGGGCCCCGGTGTTCGTACACCTTCGCCAGCACCTTGGTCGAGAGGATGAGCATCGCGAGGATGGAGATGCCTTCCAGGACCACCAGCGCGCGACCGGTGGAGTGCAGCGACGTCACGGAGAGGGCGGCGATGATCGCCGCGCCGATCAGGGACAGCGCACTGGCTGACAGGTGGGGCAGCGTGGGAAAGCGGCCGAGGATGTTGGAGCCGAAGAGCCCGAACGCGGCGATCGACAGCGTCACGAAGGACAAGTACGCCCCCAGGGTGATCCAGCCGGCGACGAGGCCGGCCCGGGATCCCAGTGTCGCGCCGACGAACGAGTAGGCCGCTCCGCTGCTCGGATGGCGCTGCGCGAGATGGGCGAAACACCAGGCGACGGCCAGCAGAAGCAGGGTGCACAGCGCGAAGATGAGGGGCACGGCGCGGCCGACGTGTTGGGCCGGCTGCTGGGGGTTGAGGTTCATCGCGACCGTCGGTGCCATCCCGCCGATCGAGACGGCGACGGCGTCGAATACCCCGGCGCCCAAGAAACCGTGTCGCCGTGGCCCATTCACGGGCACAGTCTAGGCACAGAATAGCCAGACCGCGCCCTGGGCGTAGGTTCGATACCAGCCGACTCGACCGAGAGGGAAGATGGCGATGCAGCGCACCGACGACGACTCCTGGGACATCACCCACAGCGTGGGAGCCACCGCCCTGGGTGTCGCCGCGGCCCGCGCCGCGGAGACCGCCAGCGAGAATCCGCTCATCAACGACCCGTTCGCGCGCGTCTTCGTCGACGCCGCGGGCGAGGGCGTGTGGAGCATCTACGCCGATCCGGCGCGGATGGCCGCGTTGACCGACGTCGATCCGGAAGCCATGTCGCGGATCCAATGGATGATCGACTTCATGGCCACCCGGACGGCGTTCTTCGACGAGTTCTTCCTCGGCGCCGCCGACGCGGGGATCCGTCAAGTGGTGATTCTGGCGTCCGGCCTCGACTCGCGGACCTGGCGCCTGCCGTGGCCGGACGGCACGGTCGTCTACGAACTCGATCAGCCCAAGGTGCTGGACTTCAAAGGGGAGACGCTGCGCAAGCACGGCGCGCAGCCGGCCGCGCGGCTGGTGAACGTGCCGATCGATCTGCGCCACGACTGGCCGACGGCGTTGCGCGACGCCGGTTTCGATCCGTCGAAGCCGTCGGTGTGGTCGGCCGAAGGCCTCGTCCGGTACCTGCCGGCGCAGGCCCAGGACCTGTTGTTCGAGCGCGTCAACTCGCTGAGCGCCGTAGGCAGCCGACTGGCGTCCAACGTGCCCGCGCCGGGTTTCAGCGATCCGCAGCGCGTGCAGAGTCAGCGCGACTCGATGCGCCGCCTGCGCGCCGCCGCGGCCAAGGTGATGGACGCCGAGATGGTCGACTTCGACGAGCTGTGGTACGCTGAAGAGCGCACCGCCGTCGACGAGTGGCTGCGCGAGCGCGGGTGGGACGTGACGACGGTGACGTTCGAGGGATTGATGGCCCGCTACGGGCGCACCGTCGCCCGGGGCTCGGAGGAATCGACGCCGCCCATGCAGTACGTATCCGCGCAGCGCCTCACAGTCGACTCATAGCTTTCCCATAGGTTCGGCCCAGTCGGGCGCGGATACTGGAATGTGTGACGCAGCCCCGAACCCCCGTCGAGCGCGTGGTCATGTGCCGCGCCGACGGCAACCCGATCAACGTTCTCGTCGTCGACGACGAGGCCGTCCTGGCCGAGATGGTGTCGATGGCCCTGCGCTACGAGGGCTGGAACATCGCCGCTGCCGGTGACGGCTCCTCGGCGCTCGCGGCGGCCCGGGCCCAGCGGCCGGACGTCGTCGTCCTCGACGTGATGCTCCCCGATATGAGCGGCCTCGACGTCCTGCACAAGTTGCGGGAGGAGAACCCCCAGCTGCCCGTGCTGCTGCTGACGGCCAAGGATTCCGTGGAGGACCGCATCGCCGGGTTGACCGCGGGCGGCGACGACTACGTCACCAAGCCGTTCAGTATCGAAGAGGTGGTGCTGCGCTTGCGCGCCCTGCTGCGGCGCACCGGCGTCACCACCCTGGACAGCGGCGCGCAGCTGATCGTCGGCGACCTGGTGCTCGACGAAGACAGCCATGAGGTGACGCGCGGCGGGCAACTGATCTCGTTGACGTCCACGGAGTTCGAGCTGCTGCGGTTCATGATGCGCAACGCCAAGCGGGTGTTGAGCAAGGCGCAGATCCTCGACCGGGTGTGGAGCTATGACTTCGGCGGCCGCTCCAACATCGTCGAGCTCTACATCTCCTACCTGCGCAAGAAGATCGACAGTGGTCGCGAACCGATGATCCACACATTGCGCGGTGCGGGCTATGTCCTCAAGCCGGCCCCCTAGGGGCCCGCGGGCCTGGTCGCTGCGGTTACGGCTGCTCGTCGGGCAGGTCGTCGTCCTTGCCCTCGTCTGCCTCGGGATCACCGCCGCCACTGAACTGGCGCTGTTGCACCATCTCGTGGCGCAGCTCGACGGGCAGCTCGCCGGCACTTCGCACCGCTCCGCGCTGATGTATCCCGAGCCGAAACATTCTGGCCGGCATCACGATTCACTGCACCCGCCCGGGCCGGGGCCAGGTCCCCGGTTCCTCGACGCACCGGGCCAGCCGGCAGGCATGGTGGGCGCGGTGGTGAACGACGGCCACACGGTCGACGCCGGCTACCTCACCAGCAGCGGCGCCCGCGCCCCCCTCACCCAGGCCGCGAAAGCCCAACTGGAGAAGATTGCCGACGATCGCGCGCCGGTGACCGTCGACCTCGACGACCTCGGCCGGTACCGCGTCGTCGCCGCCCCGGGGCGGGGCGGCTCAGACGTCATCGTCACCGGCCTGTCCATGGCCAACATCGACGCCACCATGATCCGGATGCTGATCACCTTCGCGATCGTCACGGCCATCGCGCTGGCCGCCGCCACGATCGCCGGGGGCGTCATCATCCGCAGCGCGCTGGCGCCGCTGCGCCGCGTCGCCCAGACCGCGACCGAGGTGGTCGACCTGCCGCTGGACCGCGGCGAGGTCGAGCTGCCGGTGCGGGTGGCCGAACCCGACGCCAACCCCGCGACCGAGGTGGGACAGCTCGGGTCCGCTCTCAACCGGATGCTCGACCACGTCTCCGCGGCGCTGTCGGCGCGGCAGGCCAGCGAGACCCGGGTCCGTCAGTTCGTCGCCGACGCCAGCCACGAACTGCGCACGCCGCTCGCCGCGATCCGCGGCTACACCGAACTGACCCAGCGCATGGGGGACGACCGCCAGGCGGTCGAGCACGCAATGAGCCGGGTGGCGTCCGAGACGGCGCGGATGACGCAACTGGTCGAGGACCTGCTGCTGCTCGCCCGCCTGGACTCCGGCCGCCCGCTGGAACGCGAACCGGTCGACCTGTCGCACCTGGCGCTGGATGCCGTCGCCGACGCGCACGTCGCCGGCCCGGACCATCGCTGGGAGCTCGACGTGCCTGACGAGCCCGTGATGGTCGTCGGAGACCAGGCGCGGCTGCAGCAGGTGCTGGCGAATCTGCTTGCCAACGCGCGGGTACACACCGGCCCGGGCACCCTCGTCACGACACGGTTGAGCACCGAGCCGTCCTGCAGCGTCCTGCAGGTGACCGATAACGGGCCCGGAATCCCGGGCACCCTTCAGTCCGAGGTGTTCGAGCGCTTCGCGCGCGGCGACTCCTCGCGCTCCCGCAACGGGGGCAGCACGGGACTCGGCCTGTCGATCGTCGCGGCGGTGGTCAAGGCGCACCACGGCACCATCACGATCGACAGCGCACCCGGGCGCACCGCCTTCACGGTGCGCCTGCCGCTCAGCCCGAGCAGGTGACGTCGAGCTCGAACGGCTTGCTCACCGGCTGCATCGGGTTGGCCATGTCGACTCCCGTGGCGGTGCCGGTGATCTTGTAGGCGTTGCCCTCCTTGGTCGCCGTGGCGCTGCCCTGGCCGGCGCCCTGGGCGTAGCCGAGCGTCACCCCGTTGACGTTGCCGAGCCCGACGGACTTCACTTGCGGCGGATCGGCGTCGGTGAGCACGGCGGCGATACCGGTCGCCGACTGGCCGATCGCGATCGACACGGTGCCGGCCATCTTCGTGCAGACGACCGAGCCGGTGACGTTCTGGTCCTTGCCGTCGATGAGCACCTTCGTGCCGGCCCCCGTCGTGCCGATGCTCGCCGACGGCCCCGCCGCGGGGCTGGCCGCCTGGCTCGGCGCCTGGGTGGCCGCCGGAGCGCTGGCGGGAGCGCTCGTCGTCTTGTCCTTGGAACAGCCGGAGATGCCCCCGGAGATCGCCGCAGCGATCAGTGCCGCCCCGGCTACCGACATGGTCAGTCCGCGATTCATGTGTTGTCTCCTTCGCTGCGACCCGCCGTCGATGACGGACCATCTACTGGGCAGCGTGCTGCGTAACGTTGCCGCCCAGCTAGGGCCATAAGACCCCGGGCAAGCTGGCAAGCTGTGTGCATGAAACACAATGCCCCCGCTGCCGTCATCGAGGCGGCGCACCGCTCCCACATGCCGTCCCTCCCTTTCGAGGACGACGCGGACTTCCACAATGCGGACCGCGGCTTCATCGCCGCCCTGTCGCCGTGCGTCATCAAGGCCGCCGACGGCCGGGTCGTGTGGGACAACGACTCGTATGCGTTCCTCGACGGCCCGGCGCCGTCCTCGGTGCACCCCAGCCTGTGGCGCCAGTCGACGCTGAACGCCAAACAGGGCCTCTACGAGGTGGTGCCGGGCATCTATCAGGTCCGCGGCTTCGACATCTCCAACATCACCTTCGTCGAGGGCGACACCGGGATCATCGTCATCGACCCCCTGGTGTCCACCGAGGTCGCCGCAGCGGCGCTGGCCCTGTACCGCACCCACCGCGGGGGTGAGCGCCGCGTCGTCGCCGTGATCTACACCCACAGCCACGTCGACCACTTCGGAGGCGTCCTCGGGGTCACCTCTGAGGCCGACGTGGCCTCGGGCGCGGTCGCGGTCCTGGCGCCGGAGGGCTTCGTCGAGCACGCGATCCAGGAGAACGTCTACGCCGGCCCGGCGATGGCGCGCCGGGCCACCTACATGTACGGCACCCTGCTCTCGCGCGGGCCGCTGGACCAGGTGGGCTGCGGGCTCGGGCAGGCGACGTCCACGGGCGATGTGGCCATCATCGTCCCGACCGTCGACATCGCGGCGACCGGCGAGACACACACCATCGACGGGGTGGAGATCGAGTTCCAGATGGCGCCCGGCACCGAGGCGCCCGCCGAAATGCACTTCTACTTCCCACGTTTCCGCGCGCTGTGCATGGCCGAGAACGCCACCCACAACCTGCACAACCTGCTGACCCTGCGCGGCGCGCTGGTGCGCGACCCGCACGCTTGGTCGGGCTACCTCACCGAGGCCATCGACACCTTCGCCGCCCGCACCGACGTCGTGTTCGCCTCGCATCATTGGCCCACCTGGGGCCGGGAGAACATCGTCGAGTTCCTGTCGGTGCAGCGCGACCTCTACGCCTACCTGCACGACCAGACCCTGCGGCTGCTCAACCAGGGCTACACCGGCGTGGAGATCGCCGAGATGTTCCAGATGCCGCCCGCCCTGGACCGGGCCTGGCACACCCACGGCTACTACGGGTCGGTCAGCCACAACGTCAAGGCCGTCTACCAGCGCTACATGGGCTGGTTCGACGGCAACCCTGCCCGGTTGTGGCCGCATCCCCCCGAGGCCTCAGGCCCCCGCTACGTCGAGGCGATCGGCGGCATCGACCGCGTCGTCGAGATCGCGCGGGCCGCGTTCGATGCCGGGGATTTCCGCTGGGCGGCAACATTGTTGGACCACGCCGTGTTCACCGATCATGAGCACCCTGCGGCGCGGGATTTGCTGGCCGACACCCTCGAGCAGCTGGCCTACGGCTCGGAGAACGCGACGTGGCGCAACTTCTTCTTGACCGGGGCAACCGAATTGCGCGACGGCAACGTCGGCACCGCTGTCCGCTCCGCCTCGCCGACGATGGTCAGCCAGCTGACGCCGGAGCAGATCTTCGACAGTCTCGCGATCCGGGTGAACGGGCCGCGAAGCTGGGACCTCGACGTGACCCTCGACGTCACATTCGCTGACCTCGGCACCAACTATCGCCTGGCGTTGCGCAACGGCGTGCTCGTCTATCGCAAGGTGGCGGCCGATCCCGCGACCGCCACCGTGACGGTGTCGCTGGGGAACAAGATGCGGTTGCTGGCCGCGGTGATGGGCGATGTCGCCTCACCCGGGCTGGAGATCTCCGGGGACGCGGCGGCGCTGCAGTCGTTCCTGGGCGTCCTCGAAGAGCCCGACCCGGCCTTCAACATCGTCACGCCCTAGTTCTCTCGCCGAGATTGCCGTGATGGTCGCTGAGCGGGCGAATTCACGACCCTGGGGGCAATCTCGGCGAGCTAGAGGATCTCGACGACGACCTTTCCGAGGACTTTGCGCTCGGCCACCAGGCGCAGTGCGGCGGCCACCTCATCTAAGGGGTATCGGGCGCCGATGTAGGGCTTTATCGTGCCGTCCGCCAACATCGCGTCCAGTTCCGCCATGTCGCGCGCGCACTCGGTGGGAAAATCGCTGGAGAAGGTGCGGATCTCCATGCCGCGGATCGTGATCCCCTTCAGCAAAACGAGATTCAGCGGGATCTTCGGGATGGTGCCGGAGGCGTAGCCGAGGGTGACGAAGATGCCGCCGCGGGCCAGCGCTCGCAGCGCGGGCTCCGCATACGCTCCGCCGACCGGGTCGAGGACCGCCGTGGCGGCGTCCCCCGTGAGTTCCTTGATGCGCGTCTTGAGGTCCTCGCGCTCGTAGTCGACCACCGCCGCCGCGCCGCGATCACGACACAGCGCGAGTTTCTCCTCGCTGGACGCCGCCGCCAGCACCCGCGCCCCCATGGCGACGGCGAGGTCGACGGCCGCCAGACCCACGCCGCCGGCCGCGCCCAGCACCACCACCCAGTCACCCGCCTTAACGGAAGCGACCGAGCGCAGCGCGTGATACGCGGTGCGGTAGGTCACCCCGAACGCCGCGGCGGAGGCGAAGTCCACGCCCTCGGGAATAGGTGACACCCCGCGCGCATCGATCACGGCCTGCTCGGCGAACGCCCCGACCGCCGTTGTCGCGGACACGCGCTGGCCGACGCGCAATGGCGCGCCGTCGCCGACGGCCACCACTTCCCCGGCCAGCTCGCTGCCGGGGATGAACGGGACGGGGATCTTGATCTGGTACTGCCCGGCGATCAGCAGCACGTCGGGGAAGTTGACCGCCGCGGCGTGGATCCGCACCAGCACCTGGCCGGGCCCGGCGACGGGGTCGGGTAGTTCCTCGATCACCAGATCCTCGGGTGTGCCGTAGGCCCGGCAGAGCGCGGCGCGCATCAGGCGGCCCCCAGCCCGCGAAGGCAGAACCGCACCAGGTGCGCGATGTCTGCAGGCAGCGGTCGCTCAGTCGAGCCCAGGTAGCGGCGCATGGTGGCGGTGGTACAGGAAAACACGGCCTCCACGTCCCGCTCGACATCACGTGCGCCACCATCGCTGCCCAGCTCCGTTACGGGCACCACCAGCAGGTCGCGGAGGGGCCGCATCATCTCCCGATCCGCCGCGCGCCCGCCGCCGGCCGACAACTGCCCGGCCGCGGCGCGGCTCATGCTGATCAGGTGCGGGTCGGCAACCTGCGCCACAGCGCCCTCGATCCA
>Ga0164297_10004521_pt1 | contig 12378 bp, 13 predicted proteins | sample GEODES058metaG_FD_113539 | JGI IMG/M metagenome (GOLD analysis project Ga0164297, IMG submission 113539) | Dystrophic lake water microbial communities from Trout Bog Lake, Wisconsin, USA - GEODES058 metaG | ecosystem: Environmental > Aquatic > Freshwater > Lake | place: USA: Trout Bog Lake... | reverse complement strand
TGAACCTCTGCAGTCAACGCAAGAGTGCCCCTGCCAAGGCTCACCTCACCAGACTGGCTACTTGTGAAGTACCAGAACGTTGGCAACCTGTACTTATACACCACCTGCGCGGAGCGAACACGCGCACGCGCAAAAATACAGAAGGCGTGAGGTGGACGGGAGGAGGAATTGGGAGGTGGTCTCATATGCACCGTGTCTGGCAGCTTGTACTCCCGCTGCGTGTTCCGTGACGCTGGGTCTTTGAGCCAGAGGTAGTGATACAGCTGAGACGCTGCTCCGCCTTCGACGTCGCACAGCGGGTCCGCGTGCACAGCAACAAGAGTTTTCTCCCACCTATGCGGTGGAGACCGGTGGGTCGTGTTTCTCGCATGCGCTTGCTCCAATCGTAGCCGCCTGTCCACCCCGCGCTGGTGGCGTTCCACTGCATGTTGGATCTGCGTGCGTGTTTGTTGGGGCACAATCGCTCAATGGTGATGTGACTGTGGCACACTTTTTAGCGGCGATTCCAAGCATGTCAGCACGCACCCGCGCAGCTGCGATGGCGGCCGTGACTACCGCGCGGAAGGATGCGGTCATGTGGGAGGGGAGTGCATAGAAGTGACGTCAGCACCTCCCCGCCCCCTTCCCCCCAACAGGCGCGCGATGCCGTACACTGCGCCGGCGCCGGCGCACGCCCCGGTGTTCCGACGCCGTGGCGCTGCCCCAGTGTCAGCAAGCCGCGCTGGCCCGAGCCATGTGGCCGCCGCTGCCGCAGGGAAGACCGCCTTCAAGTTGACACTGCTGCCAGGCGACGGCATCGGCCCCGAAATCATGCGCGTCGCTGTCGACTGCCTGAACGTCGTGGTGCGTCCGCACCCGCCCCCACCGGTCTCAAACCAGGCCGCCCGGGAAAGCAACGTCTTGTGGGTGGGTCGTTAGGAGATTATCCAGTCGCCGACGGCTGTTGTCTAACCTCGCTGCACTGCTCGTCACACGTGTCTCTGGGCGCTGACACACTCACACCCTCTGGTACCGCCGTGCGCCACAGGCCAAGAAGGAGCGCGTGAGCTTCACGTACCAGGAGGCTCTGATCGGAGGCTCTGCACTGGACGCCACTGGCGTGCCCCTCCCCGACGACACGCTGGACAAGTGCAAGGCGTCCGACGCCGTCCTGCTGGCTGCTATCGGAGGCTACAAGTGGGACAGCTTGCCCGCGAACCTGCGGCCGGAGCGGGGCTTGCTGGGTCTGCGTGCGGGCTTAGAGGCGTTTGCAAACTTGCGTCCTGCGACTATATTGCCGCAGCTGGTTGACGCAAGCACGCTGAAGCGGGATGTGGTGGAAGGCACGGACATCATGGTTGTGCGCGAACTCACAGGCGGCGTGTACTTTGGGCAGCCAAAGGGGTTCGGCACCAACGCGGCGGGTGAGCGCATCGGCTACAACACGGATGTGTACTCCGAACCTGAGATCCGTCGCATCGCCATCGTCGGCTTCGAGACGGCAGCCAAGCGGCGGCGGAAGTTGTGCAGCGTGGACAAGGCGAATGTGCTGGAAGTGTCGCAACTCTGGCGTGAAGTTGTGGTGGACGTCGCCAAGGCATACCCGAGTGTGGAGCTGTCTCACATGTACGTGGACAACGCAGCCATGCAGCTTGTTCGGAATCCCAAGCAGTTCGACACAATTGTGACGAGCAACATGTTTGGTGACATCCTGTCCGACTGCGCCTCCATGCTCACCGGCTCCATCGGCATGTTGCCCAGCGCATCCGTCGGCAGCGGCAAGCTGCCGGGCGTGTACGAGCCAGTGCACGGCAGCGCGCCCGACATCGCAGGCCAGGACAAGGCCAACCCACTGGCACAGGTGCTCTCTGCTGCCATGATGCTCCGCTACTCTTTTGGTCTCGAGGCTGCAGCGTAGCGCCTTGAGACCGCCGTGCTGGCTGCCCTGGATGCTGGTTTCAGAACGGGGGACATCATGTCGCCGGGAATGCAGCTCGTGGGCACCAAGAAGATGGGCGAGGTGCTTGTCAGCAAGCTTGAGGCGCAGCCTTGAAGCTGAGCAATCGCGCGCGCGTGTATACGCAGACACACAAAAAAATCACAGCAAGTCCCTTCGCCAGGACTGTCCATGTTGGAGTCAGCTCCTCCTCCCCTTGTGACTGACGGCGCCCCACCAGCTACTGGTGAGCGCCTTGCGCCAGAGCAGCTCCGCTCCTTGGTGGCGGAGGACTTGACGCTGCTGCTTCGTTGGCGACACGCTGACGCGCAGAGCCACCCACCTGTGGACTCTGCCCTCGTTGAGCGCGAGGACGCGCGAGTGCGTTCAACTTATGCAGACCTTCTTGCGTCTGGAGCACACGTGTACCGCTGCATGGCCTCCGTCTCGTTCCTGCACGCTCGCTTGCCGCGTTTACCGTCCTACAACGAGCTCCGTGCTCAGGTGGCTGCCAGCGCGGGTACAATCACTGTCGCCGACGTCGGGTGCGCCTTTGGCCAGGACACGCGGGAGTTGTTGCTGATGGGGGTGCTTCCTCACAACTGCCTGGCCATCGATGTTACGTCCGCGTACTGGGACTTTGGGCGCTCAGTGTTCGGTGATGCAGGGGATGGAACTGCTGCACACAGCATTTCGCAGTGCCAGACCTCTTTCGCGGACTGGGCGCTGCCTGCAGCGGCAGATGAGGAGGACGACGTTGTCCATCCATACAGACACTCCCGTGACGTGGTGGTCTGCCTGTTTGTGCTGCACGTGCTATCGAGGGAGCAGACAACGCATATGCTGGGACGTCTCGCGCAGCTCGCGAAACCTGGCGGCCTGTTGATTGGTGCCTGTGTGGGCTGCTCCGCTGGTCTGACTGGCGGGCCGTGGGGCGTCATTCCTGGAGGCCAGAGCACGACGCCCCGGTGGTTGCACAGCCCCGCCTCGCTGGATACCGAGCTGCAGCGCTGCGGATGGACACAAGAGATTGATGTCAGGCAGTACGATCGAGACACGGTTGGCTCTTTATCTGGTCACCCGACAGGGGCGACCAGTTCATTGGACCCGGGGATGGGCAAGCAGAGCTATTTGGCATTCACAGCGAGGACGAGTAGTCAAGGCTGAACATGGGGTGTCTGTGTTTATCCTTGCATCAGGCGTGTGATGTTCAAGCTTCCAGACTGAGCATTTATCACGCTCTCGAGCATTGCGTTCGCGAAGCTCATCACGAGCGACGAGTTGAGAAGCGGGGCCAGCGCGTTGACCAGCGGTTCGACAGGCGTGTTCTTCGCGCTACTCTCGAAGTTGGCTATGGCGTTCCGGAGCACAGCATCGGCCAGCCCCAGCGTCCGGTTCTCTGCCATCGATATCGGCGGACTGGGCGCGCTGCGTTGGTGCTGCAGCGCCTGGAAAATGGCGGTGATGTTCGGCAGCAGCAGTTTTTGCGGTGGAGGTGGCGATGGCGGCGACACTCGGGCTGCGGCCGGTCCAGCCAGCAGAAGGGCAACTGCCATGGCGTAAGCGAGGCCACCGCGCGACGCATGATAAATTCTCATTGTCCGCGGCGCACACAGACGTTGCGAAGGGGGCAGAGGGCACTGATTGAGCGGAGGGCTCTAGGCAAGAGGACAAGCTTGATGTTCCCGAAGCAAGAGCCACACACACCATAACATGTCGCATCGGAAGTCACGCCAGCAGGTGGTCCCTCACCGTATTTGCAGCACTGAATACGATGGACTGCCCGGACTCGTCGCGCCCGTCTCTGGCGTGTCCATGTAGCGCCTTTGTGCTGACTGCACCGCCGTCGTATGAGCCTGCAGCCAGGCATCCCGCTGTTGCGTCACATTCAAGTGATGGCCCTGACCCACCGCAGGCGTGCCTTCAGGTGTCGGCACAGGCTCCGCCCAGGCAAGGACGACATCATCATCTTCACGGAGTGGCTGTGCGCCCAGAGCGCTGTCGTCGCTATCCAGGCCTTCAGCCCCCCTGCGGCGCGCGAGCTCAATACGCGCAGCCTCACGGAGCGCATCCTCTGATGCCAGGATAGCCGCAGAAGAGCCGAGAGTGGAGGAGTTTCCACCGCCTCCTTTGACTGCTGACAAGAGAGTAGCCATGCCTGGCGCCAAAGGCGTGTCCAAAGCAGATGAAGCCATAGCAGCCGATGTTGCAAGCTGCGAGCGCGCAGCTCTGCGATTTGCAGCGCTGAACTCGAGCGTCGCGAGGTCGTCGCTTGTGCCAGCAAGGAGACTAGCCACCAGCGCGTGCGCTGCCGCAACTGCTGCATCATCTTCCTCCACAGGCACAGGCGCCGTAGAGGCAGATGTGCTCTGTGCGCTTCCGTTCCGGATGGCACTGTCAGGCATCATCGCCACCGGTGTGTCATCAACACGTCCCGTGCCCGCGCTGTCCCCTGGCGTGTCCATAGTCCACATGACAGGAGTAGCAGGCAATTGTCTGGATCGTGGCGGGCCCGTAACAGATGATGATGCCGGCGCTGCCGCCGCTTGTTGCGGCGCTGCAGCTGACTTGGAAGAAGGCTGAGATTGCGGCTGCGCGCGTGTCGCAGCGGACTTGGAAGTCACCGTTTGAGTGGTGGAATCGCCCCGATTGTTATCATCACCTTGAACCTGAGCAGCCATGTCGATGAGCGCCTCTTTGAGTGCGGACAGAACACTGCGTGCAACTCCAACTGCGAGGCCCCCAGCAGCGGTGCTGAGCGCATGCATGCCCGATGTGACACCCCAAGTGAGATGTGCCATCCACGGCGGTAAACTGCTGCTCTGCGTGTGCAGTGGCCCCGCCTGTGCTTCGAAGTGCCTGGCCTTCAAGCAGAGCTCCTTCTCGGGCGACACACGCACGTCGAACGTGAAACAGACGCGCACAACCGGCAAGAAGCCACCGTTACGACGACTACCGCTGTGCGCAGGCACCGAAGACGTCAATGCGCCTCTCTGAAGGTGCAACGCCGGCACCTTTGCCCCTGGTGCGTGCGCAGGTTGCAACGCCCACGCAGGCACGCCACGACGCGGCTGCGGCTGCTGCTGCGGAGCGCTGCTGTCCGGCCGCACGGCCACGGGGCGGGGAAGGTGCAGGTGTGGCTTGGAGGCAAGTCCAGCGTCGGTTGCAAACAGAGGCGTGCGCTCTGCAATCGCCAGCACACCCGTCCTTGCGAGCACCGACTCGGCTTTCTCGTTCACGTTGTCGAGCCTGAGTGGTGGTGCACCAAGAGGAGAAGGGGGGGTGCAGGCGCAGTGAGGAAATGTGCACATGGCGGGAAGCTGGGTTCTTCCTGTGCGGCAGAGGACCGGGGAACGCGTGTGCCCGATGTGTGCGCGCACTCCGAGCATGTTGTGGGAACGCACCAGCGGTCCAGCTTGGCTTCCCATCTCTCGGCCACGGCTGGCTGCGCGCTTTGCTTCTTGCCCATGCTGAGATAGGAGTGCCTCGGGGCCAAGCTGCACGAGTGTTGGCGACACGCACGAGCAAGCGCACAGCGCCGAGACGAATGCGACTGGCGACACGCAGACACTTCTGAAACCCGAATTCGGAGTCGTGTTTGGTTTTCCCCCTACTCTGTGCTCTTGTGGCTCTTCTCCCCATCGCGGCTGCCTCTGCTGTTGCTCTCATTCCAGAGCGGGGGCAGTCCCCGCGGCAGGCTGACGTTCTTTGCGGCGTGTCCGACCGCGTCGATGGCGACGCACAGGCCACCAGATAGCGCACCCGTGATTGCAATCACAGGCGGATTCCTTGTGGCACGCAAAGCCATCACGCATCCAGTCAGCGTGCCCGCGGCGAGGGAGTTCATCTAGTTGAGGACGAGGAATCGGCGGAAGTCAGCAGCAGGCGAGTGTTTCTGATGCCACTGGCTGCGCACCAGGTTGTGACGTGCATCCTTGCGTGCCCGCTCAATGCCAACCAGCGCAGCAGTGTACACTGTGAAGAATGACGCTGCATGAATGGAGCAGAGGACGTGAGGAAGATGCTCAATCAATCAACATGCATCCTAGAAACAACGCACCCCAGCCTAAGCCTGTGAGCGCTGTTCGCTGCGCCTGCACATGTACAAGCATGATTGGATGGCATAACACGGCGCGAGTGTGCTGTCAGTGAGCATGATGCTGTACAAGGGCTCTTGCGTTTAGGAAACCGTGTTGTGCCAGTCAACGCCCGAACAGGAGGGAAGAACGCACCACACTGCGCGCGAACGCGGCGCTGCCTCGTGCAAGGCCTGACGATGACGATCATGGCGCGTGTGCAGGCACACAACATGGTCAGTGCGTTCACTTTTCTTGCGAGCAGACAGGCTGCCAAAGCTGGGCCACTCTCACCTGCAGCTTGGGCTTCGCTCCACCCTTTATTTGCGCCGTACAACACGCCGCACTGCCACGCATAGGTGCGCGTTTGAGAGAGGACGAAGAGTTATGTGGCGCGCGTGTGTTAGAGAAACGCACCACTGCGCCATTGGAGATGTACACCTTCGCGGTACTAGCCCACGTGTTCAGGAACGCGGGCTGCTGCTGCTGCGTCGACATGGCGCTTGTGTACATGTGCGTCGTTGACAACGCGGACTAGGAGAGCCGTTGTGTGTGTGTGTGCTGCGGTAAGCAGGTCTCTCTTAAAGAGAAAAGTTTTCAGTCAACCGTGTGAGGTGCCAAACGACGCACTACCGGACTGTACCTCGCGTGTTAAAGAGTCTCCGGGCGGATGCGCCCGGACCAACATTCGCAACATCGGCTTGGCGAAGGCGTCCTCTCCGCGCAATTGTACCCCCATTGGGGGTCCCCCAAGTGGAGCACTTGTCGCTGCTTCCCGGAGAGGCACGAACTGCCAGCTGCAGGCGCACGGGGCCATGCTTCGCGCAGCTGGGGCACGATGCCGGCACTTACCACGTCCCCGTGAGCCGGCGCTGTGGCTGGACAGCGCTCAGCACCGGTGGTTTGTCAGCAGTGGCGCCGAACCAGCAGCAGCCCCTCAGGACGCGCCCAGCCCTCTTGAGTCACCCGCACGGCGCAGCGCTTCGCATGACCCAGCACCGCTGTGGCCACCGCCGGGCGTGGTTGGCGGTCCCGTGTATCCACAGCAGCAGCAGCAGAGGTCTGGAGGGACATATGACCCGCTGTGGGCAGGCCCAGGCGACGGCGTCACGGGTCCCACCGTGTTTCCACTGTCAACGACCAGCAGTATGCAGGCCCCGCGGCCGGCTCGTCCGCCTGAGGCTGGCAACACCAGTAGCAAGGCACAAGCACCTGTGCTGCAGGCGAGCGCCTTTTCACCGGACAAGCTACGTGCGCTGGGCATCGGCGGCCTGGATGATGCTCTGCAGGCGCTGTTCCGACGCGCGTTCGCGTCTCGGGCGCTGCCGCCAGACGTGGCTGCCCAGCTGGGAGTTCAGCACGTGAAAGGCATACTTCTTCACGGCCCGCCCGGCACAGGCAAATCTCTCATCGCCCGCAAGTTGGGCACCATGCTCGCGAGTGGCCGCCAGCCGCGCGTGGTGAATGGCCCGGAGCTGCTCTCTCGCTGGGTAGGCAGCTCTGAGGAGAATGTCAGGCAGCTGTTTGCGGACGCGGAATCGGATTACAACCGCCACGGCGACGCAGCAGATTTACACGTGCTCATTTTCGATGAAATCGATGCGCTGTGCAGAAGGCGAGGCGGCGACAGTGGAGGGAATGGGGGGAACAGTGTGGGAGACTCGGTGGTGAACCAGCTGCTCACCAAGCTGGATGGTGTGAACAGTGTGCCCAACATCTTAGTCATTGGGTTGACGAACCGGAGGGATTTGCTGGACGACGCCCTTCTGCGGCCGGGACGACTGGAAGTGCAGCTCGAAATTGGCCTGCCGGATGCAAGTGGACGTGCTGCCATCCTCAACATTCACACGCAAGCCATGCGTAATGCGGGCTTAATCGCGTCTGACGTGGAACTTGCTGCTCTGGCGCACAAGGCGCGCAACTTTTCCGGCGCAGAGCTGGCTGGTGTTGTGCGCGCCGCTGCTAGCTTCGCGATGGACCGTCTTCTTCGCCGCAATGACCGGCGCCACGGCCGAGCCGCTGTGGCTGATGACACGCGGATGCACGGCATGCATGGCCGGGGATTAGGATTAGGCGACGTGACCGTCACAAAGGCAGATTTCGACTCCGCACTGGACGAGATTAAACCCGCGCTTGGCACTGCCGCCGCCGGTGCTGGCTTGCGTCAAGTGCATGCACCTCGAGGACTCATACCTGTGGGGCCCCGCTTCGAGGCGGCCCAGGAGGCACTGCGCACGCTGACTGCAGCAGTGGAACACGCGCACGCACATGCAGCAACGGCAGCTCACAGATCTGCTACGGCTGTATCATCGCAGCCTGGGTCAGTGACTTCCGTTCTGCTTGTGGGACCGCCCGGAACTGGAAAGACGGCCCTCGCTGCCGCTGCTGCAGACAGCGTCGATTTTCCCTTTGTTCGGTTCGTTGCGCCCGGCGCAGTGTCCGCGTTGTATGATGACGGGAGTGGTGGCTCCGCTCTCGCATCTGCTTTGGCGACAGCGTTTCAAGACGCGCATAAGAGCAGCGGTGCAGTGCTCGTGCTGGACGATGTGGAGCGGCTCCTCGGTTATTCCCCAGTTGGTCCTGCATACAGCAACGATGCCCTGCAAGCGTTACTTGTGCTGCTGCGTCAACGGCCGCCAAATGGGCGCCACCTGCTTGTTCTGGCAACCTCCTCCTGCAGCGAGGCAATGTCCCAGTTGGGCGTGACCACTGCATGCAGCGCAAGCATTCACGTGCATCCACTGAGTACAGTAGACGAGAAAGCCACTGCGTTGAGGGCGAGCGGTGCGTTCGCGTCAGATGACGATGTCATAGCTGCGGCCGCACAGCTTCCGGCCGATGTGCCGATTAAGCACCTGCTCGATGTCGTCGATCTTGCGGTGCGGCACGGACACATGCTGCGCAAGACCTCACAGCAGCAGCAGCAGGCGGGTGTTCAGGTCGACGGACTCGGAGTCCGCCTCACATCTGCTGCATTCATGGAGACAGTGCGGCAATTCACGGGCGAATCGAGAGCGTAGATGAATGAACTCAGATCGCACTTGCGTGACACTTCATGCATTGACACGTCATTCGCGACAATCGTGCGTCCCTCGGAAAGGCAAACGATGTTGGAGTCTGCAGGTGCGCAGCCACACGATGCACGCCCCTACAACTGGTGCCACGCGCTTCCTTCCCGTGTTCCATGTTCACCTCTCACACACGCACACGTCCGTGTCTTGCCCTCGCCGTAAGGTGACCACCACCTAAGCGACGAGCACGCGTACAACCTGCTTGAGGACGACTGCTCGCTCCTCGGCTCACTCCTCGACGAATGCCTCCGTGTCGAGGTACGAAGCTGCTGCGCAGGGGGGCGGGAGAAGTGGCATTCCGCGACGCGTGCTGCCTTGCCTGTCGTTCCTGTGCCGTGTCGCCCTCTTCTCCAGTGCCACTTGACAACCTGTCGTCGCGTGCCACAGGCTGGCGAGGACGTCATGCGCACTGTGGAGCAGATACGGGCGCTCTCCAAAAGCGGTGCGTCACACGCGTCCCGCCGTCGCCGCCGCAAGCGCACGAAGGGGGCGATACCCTGTGGAGAGAGCGTGTCTTGTGGCCGCCACCACGTGTGCCCCTGACGCACCCGCACTGGTGTTGCCCCACTGCGCAACTGCTCCCTGTCTGTGTCACTCCTCCCTCAGCTCACGAGCTCAGCAGCGCGGGCGTCAGTGACGTCTCGGAGTGGTTGTTTGGGAAGCTCACGGCTGAGATCAGCACCTTGCCGCTGCCTGCCCTGCGGCACGTCATCCGCGGCTGTGGGCACTACCTCAACTTGACGGGCATAGCGGAACAGAACCACATGCTGCGCACGCAGCGCGGCCACGGCACGTGGAGCATGTCCTGCGACACGGTGTTCACACACCTCCTGTCCTCCGGCGTCGACCCCGCGGCGCTGCACGACGCTGTGTCACGACAGAAGGTGGAGATCGTGCTGACGGCGCATCCGACGCAAGTGAATCGGCGCACGCTGCAGTACAAATTCCAACGCATTGCCCATTTCCTGGAGCGCTACAACCGCGCGGATTTGACGACGGATGAGAAGGACTTGTGTGTGGAGGACCTGGCACGTGAGCTGCAGTCCCTCTGGCAGACGGACGAGCTGCGTCGGCGGCGACCGACACCATTAGACGAAGCACGGGGAGGACTGCACGTTGTGGAGCAATCCCTGTGGACCGCTGTGCCTGCACACCTGAGACGGCTCTCCATGTCGCTTAAGAAGCACACCGGACAGCCGCTGCCGCTGGAGGCGGCGCCGATGACATTTGCGTCGTGGATGGGCGGTGACCGTGACGGGAACCCAAACGTGACCGCGCGCGTGACGCACCATGTGGCGTGCCTTTCCCGCTGGATGGCTGCAGACCTGTACATGCATGAAATCGACGCGCTGCGGTTCGAGCTATCCATGGGCCGAGCGACGCCGGAGCTGTGCGCCCTGGCTCGCTTGATTGAGAAGCACGAGGATGCCACCTACAAGGAGCTCCACAAGCCCACTGTCGGCGGTGGCGCACCTGCAGATGCAGTGACTGCGACTGCCGCCACGAATGGCGGTGCGGCCAATACCGGAGCCTCTCCAGACCGCGGTGGTCTTCCAGTGGCGAACACCAATGTCGGAGCTTCTGCCACCGGCACCTCCCCTGGCGCAGGCGGAGGCACGGCTACGACGCCTGTGCTGACGCGCACACTCACTCGGCGTCTGACCATGAGTGGTGGCGTTGAGGGCGTCGCGTCCGATGCCCACCACATTGGCAGCGGTTCTGATGCAGGCGGCCACCAGCTGCTTCCCAGCGGCATGGTTGTCCCCACGCTCACGCATGACGGCTTCAACAGCGATGCGGTGCACGTGCCGTACGCGGCGGTGGAGAGCGACCCGTTCACTTGGCGCGAGATACAGGAGCATCTGACAGCTGACATTCGTGCGTCTCAAGGCAATCCGCCATCTGCGCCAACATCGCCGCATAAGGTTGGCATCGCATCGCAGGGTGGCAGTGCTGCCCCAGCGTCACCGCCGCCTGCAGCAGCGCAAGGCCTGGTCACTCCCGGCCTGGCTAAGATCCGGCCTGGGAAGCTCACCGCCGGCAGCGACAGCGGGCTGCCTGGCTCCGCCACGGGGTCCAGTGCAAATTTGGCGGGTATGGGGTCTGCAAGCGGCAGCAACCTCGCTGGGCGCGGCAGTCAGCGCAGCATGGAGACGCTTTTGAACCCGACGACCATGATGGGCGAGACGCCGTACCGCACAGTGCTTGGCTACGTCCGCCAGAAGCTGGTTGCTACACGGCACCGGATGGAGGACCTGCTTGCAGGCGCTGGGCCTGTGGTCACCACAATTAACAGTGCCACCGACGGCGACGCCAGCGCCGCCAACGTTGCGCTCGCCCACGTTGTGGATTTCGACAAGCCGTGGTTCGACACGCCGCAGGAGCTGATTGCGCCTCTCCGTGCTTGCTACGACTCCCTGCAGGCCTGCGGCGCCGGCAACATTGCGGAAGGTCGTTTGACTGATGTCATCCGGCGAGCGTACTCTTTCGGCCTGGCGCTTCTGAAACTGGATGTCCGGCAAGAGGCGCCGCGCCACACAGAGGCGTTGGATGCGATCACGACATATCTGGGTCTGGGCAGCTATGCGGCCTGGCCAGAGGACCAGCGCCTGCGGTGGCTTTCCGCCGAGCTGTCTGGACGGCGACCACTGGTGCCACACACGATGCCAGTCACGCCGGCTGTGCGAGAGGTGCTTGAAACCTTCCGCGTGGTAGCTGAGCTCGGCCGCCAATCGCTGGGTGCGTACGTCATCTCTATGTGCGGCTCTGCCTCCGACGTCCTCGCCGTCGAGCTCCTCCAGCGTGAGGCCCGCGCCGTAGTCGCGGCGGAGCTGGAGGCGCTGCACGCCATGGCTGCAGGCAGCGCGCAGAAAGAGAGTGTTCCTCCTCACAGCGATCCACAGCACGGTCACGGCGGCAGTTGCTTCGCAAGCTACGGCACACGAGATGGCCCGCTGCGCGTTGTGCCGCTGTTTGAGACGCTGAAAGATCTGGAGAATGCGCCTGCGGTGATGGAGGCGCTGTTCAATGTGCCTTGGTACCGGAACCACTTGACCACTTGCCATGCGGCACACCAGGAGATCATGCTCGGGTACAGTGACTCCGGCAAAGATGCTGGCCGGCTAGCAGCTGCCTGGGCGCTGTACGTGTGCCAGGAGAAGCTGGTGGACGTGTGCAAAAAGCACGATGTCGCTCTCACTCTGTTCCACGGCCGCGGCGGCTCCATCGGACGCGGTGGCGGACCCATGCATTTGGCTATCCAGTCGCAGCCCCCGGGCAGCGTTCACGGCAGCTTGCGCGTAACGGAGCAGGGCGA
>Ga0164297_10004518_pt1 | contig 12381 bp, 11 predicted proteins | sample GEODES058metaG_FD_113539 | JGI IMG/M metagenome (GOLD analysis project Ga0164297, IMG submission 113539) | Dystrophic lake water microbial communities from Trout Bog Lake, Wisconsin, USA - GEODES058 metaG | ecosystem: Environmental > Aquatic > Freshwater > Lake | place: USA: Trout Bog Lake... | reverse complement strand
TTCATCGACGACGCCCACATCTTGCGAGCCTCGTCCTCAACGGTCTGGGCGTGCACATCGAAGCGCCCAGCCATCGCCCGCATCTCGTGCGGGTCAGTCATAAAGCGTGTTGCCATGTTGCCTGTCTCCTTATCTGGGAGCTCTCTCAGGAGAGCTCGGTCCAAGTCTTTTGGGTCGAACTATGCGGGTGCCAGCCGCATGGCGGTTACATTACGGCCTTCGGTCAGTTGCCACCCCCGAATCGGTGATTTGTTTCTTTTTTCTTTTTCTTCGTGTCAGACGAGAACCTTCGGCATCACGGTTGGCTTGAAGCCGTATCGCGGCCCGGCCATCGCGCCGGATGCCTTCGCGGCCCCCGCCATCCCCGGCATCCCCGGGACGACCATTCCGCTTTCCTCCGGGACGGTCCATCCCGAACCTTCGAGCGGAGCGGCCGACGACGCCAATGTCACCGGCGCGGCGGACGCCCAACTGGCAGGCACCGACAGTCCGCCGACCGCGGAAGCTTCGCCGAGGCCGGCCGTCAGCGCCCCGCCGAGGCCGACCGGCGCCACGGAGCCGGCAAGGGCCCCTTCTGCCGCGGTGGCCGCGCCCGCGGCCGCACCGGCGGCGTCGCCGGCGGCAGCGGCGGCGGGCGTCGCGTACGCGACTGCCGCAGTGTGGATGTAGGACACCGCCGTCGGGATGGTGTTGCCGACCCACCATGCCGCCGTGACGCCGACCTGCTGAGCGAAGTTGAAGTTGAACAGCGTGCCGATGAAGCCGTCGTAGGTGGTCAGGAGCGCTTGGACGTTCGGAGACAATGAGGCGAAGATCTGGGTGCCGAAGGTCTCCGGGTTCTGCAGGAACCCGATCAGGTCGCTGATGACAGCGTTCTGGGCCGGGGCCGTCGCGGCACTGGTGGCCGCGGCGGATTGCAGGCTCGGGGCAGCCGGGTTAGAGGTCGTGGATGCGGGCGTCAACGGTTGGAGAGCGGCGGCAGCCACCGAGGCCGCCGAGTAGCCGTACATCGCAACGGCGTCCTGAACCCACATTTCGGCGTATTGGGCCTCGGCGGCCATGATCGCCGGTGTGTTGACGCCCAGGATGTTGGTCGCCATGAGCGCCGTGACCAGTGACCTGTTGGCGGCGACGACCGGTGGCGGCACCGTCGCCGTGAACGCCGCCTCATAGGCGGCCGCCGAGGCGGACGCCTGCGCGGCCGCCTGCTCGGCGGCTGCAGCGGTCCTGCTCAACCATTCCACATACGGCTGGGCAGCAGCTGCTGCTGCCGCGGAGCCCACACCTGTCCATCGCTCGGTGGTCAGGGTCGAGATGATGGACTCCCAGGAGGTTGCCGTGGTGGCCAACTCGGCGGCGAGGTTGTTCCAGGCCCCGGCGGCCGCCATCAGCGGGCCTGCGCCGGCACCGGCGTACATGAGCCCGGAGTTGACCTCGGGTGGGAGAGCGGCGAAATCCAAAACCATGTCCGTTTTCCGTTCTTTGTTTGTCTAGGGAGAGTGTGGAGCTCAGACAGCCGTCGGCTTCGGCATGACGACGGGCTTGACGCCGTAGCGCGGCGCGCCCATGGCGGAGCCCCTGGCGGCCGATCCGGCGCCGGGCATACCGGGCAGTGCGGTCACGGGCGCGCCGGTCTGGGACGTTATTGGACCAGTCCAACCGACGGTTTGGACCGCCGCGTTCGTCGTGCCCGGAAGAGCGTTGAGCGGGCTGGCCCAGCTCGGTGCTGACGTCAACGAGCTCACCATGCTCGCCTGGCCCATACCGGCCATCGGCATCATGGACATCGCGCCCATGCCGCCAGTCGGCGCGACCATGTTGACGGCGGTCGCGGCACCGGCGGCATCCGCGGCGTCCGCGCCCGCGGCGGCCGCGTCGCCGGCCGCTGTCGGCCACCAGTCGGTGGGAACCAGGCCGCCACCGGCCATGCCGAGGCAGTCCGACATCGCCGACGCCCAGTTCCCGGTCTCGTAGCTGAGGAAGTTGGCCGTGTTGCCGGACGGGCTGAACGGGTTCCCCCCGACGCTGGTGGTCGGGCCGCCCAGGAAGGTCGAGATGCCGTTGACGAACGTTTGGAACTGGCTGGCGGGCGTCGCCGTGGCCGCGTTGGAGGCTTCGGTGGCGGCGTACGTGCCGCTGCTGATCCCCAGGGTCTGCAGGAATTGCTGTTGCATCGCCTGAGCTTCCGCGGCGATCTGCTGGTAGAGCGTGCCGTAGCTGGAGAAGAGCGCTGCCTGCAGGGCCGAAACCTGGTCCGAGGCCGCCGGGGCAATCGTGGTGGTCGGTGCCGCGGCACCCGCGTTCTGCGCTGTCAGCGAGTTGCCGACCCCTTCAAGCTGCGCCGCAGCGGCGAGCAACTCCTCAGGGATTGTTGTCAGAATGGACATCTGTTGCTCCTCGTAGTCGTGGCACTGCCGACCGCCATCCGGTTGATCGGCCGACGGGCTGCTGCACTGGGCCCGGCGGGTTGGCGTAAGGCTAGTGGCTCACGACTACAGCTTTCTCCCCGGAAATAGCCTGGTCGAGAGGGGTTTACGGCGTTTTAACGCGAGGGCGCCCCGATTTAACAAGTTCCTATCGGTCGATACAGCGCCGTCATCTTCGATCCGGCCGGAAATGCTGTCGCCGGCTCGCGAGCGCGGCATCATAGGACACGCGACGCGCACGTGGAACTCCGTCACAGACGCGGGGTGGGATTCCCTGGACCCGTCCTGCACGGGTTAGATTCGCCGCCGAGCCCCCATAGCCCAATTGGCAGAGGCAGCGGACTTAAAATCCGCCAAGTGTCGGTTCGAGTCCGACTGGGGGCACCCAGAAGCGCTCGTCAGTGCTGCTGGGTTACGGGTTCTGGTCGCGCTGCGCCAGCCGGCGACGTTTCAGTGCGGCCCTGACTATCGCCAGGCGTTCCCTTTCGAAGCGGCCAGGTGTGAGGCTCAGATTGCCACCGTGAATCCGCCGACGCAGAACCACCGTGGGAACCTCGACGACTCCTGCGCCATGCTCCGTCGCCCGCAACATCCAATCCATGTCCGCACTATGGCGGCGGCTCGTGTCGAACCGGCCCACCTGTGCCGCGAAGCTGGTCCGAATCAGGCTTGAGCTGAGACCGCCACGCTGCGGCCCAGGGGGCACCCGATACCGCGACGCCTCCTCGGGGCCCAGTTCGGGGCTGACGAACACCTGCATCTGCCCGACGACGATGTCCGCCGGCTCCCCTGCCCCTGTGCCTTCGAAGGCTGCCATACGCGTTGCAATGGACGCCTGCGGCAGGAGGTCATCGGCGTCCAAGTGGAGCAGATACTCGCCTTGAGCAACCGCCACCCCGGCATTGCGGGCCGCGGCCAGACCGCCGTGAGCGACCCGCAAGCAGCGCACCGGCGGCGGGAACCGTTCTGCCACCGCCGCGGACTGGTCCTCGGAGCCGTCGTCGACGACGATCACCTCGAGAGCGGGAGCGCCCTTCTGTTCCAGGACGCTGCTGATCGACTCGGCGAGGTACCGCTCCCCGTTCCACACGGGGATGATGACACTGAGTCGAGGTATTTCATGCGATGGCGTTGGGTGGAGACTCACGACCGGCCGTCCTCGGGCTCGAAGAAGTCGGCGAGCGGCGGAAGTGAGCTGGCGGCGGCGAGGCCGCGTCGACGACGGGCGAGCGAACGCCGCACCATCTCGAGAGTGAACCGGTTCGCCGCTTCCCGCTGCCGGGTGATGTTGCCGGTGTGGATGCGTTGATGGAGGACCACGTCCCGATGCAACAGCAACGGCACCCCCGCCTCCCGGGCCCGCATGAACCAGTCCCAGTCCTCGCCGAGCCGCATCGACTCATCGAGCAGCCCGATGCGGTCGAACACCCGCCGCCGGAAAAGGCAGCAACCGAATTGGAGCGACAGGTGATCATCGTCGTATTGCGAAAAGCAGGGTTGGTTACCGTCGGCCCCGTCCAGCATCAGGTACTGATGCTGGCCGATGATGACGTCGACCGCCGGATTGCGGTCCAGGCGCTCGGTCTGCAGGGTGAGCTTGTCCGGGCTGTAGAGATCGTCCGCATCCAGAAAGGCCACGTATGCCGCTCGGGCGGCTTCGATCCCCCGGTTCCGGGCCGCGGCCGGACCCGAGTTGGCCTGTCGGATCACCCGAACCGGCTTCCCGAATCCTTCGGCGACCTCGGCACTGCCGTCGATCGACCCGTCGTCCACGACCACGACCTCCAGATTGTCCTCGCCCTGGGCGAAGACGCTGTCGATGGCTTCTGTGAGGAATCGCTCCGCGTTGAAGACGGGAATCACCACCGAGATCCGCGGATCGTCTGTCATGCGATCGCCCCTCCGTCGAGGAGGGCCCTGATCGTTGCGGCCGCGGTGGCGGGGTCCGATCCCAGCGCCAGCGCCCACGCCGGCAGGTGCCGCACGATTGCCGCCAGGCGCTCAAGACCACCGGCACGGTTCCCGGGCATCTGCAGGAGGGTACTGGGCGCGAGGGCGCGCAGCGCGTCTGCCGGGCGGAGCGGCGAGAGGTGACTGCTTGATCCCTCCGTCACTCGGGGGACGACGATACCGCGGAGCGGGAAACCCGGGCAGACGCCGTCGGGCCGGATCTGGTCGGCAAACACAACCGATTTTCCGTCGATCCTGAGCGGGGACAGCGCAAACGCCTCGCGGAGGCCGGGCAGCAGCGTCGCCGCACGGTCGTCGGCTTTGCCGCTGAGGTACAGGCCGTACACCCGGGGCGGATCGCCGGGGGCGAGCAGGCAGTAGTCATCGCCGGCGAAGCCGATCCCCGCTTCCAGGCATGCCAGCGCGGTGGTGGACTTGCCGGATCCGCTTCGGCCGACCAACAGCAAGCCCCCGTTCGCATGACCCACCGCCGCCGCATGGACCAGTTGCAGGCCGTGGTCGGCGGCCCACCAGTGCAGGATCCGTCGAAACGGGGTGGCGCGCTCCCATGCCGACAGTGCGGCGAGCGAGGCGAACCGGGCCCAGGCGTGGCCACGAGTGCGGTCGTAGACGAACAGGGGGCCGTCTGGTGCGTCCCAGGTGAGGACGGTGGAGCCGTCATCGACGTGCATCGTGCCGGTGGCGGGCCAGGCGCCCGGGAGCTGAACTGTGTTAAGGGGCTCGGTCCAGCAGTCGATCGTCAGGGTTCCAGCGACAGGGGCCCCAGCGACAGGGGCCCCAGCGACCGGGTCGGCATGCCTGAGGTGCCGCGTGGCGCGGCCCAGCGCGTCGGCCAGTGCCATGTCGGCGTAGCGGATCCGCACTTCATGGCCGGCGATGTCAAGGTGTTCCTCTGCTGCGGCAGGCCACGCGGATTCGGCGCGCACCTGTGCGGCAGTCTCAACGAGCCACCCGGCCGCCGCGTCGGGGCGCCCGCCCGAGGACGGCATCTCGGTCGCTTCGGCTAGTTCGCGTCTCGGCGGTGGGGCCAGCCGGCTTGGGGATCGACCTCGTGGATGGGGTCGACCAGGAGCAACTCCTGCATATCCGTGTACTTCTGGAGGACCGGCACCGAGAACGGGTGGGAGGGGGGCGGCAAAATGCCCGACCCCGCCGCCGCGTCATCGGGCAGGACCAGCTGCTCGGCCTCGAGTTGCTGAGTGAAGCGCTCTAGGTCTGCGGCCGCGTCGGCGGGCGCCGTTCCCCCGCTGTCCGCGTAGGCGGTGGCGATTTCAGCGGGAGCATGGCCGTCGAGCAGTGCGTTCCACACGTACGCCCCGGTCCCTTCAAGGCTGTAATAAGAGCCGGACACGGTGTGGACGATAATGACTTCGCCGTCCACGGTCTCCTGGATGACGTCGGGGTGGTTCAGTCGGTAGCGCCTCACCCACCGAACCCTACCGAATCGTTTCGCCCGCCCCACTCGCGACCGGAGGTGAATATGCCCGATTCCAGCGGAACTCTCGGAGGCCTGCTCGATCGGATCAGATTCCCGACGCGCGAGCGACCGTTCCCCACCGACTCGCAACTGGACCTTCTCAAGGCGGCGTTATTGCCCGCCGAACATGCCGAACCCGCCTGGCGACGATGGAGGGGACGCGGTCACCGACTCGAGACCGTGTACGACTCATCCGTGCGGCTCTTTCCCCAACTCTGGGCCAACCGTGATGCCGCCGGCATCGGCGCGGAGGACCTTCCGCTTCTCAAGGGGGTGTATCGGCAGGTGCTCGCGGACAACTCCGTCAAGCTTCGTGCCGCGCTGGACACCACTCAACTACTCGTGGAGGCGGACATCCCCGTCCTGTTCTTGACAGGCGCCGCGATGATGGCGATCGCCGGCGGGCGGTTGGGTCTGCGTCCGTTCAGCGACGTGGACGTCCTCGTCGGCGAGCCGGACGCGGAGAGGGCGGTGGCGCTGCTGTTGGGCGCCGGCTGTGTAGCAAAGTTCGACCCCCCGCGTTGGGGGTCGTCTAACAGTTGGGCTTGCTGCGATCCGGGCGGATCCGAACTCGACGTGCACTGGTGGGCGTTCACCGCCGTCGGCGATGACGGTGGGATTTTTGAAGCCGCCCGGGAGGCGACTCTGCTCGGACGGCCGGTGCTCATTCCATCGGCCAGCGACTGCCTGGTTGCCGCGGTGGCCAATGCTTTCTCCAGCCGAGGCTCGCCGCTGCGGTGGATCGCAGATTCAATGCTGCTTTTCCGGGTCAATGGTGACGAGATCGATTGGGAGGTTGTGCTTGAGCGCGCCCGGCGGCCCGGACTGACGCTCGGGTTGGCCGCTGGACTCGGCTTCCTGGCCGAAGAGTTCAACGCGCCCGTGCCGGCCTCAGTCATTGATGACCTTCGTCGGCGGCCCGCGAGTTGGAGAGAGCGCGCCGCTCACCGAGTGGCGGTTACGCGACCTCCGGGTGGTGTGATGCTGCGTGAGGTCTGCGGCCCATGGCGGTGAATAGCATCAGTGTTCGACCGGACCGGAGGTGCCGCGGTGGACGACGCACGCCCAGTCGCTAGCGAGCCCGGGCGCGACGAATCGGTGTTGCGCGGCCAGCAGCGCCGCACCGCCGGCGATTCCGCGGCCTACCTGCTGCCCTACCTGGAGCCCGGGTCATCGGTTTTGGACGTCGGATGCGGTCCCGGCTCCATCACCGCCGATCTCGCCGCGCTAGTCACACCCGGGTGGGTGACGGCGATCGACCTCTTCGACGAAGTCCTCGACGTTGCCCGCGCCGAAGCCACGCGGCGCGCCGCCTCGAACGTCTCGTTCATCAGGGCCGATGTGCACAGGCTTGATTGTCCGGACGACGCATTCGACGTCGTTCATGCCCACCAGGTGCTGCAGCACGTCGCCGATCCGGTGCAGGCGCTGCGGGAGATGAAGCGGGTGTGCCGGCCGGGCGGAATCGTGGCGGCGCGCGACGCCGACTACGGGGGCTTCATCTGGCACCCGCGCCTGCCGGCACTCGAGTTGTGGCGGGATCTCTACGAGAAGGCGGCCCGCGCCAACCACGGTGAACCGGACGCGGGCAGGCGGCTGCTGTCGTGGGCCCTCGAGGCCGGCTTCGGCGACGTCACGCCGACGGCCAGCGTCTGGTGCTACGCGACCCCTGCGGCCCGCGGATGGTGGGGCGCGATGTGGGCCGACCGGATTGTGAATTCGGGCGTGGCTCGCGAAATACTCAACCTGGGGCTAGCGACACCTGCGCACCTGGAGGAGATCGCCGCGGCATGGCGATCCTGGGCCGCTGCCCCGGACGGCTGGCTGTCAGTGCCCCATGGTGAAATACTCTGCCGGGCTTGAGATTTCGGTGACCGACCGCCGTCGCGCTCGTACACGGTGACTCGATCGTCGATACCCCACCATTGAACCGGCCGCCGGTCATCGACCTTGATCCAAGCCGCATCAAGGAGCCCGTGCATCTCTGAATCGCCGCAGCCGCGGCCATCGCCGATGACGATGACGCGATTCCCCCCGTAGCTGGTCAATGTTCGTGCGCCGACGTCCTGGCCGTGGGGCGGCCACGACAGCAGCAGCGTCCGGTCCGGGTGCAGCGCCGCGGCCTCGGCGCAATCCTTCTGGTGGACCTCGGCGTAGAGGTCTTCGTCGTGCCAACCGTTGGTCAGCAATGCCACGGCGGGGTTGAGGTCGTAGCAGACGACATCGACACCCGCTTGTGTCAGCAGATAGGCCCAATAGCCCGTTCCCGCCAGGGGATCGACCAGGCCGCCGTGGGCGTGGCGCGCCACGAACGCCACGGTATCGGGGTCGGGGATGGTCCAGCAGTATTTCCTGACCAGCTTCTGCCGGTTCGGGAAAACGGCCATGCTCTCCTCCACGGATCGGTCGAGACGGAACTCGCCGACCACCGGGGTGGCCCGGAGACTGTCTGGTGCGACATGACCCTTGACGGCGTCCCAGTACGGATTGTCGAAAGTCACTGCCGGTCATCTCCCGGGGTAGCAGCATGTCCGATGGTGGACGCTGGGCTTTTGCTGGTTGTGACGGCCGCGGATAGTCAAGGTCAGAAAAAGGGCCACAGCCCGGTCCCTCCGAAGTGGTGCCAGGCTGCTCGGGGAACCTGATGGGCCCGCGTCACTCCGAGGAAATCGCGCAGAAAGTGCGGTCGGGTGCCGGCCGCGCGCGACCAAGCGGGGTCGGGCCGTGACTGAAGCCGCATGCACGCCGCGTTGACGCATCGCCCAACAAGGGTCCAGCGCCGGTAGTTTTGCTCGTTGGCGACCTCAATGCGTTCGATGACACTTTTACGGGTGGCGAGGGCGTCCAGTACGTCGCTGGGAACCGGGCTGTCGAGATGGCGGCGCAGCCAGCCCAGGCAGACAGCGAACCTGGCGGACATGTGGATGTCGGTGGCGATCGCGGTGATCGCGCTCCAGTCGATGGCGGTGGGATGGTTCACGATGAGCTGGTGCGCATCTGCGACCCAACGGATCGGGGATTGGAAATTGGGCCGCGCCCCATGCGCGACGGCGTGAACCAATAGCCGATCCGGCGCGGGCACCCGGACCGGGAGATCCATAAAAGACGTCGCCGTGGTGCCAGAACGCAACCAGGCATCCCACTGCGATGACGGCGGGTAGCACAGCTCACGCCAATGGAGATCGATCTCGCCGGCTGACCCAGGGAGTTTCAGGCCGACGCTGTGGTGCCAACGGCTCGAGGTGACCGGTCCGTATTTGGGCTGCCAACCCTGTTCGCGCAGCAAACGGAACGCCTCGGGGCCCGCGTCGGGATCGACCAAAACGTCGATGTCCGCCATCGAGCGATTCCGGCTCGCCCGAGAACCTGGCATCGCGGTCAACGCCGCGCCCTTCAACAGCGTTACCGTGAGGCCGGCGTCGACGAGGGTCTCCACACCTGGGCGGGTGCCGGCAAAGAGTCGCAGGTTTCGAACCCAGGCCGCCTTCGCGGCGCCGCTGATCCGGTCTGCGTGTCCGCACTCCAACGACAAATCCTTGATACGTTCCGCGATCAAGGGCAACAGGCGAAAGGTCCCGGCATCGAGCTCCGCATCGAGTTCAACGGCCTGCTCCCAGTGCGAGACATCCTGCTGAGCGGTGTCCGCCGGCCCGAGAGCAGCCCGGAGCGCGAGTCGCTGGACCTCGGTTGGCAGATAATGCTCGAGCCGCTCCGCTCGTTCAGTGGGCTCTACCGCTGCGCCGCCGGCTGTCATCGGCGCTTCGTTTCCTGGTTGCTCGTATGCGATTTTTGTGAATTCACAGCAAAGATCCGGCTCATTGCGCCCCTGGTCAAACGTCCAAGGCGGTGTGGATACGACGCCGCGGGAACTCTATCAACCATCGAAAGGGTTCGACCAAGATCGCCGGTTCGACCACGATCGCGGCCGGGCCTACGCCCGGGTATCCGTGGATCTGCGACGGCGCAGGATCAGCACTTCGCCGAGCAGGAAGACGGCCAGTGACACGACCAGCGCAGCGATGATCTGCGGGTAACGTCCGCCCAGGCCGCTCGCCGATATCTGCCGGAGCAGGATGCCGGAAAACGCCCAGACGAGCACCCAGCCGTAGGCCGCATCGCGGTTGCGCAGCATGGTGAAAGCGCCGATCGCCATCGAGACACCCACGATGATCACGGCCCAGGTGGACTCCGCCAGACCGAAACCGTCCCATCGGCGACTGACCAGCAGGACGGTGATGTTGGCGACGGTCGCCACGGTGATCCAGCCGAAGTAGACGCTGAACGGCCACCCGACCAGCCGCCGTTGCCGTCCCATGAGGTCGGCGTCGCGAAGCGTGACGGCGATCAGCGCGAGGCACACCAGGATGACCGTGATCAGCACCGCCGATGTCGCAATGTGGTCGTAATGCCATGCGAATACCCAGGCGGTATTGGCCAGCGACGAGATCGCGAACAGCGCGCCGACCCGGTTCAGCAGCGCCGAGTCCTGCGGCGCCTCGGGGCCGTCCCGGAAAAGGCCCAGCTGGTAGAGCACGTGGGCGCCGAGGAGCAGGTAGATCAGGCTCCAAATGCCGAAGGTCACCCCGGCCGGGGTGAACAGGTTCGGGTAGGAATCCGACACCTCGCCGGTGGTGCGCCCGTTGAGGGGCAGCGCATTGGCGAGAACATTCATCGTGATCATCGCCGCAAAGGTCACCGCGACCAAGGCCTTGACGGGTCCGCGGCCGGTCGTCGTGCTGCTCATAACCACCAACTGTTCATAATCACCAGAATGCCAGGGAACCACGGTGCTCTAGGAATCCCCTCGGGGGCACTCCTACACTGACCGCTCGTGGGCACGTTGTCCGGTCTGGCGCCGTGGATCGTCTATTGGATCCTTCTCGGGAACGTTCCCGTCGGCGTCGCCGCGCTGATCGCACTGGCTCTGGCTCTGGTTTCGGGTCTGGCCCTCGGCGCCGCCTCGCACGCACGATCTTTCGACATCGGTTCCCTGGCGGCGTTCTCGGCCCTGACGGTCCTGACCTTCACCCTCGACGAGTCCTTTCTGCGCCGTTGGATGCTGCCGCTGAGCATCATCGGGCTCGTGCTGGTGGCCCTCACCGGCGCGCTGACCGGCAGGCCGTTCGCCCGCGAGGCGGCCGCCGTCGGGCAGCCCCCCGACGTGGTCGCGACCGAGCCGTTCGACCGGCTCGTCGCGGCGCTGACCTGGCTGTGGGTGGCGACGTTCGCGGTGATGGCGGTGTCTGCGTCGATCCCGCCGGCCGTCAACCGGAACGCGACGTTCGTCCACGCGACGGCGACGCCGCTGTCCTACACCTGCTACTGGGTGATTCCGTTCGGTCTGCTGGGGCTGGCGGCGCTGATTTCGCGCCACCTACCCGGGCGGATGCTGGCCGGGGTCGATGACGCCGTTCGGGAAACCTCCTTCGTCGCCTACGACGAGGCGACCATCGACGAGCTCTACTACCTCGCCCGGGAGCACGCCAACCGCGAAGTCGGTCCCGGCAAGGAGGCATACAGCGTCAAGGTCGGGGGAATGGGGACACCCCTCACCGGAGACGAATCCCGCAAGTCGTGGCCGTCCACGTACAAGGTCCGCGACAAGGCCCGCTGACCCCCGGCGCGCCTGGCTCAACGAAAGAGGTCAGCTCTATGGACAGCACGATGCAGGACGTCCCCTTGACCGTCGCCGCGATCATGCGGCACGGCTGCGGCATCCACGGGCCGCGCACCGTCACCACCGCCACGGGGGACGGCTACCGGCGCAGCACCTACCGCGAACTGTTTGGTGAAGCCGCACGCCTGGCCAACGCGTTGCGTCGCCTCGGCGTCACCGGTGACCAGCGGGTCGCGACGTTCATGTGGAACAACGCCGAACACCTGGTCGCCTACCTCGCGGTGCCCTCGATGGGCGCCGTGTTGCACACGCTCAACATCCGGCTCTTCCCCGAACAGCTCGCCTACGTCGCCACCGAAGCCGAAGATCGGGTCGTGCTGGTCGACTCGTCGCTGGCCGGGTTGTTGGCACCGGTCCTGGGCCAGCTCGCGACCGTGCACACAGTGATTCTGGTCGGGGGAGTCGGCGATGAGGACGCAGCGCTGCTGCGGGAGTCGGGAAAGACCGTACTGCGCTACGCAGACGTCATCGCGGCGGAATCCGCCGAATTCGACTGGCCGAGCATCGACGAGCGGTCGGCTGCGGCGATGTGCTACACCAGCGGCACCACCGGCAACCCCAAAGGTGTTGTCTACAGCCACCGGTCGAGTTTCCTGCACGCCATGGGTGCCTGTACGGCCAACGGTGTCGGGGTCGGGGCCGACGACAGCGTGCTGCCGGTCGTGCCGATGTTCCACGCCAACGCGTGGGGGATGCCGTATGCGGCGATCATGGCCGGCGCCGACCTGGTGCTGCCCGACCGCCATCTGGACGCCCGCTCGCTGATCGGGATGATCGAGACCCTGCGGCCCACCATCGCGGGCGCGGTCCCGACCATCTGGAACGACGTC
>Ga0164297_10004517_pt1 | contig 12381 bp, 11 predicted proteins | sample GEODES058metaG_FD_113539 | JGI IMG/M metagenome (GOLD analysis project Ga0164297, IMG submission 113539) | Dystrophic lake water microbial communities from Trout Bog Lake, Wisconsin, USA - GEODES058 metaG | ecosystem: Environmental > Aquatic > Freshwater > Lake | place: USA: Trout Bog Lake... | reverse complement strand
TATCGGGACACTGGTGGTAGTTGTGCTGATCACCGGATTGTTCTTTTTCGTGATCGTTTACCAGCGGAAAATGATCAAAAACCAGGTGGCTTTGCGGCGACTGGAGGATGAACGGCAGCAGGAGCTGCTAAAAGCCGTCATCGAGACCCAGGAAACCGAGCGTAAACGCCTGGCTGAAGATCTGCATGACAGTGTAGGCCAGGTGCTTTCAGCGATCAAATTGAAACTCCATAAGCTGGATAAGCAAAGTGAAGGTAAAAACGAGATGCTGGCAGATACCTGTAAATTGACAGATGAGTGTATCCAGGAGATCCGGAATATCATTCATAATGTACTGCCGCCGGTATTGACCGATTTCGGACTGATTGACGCTTTGGATGCGCTATGCAACAAGATTAACAGCAGCACGCCCATCCAGGTAAGTTTTTCAAAGAAACTTGCTAACGAACGCTTCCCTTCGGCGGTTGAGCTAACGCTGTATCGTATTGCACAGGAGCTTTTTGGTAATGCAGTTAAACATTCGGAAGCAACTGCTATCCACATCGAACTTTCTAAACATAACAACGCTTTGATCATGAGTTTCAGGGATAATGGTGTAGGTTTTAAGCTGGATGAGGTAAAACAGGGCTTCGGTATCAAAAATCTTCACAGCCGGGTGCAACTCATTAATGGTAAGATCGATATCTATTCAAAACCACTAAGTGGTACAATTACCACTATTGAGATCCCGCTGCCGCGCACATAAACTTTTAATAATATCTTTATCCTGAATTATTCAAGCGTATGAAACCGATCAAGCTGGCAATCGCCGACGACCATAAGATCTTCAGGAACGGCTTAAAAGCTACCCTGGAAGACTGCGTTGATTTTGAGCTGATCATTGAAGCATCCAATGGAAAGGAGCTGATCGGCTTATTAGCGACAAAAATACCCGATGTTGTATTGATGGATATAAAAATGCCTGAAATGGATGGTATGCAAACCACAGCCCATATTCGTCAGCATTTTAAAGAGGTAAAAGTGCTCGCACTGTCGATGCATAACGAGGACAAATATATTGTGGATATGATGAAGGCCGGCGCCTCGGGATACCTGCTAAAAAATGCCGAACCTGAGGAGATCATTGAAGCGATAAAGACCGTCGATCAAAAAGGCTTTTATTTTAACGAACATCTTTCAGTTACGCTGATCAAACAACTGGTTGGTCCGGGGCACAGTGAAAGTGCCCACCACGCGGTAGAATTGAATGAGCGGGAGGTTGCCATTTTAAAATTGGTTTGCCAGGAATATTCGAATCAGGAAATAGCCGATAAGATATTTTTGAGCGTACGTACTGTAGAAGGCTACCGTGCTCGCCTTTTCGAAAAAACCGGCTCCAAAAACCTGGTTGGCCTGGTAATTTTTGCCATCAAACATGGGATCATTAGTGTCTGAGTTTTAATGCGAAATTCGGAGTGTCAAATGCGAAGTGATTTTTAATTCGAAAATCGGAATGCCAAATGCGAAGTGGCTTTTAATGCGAAATTCGGAATGCCAATTTCGAAGTTTTTTTTAAAACCAGGATCCGACACTTTTCATTTCGCAATTGACACTTCGACTTCCGTATTTTATTCATTCCGCAATCGGCATTCCGCCCTCCGCATTTTTTTCATTCCGCAATTGGCATTCCGAATTTCGCATTTTATTCGCTCCGCCTTTCGCATTACCTTTGTTCCATGGAAACCATCAGCTGGCATGATTTTGAAAAAGTTGAATTGCGTGTAGGCACCATACTCGAAGTGACCGAATTTCCTGAAGCACGTAAGCCTGCTTTTAAGGTAAAGGTTGATTTTGGCCCATTTGGTATTAAGCAATCAAGTGCACAAATTACCAAACATTATAGCCCCGAACAACTGATCGGCAGGCAGATAGTTGGTGTGATCAATTTCCCTAAGAAGCAAATTGCAACTTTTATGTCGGAATTCCTGGTAACAGGTTTTGCCGATGAAAATGGCGATATTGTCCTTGCTTCTGTTGAACAAAATGTACCTAACGGCAGTAAACTGATCTGATGCGCTACTATACTTTCGGCGATGAGCCGGCAATATCCCCCGACGATTTTTTCATGGCCGAAGCGCTCAAGGAAGCGAAGCTAGCCCTTGCCGAGGACGAAATTCCGATTGGCGCCATTGTGGTTTGTAAAGGAAAGATCATTGGCAGGGGGCATAATTTAACTGAACGACTCAACGACGTTTCTGCCCATGCCGAAATGCAGGCCCTAACAGCAGCAGCCAATTTTTTAGGCGGCAAATACCTGCGCGACTGCACCTTGTATGTGACGCTGGAGCCCTGCGTAATGTGTGCCGGGGCCTCCTATTGGTTCCAGGTAAGTCAGATCGTTTTTGGTGCCTATGATACCCGTATGGGTTTCGGACGCCTCAATCAAAAAGTTACTCACCCCAAAACCATCATCACCGGCGGTATCCGTGAAAATGAATGCGCTGAGCTGATCCGCAGTTTTTTCAAGAAGAAGCGTTCTTAGTCGATAGTCCATAGTCGATAGTCCATAGTCGATAGTCCATAGTCCATAGTCCAAAGGCGACCGCCTTTGGACCCAATGACCCAATGACCCAATGACCCAATGACCCAATGACCCAATGACCCAATGACCCAATGACCCAATGACCCAATGACCCAATGACCCAATGACCCAATGACAAACAAAAAAGTTGACATTTAATAGAACAAAAGTGATTTACATAGCTTTATATTTGTGTCAAACGATTCACAAACTTTAAAATAGTTCATTATGGCATTTACACTACCGGCGTTGGCTTACGCTACTGACGCTTTGGAACCTCACATCGACAAAACCACGATGGAGATTCACCATGGAAAGCACCACCAGGCCTATGTTACCAATTTAAATAAGGCGCTTGAAGGAAAACCTGAGGCTGATAGCAGCATCGAAGATATTATCAAAAACATTTCTAAATTCCCGCCGGCGGTACGCAACAATGGTGGTGGTCATTTTAACCATACTATGTTCTGGACCTTGCTTTCACCAAGCGGTGGTGGCGAGCCTTCAGGTGCACTTGGTGCTGCAATTACCAGCACTTTTGGTTCATTTGCTGATTTTAAAACCAAACTTTCAGAAGCTGGTGCAACCCGTTTTGGTTCGGGTTGGGCATGGTTGATCGTTACAGCTGACAAAAAACTGGCTATCACTTCATCTCCAAACCAGGATAATCCTTTGATGGATATTGCTGAAGTAAAAGGCACCCCAATTTTAGGTATCGACGTATGGGAACATGCTTACTACCTGAAATATCAGAATCGTCGTCCTGAATACCTGGCCGCTATCTGGAATGTTATCAACTGGAGTCATGTTGCTGAGCTTTATGCCAAGGCAACAGCCTGATCAAATTAAATAAAATTTACGACGGCAGGATCAATCATTCTGCCGTTTTTTTATGCAAAAATATTTTTATGAAAGCCATTGTTTTAGCCTCCGCCGAAGAACCTATCGTTTATCAGGAAATCGAAAAACCGGTTATTGCAGATGATGAGGTTTTAGTTCAGATCAAAGCCGCAGCACTTAACCGGCGCGACTATTGGATCACGATCGGTAAATACGCCGGAATAAAATATCCATCGGTGCTGGGTTCAGATGGCGCTGGGGAAGTTGTCGATACCGGTATCGCCGTTGATAAAGGCTGGCTGAATCGAGAAGTGATCATCAACCCCAGTAACAATTGGGGGCCCGATGAAAGCCATCAGGGTCGCAACTTTACCATTCTCGGCTTACCGGAAAATGGTACGCTGGCCGAATATGTTAAAGTTAAGGCAGCTTATGTCTATCCAAAGCCTGCGCATTGGAGCTGGGAACAGGCTGCCGCATTGCCCTTAGCGGGCCTGACTACTTTTCGGGCTTTATTCACTAAAGGAAAGGCAAAAAAAGGCGACAAAGTACTGGTTACCGGTGTAGGTGGCGGGACTGGCGTTTTTACCTTACAATGGGCGGTAGCAGCGGGTTGCGAGGTGTTTGTTACTTCGGGTTCAGAAGACAAATTAGAACGCGCCAGGCACCTGGGTGCAGCAGGTGGAGCAAATTACCACTCGGGCGACTGGGCAGAACAACTTAAACAAGTTGCTGGTGGTTTTGATGTGATCATTGATAGCGCTTTGGGCGACGATTTTGATAAATTGCTCGACCTGGCAAATCCAGGTGCCCGCATTGTTTTCTTCGGAGGTACGGCAGGCAATATACCTGCACTAAATGGTCGCAAGATATTCTGGAAGCAATTGAAAATTTTAGGCACTACGATGGGTTCCGAAGCTGATTTTAAAGCGATGGTTGATTTTACGAATCAGCATCAGATAGTCCCGGTAATTGATGAGGTATTTTCATTTGCCAAAGCTGCTGAAGCTTTTAAAAAATTAGCCGATTCATCGCAATTTGGAAAGATCGTTCTTAAACCCTAACGAAGATGCTTCAATTACGTATCGAAGCGATAAAATGGGAAACCGCTGATATTGCTACCTTTTATTTAAAGGATACAGAGGGCAGGCGGGTGTCTTACCGGGCAGGGCAATTTATTACATTGGTGTTTAAACATCGCGATCAGGAGATACGCCGTTCCTATTCCTTGAGTTCGGCCCCCAACGAGGAACTTTTGGCGATCACGATCAAGCGGATCGCTAACGGCGAAATATCCCGCTACATGCTCAGCAAATTAAAGGTTGGGGATATTTTAACTGCAGTTGAACCGGCAGGTCGGTTTACTTTCAAAAAGCCGCAAGCAAAAGGCGACGTGTTTTTATTTGCTGCGGGTACGGGTATTACGCCGATATTTTCGCTGATAAAAGATAGGTTGTCCAAAGTAAGCAAAAGTAAATTGACCCTATTTTACAGCAGTAGTAACCAGGAAATATTATTCCGTGCCCGATTGGATGAATTGGCCGCAAAGTACCCTGAGCATTTCGCAATCGTTTACCTGATCAGCAGCGAAGGCAAGCGACTTAATAACCTGGATATAGAACGACTGATCAAACAATACCTGAACTTTGAACTGGAAGATGCGGAGTTTTTTCTCTGCGGACCCTTTTCGTATACGAGAATGGTTAGGTTGACGCTACTATACATGGGTATCGATGCCAATAAAATAAGGTCGGAAAAGTTCGTCATTGATACCATCAAAGTGCCCAACACGTTGGTCAACTATCCTCCCGGATTCGTCAAAATAAATTATAAAGGGGAACGCTTCGATATCGCTACCGGTGAAAACCAGACCATCCTGCAAGCTGCATTGCAAAACGGTATCCAGTTGCCTTATAGCTGCCGGGTTGGATCCTGTTCTACCTGCGCAGCGGTATGCAAAAGTGGGAAAGTGCTCATGTCAGCGAACGAAGTGTTAACAGATGATGATATTAATCAGGGTTTTGTTTTAACCTGTACAGGGCATGTTATTGGCGAAGGGGTGGAGATCGCTTTCAATTAAATGCGGAAGGTGGAATGCAAAATGCGAAGTGATTTTTAATTCGAAGTTCGGAATGCCAATTTCGAAGTGTTTTTTTTAAAACCAGGATCTTGTACATTCCTTCAGCAATTGACACTCCGCCTTCCGCATTTTTTTCATTCCGCAATTGGCATTCCGAATTTCGCATTTTTTCATTCCCCAATTGACATTTCGCCTTTCGCATTTAAAACCAATTCCTCAAATTTCCATCACTTCCTTTTTCTTGCGGCTTTTCATCCGCTTGGGGACAAATTCCAACAATTCATTCTTGAGTGCTTCGATCATTCTTCGTTTCAGAAAATTCTTTTGGATCACGATACTTACTTCGCGTGCAGGTTCGGGTGTTTTAAAATATCGTACTTTATCCAATTGCTTGTCGCTAAGATCGGTCAATGCTAATTCTGGTAATATGGTAGCCCCGTTGTTCTGATCGACCATCCTTTTTAAAGTTTCAACGCTACCGGTATTGTATTCAAAATGCTGGAAGCCTTTGGTTGATCTTCTGCGCTGGCAGATATTTAATACCTGCTCGCGCATACAATGGCCCTCATTTAATATCCATATTTCTTCCATATCGATATCATCCGGACTAATGCTTTTCTTTTTTGAAAGTTTGCTGTTCCTGGAAACGTAAGCCACAAAATTCTCATAGAAAACTGGTATTTCCGTCAGCGCAGCTTCGTGCAGGGGTGTAGACAGGATCCCGCAGTCGAGGGTACCCAATTTCAATTGCTGTACGATATCTTCGGTAGTTTGTTCCCAAACGATCAGTTTAACCAGCGGGTATTTAGCAATAAAACCGCTAATCATTTTTGGCAGGATATAGGGCGAAACTGTAGGGATGATACCAACACGCAGCTCACCCGAGAGTTCCTTTTGCCTGTCGGTGATCAGTTCTTTTATCTTTTCTCCTTCGCCCAATAATACCCGGGCTTGTGCAATGATCTCGGAACCAATTTCGGTAGGGATAACCGGCTGTTTGCTCCGGTCGAATATTTTTACACCCAGTGTATCTTCGAGTTTCTGTATTTGCATACTGAGCGTCGGTTGTGTTATAAAACACTTTTCAGCCGCACTCGAAAAACTCCGGTAAGTGTCAACTGCTACGATATATTCAAGCTGTGTAATGGTCATATAGATTAAATCTATTCAAATATAATAAATATTGATTTTATCTATAATAAATATTAGAAGTTTTTTGCTATCGGCATTAATTGAATGTTGGCAGCCCGGGCATTCGCTTTAAAAGCAGGTAGAACAATTCGCGGGCATAAAAAGCCATGGCTGACGAACAAACCATAGCTATCTAATAAATTTCTTGTGAGTTATTCCACCGTTACAGGTTACCATCCAACCGACGGGAACCAACACTTCAAATCCACCCCTTCAACTGGTCATTTTCTGGAGATGATTTTCATCCTCAATTTTTATTGGATTTTTAATACCTTTATTAGTAACCTTATATGAGAAATTTTTATTACGAAATTTGGGTTGATGCAATAGTGTGGGAGAAATCCACAAATGGACAGAGAAGAAACTGGAAGGTTTATACCCTCATTCCTATTTCTATATGTCAGGGAATCAACCTTCTTACGATATGTTTTTGGTGTCACATACCTATCTTTTTTGACATACACCTGTTCCCAATTCCACCTCTAAATGGATTTTTATCCTATTTAATAAGTCTATTTATTCCCTTCATAATTCTAAATTATTTCATTGTCATTCACAATCAACGTTATGAACGACTAATTGAAAAATATAAATACCATCGGGGAAAGTTTTACCTCTGGTATTTTTTATCTTCCCTCGGAGGATTTATCATTCCGATTATCATTGCTATGATTTTTTCGAGAATATAAATTAATTCAATCTGAGCTATCGGTAACTATCTTACTTCGGTCATTAACTGGTCTGACAAAGAAAAGAAGGTGATTTTGAGGTCTGTACCCGAAAAGGTTATCGTCTCACACGACCCTGTTAATAAGGTTCATCATCTCGATCTAGTACTGAGGATTCCTTTGGATTTTTCAGAAATTGAAAAGGGATATAAACGGAAAACTACGTACCCATTTACATCCCCTAAAATTTTGATAAACAGGGGAAATTCGTTTCCCCCAGATGCACTCTATTCCACTGTAACCGATTTAGCCAGGTTTCGCGGCTGATCGACATTACATCCCCGCATTACGGCGATATGGTAGGCCAGTAATTGCAATGGTATGGTTGCCAGTAAAGGAACGAATGCTTCGGCAGTTTGCGGTATCTCGATCACATAATCGGCCATGGCTTTTACGTCAGTATCCCCTTCCGTAACTATAGCAATAACGTGACCTTTTCTTGCTTTTACTTCCTGGATATTACTGATCACCTTTTCGTACGACGAATGGTGCGTAGCGATAAATACTACCGGCATATCGTCGTCGATCAGTGCGATCGGTCCGTGTTTCATTTCTGCTGCAGGGTACCCTTCGGCATGGATGTACGAAATTTCTTTGAGTTTAAGCGCACCCTCCAATGCTACCGGGAAAGCGTTGCCGCGGCCCAGGAACAGGCAATTGGTTGAATCTTTGAATTTTGCCGCAATTTCTTTTACGCGTTCATTTGATTGTAGTGCCCTTTCAACCAATTCAGGGATCTGGTTAAGTTCGGTCAGGTATTCTATCAATTTGCTTTGCGTGATGGTACCACGCTGCTGGGCAATATAAAAAGCGATCAGCGTCAATACCGTAACCTGCGCAGTAAATGCCTTGGTAGAAGCTACACCGATCTCGGGGCCGGCATGCGTATAAACACCCGCATCGGTAATACGGGGAATAGAGGCACCCACCACATTACAAATGCCAAAAATGGTTGCTCCCTTTTCTTTCGCAAGCTCAAGCGCAGCCATGGTATCGGCAGTTTCGCCCGACTGAGAAATTGCGATCACCAGGTCTTTTTCCGTTATGATCGGATTACGGTACCTGAATTCAGAAGCGTATTCAACCTCTACCGAAACGCGCGCATATTCTTCTATCAGGTATTCGCCAACCAGTCCGGCATGCCAGGAGGTTCCGCAGGCAATGATAATGATCCGATCGACATTCTTTAATTTTTCAACATATTCTTTAATGCCGCCTAGTTGAACTTTACCTAGTTGAGGATAGATCCTTCCGCGCATGCAATCACGTATAGAACGCGGTTGCTCGTAGATCTCTTTCAGCATGAAGTGTTCGTAGCCCCCTTTTTCAAGCATTTCCAGCTTGAGGTCAAGTTCTTGTATATAGGGAGTTTGAACAGTATTGTCGATATTTTTGATCAGCAGATCTTCGCGCCGGATATAAGCGATCTCATTATCGTTCAGGTAGATCACGTTTTTGGTAAATTCAACGATAGGTGTTGCATCCGAAGCGACAAAATATTCGCCCTTGCCAACGCCGATCACCATTGGGCTGCCTTTGCGCGCCGCGATCAGTTGATCGTGATCATCAGCACTCATGATAACGATAGCGTAGGCACCTATAACCTTATTAAGTGCTACGCGAACTGCTTCGCGTAAGTCGAGCCTGGTTTCCTGTTGTATATCTTCAATCAGGTGTACCAATACCTCGGTATCTGTATCGCTTAAAAAAACATGACCCTTAGCCAGCAGGGCCTCTTTGATGGTCGCGTAGTTTTCGATGATACCGTTGTGGATTATCGTGAGCTTCCTATTGCCCGAGGAATGCGGATGCGAATTGCGGTCGCTGGGGGCGCCGTGAGTCGCCCAGCGGGTATGGCCCATGCCTATGCTGCCTTTGGTATTCAGGCCTTCGGCAAATTTTTCAAGGTCGGCTACTTTGCCTGCCTTTTTATAAACTTTTAGCTCTTTATCAATTAAAGCTACCCCTGAACTGTCATATCCACGGTATTCGAGCCGATGTAAACCCTTGATAACGATGGGGTAAGCATCTCTGTAGCCTATGTATCCAACTATGCCGCACATAAATAGAAGTTTTTAAATTTAAAAAGTACAAAAATAGTTTACTGTTGGTTAAAACCAATGTTAGAACAAAATATAATCTGAAATAAAAATGGCCCTTGTTTAGGGCCATTTTATTATTGATTTATCTTAGTATAAATAATATTAAGCTTTATTCGGTACGGCGAGTTAGGATCGGTACCAACTGCTATCGTTCGGCCGGCTGTTTGGGTGGTAGGTAGGTAATCGACGGTGGTTTTATTGGTGGTATCCACCGGGGCAATGAAAGTGCCATAGTCGACTGTATTACCATCCATCAGGTCTTGTATATAGCCGGTAACTGTAAAGTGATAACTGTGGTTAGTGGGATTATAAAAGCCGCCAAAGGTGCTCAGTCCCCCTGATCGTGGATCGGTGCTCGAAGCGTCCTGCAATTCAATCGGCGTATGTGTAATGTCCCATTTGTACATACTTAACTTGGGTTGTGCTACATAAGGTATCGTGCTACCGGGCATAGCAGTGATCACAAGTTCAGCTCTGTTGATAACGATCCGGCTTCCTACTGTTTTTAGAATATTCTTCAAGTAAGGGAAACTGATCTTCGCTTTTAAGCCTGCTAAACCCTGGAAGTAGATCACATTACGTGAGCCGGTGGTAGTATTAGCCAGTTCAGTAGTCACCGCATTTGATGGTTTGCGAATAATCTGAGCCGAATGCGGTGAGGCAGTGCCCGATAATGGCAGGGATACAGACGAAGTATCAATTGTCGTTCCGTTTATAGAGTGATAATAGACATTCAGGGAGTCGGCAAGCGAAAACATGAAAGTGCCGCCAGAACCTTGCATTCCTGTTGGATCCATGCTAATAAATAACCCTTTCACGTTATTCAGGAAAACGGTATTTGACGACAATTGCGTGGTACCGGCGTTAAACAGAATATTATTGATAAAGTTTTTGCTAATAGGTATCCGTAACTGCGGTGCAACTTTGATCAAAGTGTCTGGCGCTCCTTTGATAATGTTAAATATTTTGATGCTGTCGTGTGTACGGGCATAGAAAGTGCGTGAACCGAGCAGGGTTGGATTATACGACCATTTGGAGGTGTTATAATAGGCCTGACTTGGCGATGGACGGGATGTTAACTGGTACACGTTAACCTTATATTGAGAGGTCAGCGAGTCGCCGTAGAAACCATCGGCATACTTCAAAGCAAGAACCGCCGAATCAATAATGATCGTACCAGTTGGCAGTAAATAGGAACTTTGACCGGGCAGGTTAAGACCAGCAATTATATTGGATTGTATCGTACCCAAAACCGGATCCTGGAAATAGCCAAGTGGGGTTTTTGTTAGGCCGGTAGTTACAATAGAGTCCTGAGGTTGAAGACCAAAAGCATAGTAGCCTTTGTCAGGAACTGTATTAATAACTATCGTAGAAGTATCAATCAGGTTGCCGGTCAATTGGGTATTGGATTTGATTCCAAGCCCGATGGCACCCTCGTTTTTACAGCCATTAAAAATAAAAAGACTTATCAACAGGGTTAATAAGTCTAACCGGAAGAATTTCATATCTGATCTCAAAGCTTATGCAACATGTACCAATTCTTCATTGGTAATTTCGTCGTAAAAATTGTAATAATTTTCGAAATCAGAAGTGGAATTGAACTCTAAAACGGGTTTATGGCTGTTTTTAACAATATTTAACACTTCATCGTCTGCGATATCGCTCCCAAATACCACTCCGTCGGCATATTGAACAGCACCCGCATGCAACGATGTATTTGTACCCTGGGCATAAGCTTCAGTGTGTGATTCGGTCATATCAGCCATAACAGCTTTGTTGGCGAAATCAGGATTCAGGCTGCCTGAAAATTCATTTTCGTAGATGGAATACACCACTTTTGAATTTTTGAAGGTTGGATCGTCCTTATAAGTAGTTTTAAGATAAGCCGGTACTAATGCACTCATCCAGCCATGGCAGTGAATAACATCGGGAGCCCAACCTAATTTTTTAACAGTTTCCAATGCACCTTTGCAGAAGAAGATCATTCTCTCGTCATTGTCGGCATAAAATTTACCCTCTTTGTCCGTAAACACATGCTTGCGCTGGAAATATTCCTCGTTGTCGAGAAAATAAACCTGCATCCGCGCTGCCGGGATCGAGGCTACCTTAATGATCAATGGATTGTCATTATCATTAATAATGATGTTCATACCCGATAAACGGATCACTTCATGCAACCGGTTCCGGCGCTCATTGATATTTCCGAAACGTGGCATCAGGATACGGATCTCGTAACCTTTTTCCTGCATTGCCTGGGGCAGCTGGCGCGTAATTTCAGAAATTTTTGTGAGCTCAAGGAAAGGTGACATTTCATGTGTAATGAACAGAAGCTTAGATTTGCCCATCTCTTGTCAGTTATTAAAATTATGTAAAGAAGTCAAAAAAATTGAGTCTGCAAATATAAGCATTATCTTATGAATTACCAACGGATTATGCAAGTTAGTTTTGGTTATATTTAAGCAATTACACAACTTTGCCGCATTTTTACCAATTTCCTCTTCATTGAAAATATTTACCAGTAAGCATAGTCTTGGCGAACACCTGGCAACTTTGCGTAACACAGCAAAAACAATTGGTTTTGTGCCAACAATGGGCGCGTTACACCCGGGGCACCTATCGTTGCTGGCTATTGCTCAGGCGCAAACCGACGTGGTGGTATGCAGTATCTTTGTTAACCCCACGCAGTTTAACGACCCGAAAGATCTGGAAAAATATCCCCGTCCGATTGAATCTGATATCGAAAAACTTGAACAGGCGGGCTGCGATATTTTATTTAATCCGGGTGTCAGTGAGATGTATGCTGCCAATGAGCAATGGCATTTAGAACTGGGCGAACTGGAGAATTTGTTGGAAGGTAAATTCAGACCAGGGCATTATCAG
>Ga0164297_10004516_pt1 | contig 12382 bp, 7 predicted proteins | sample GEODES058metaG_FD_113539 | JGI IMG/M metagenome (GOLD analysis project Ga0164297, IMG submission 113539) | Dystrophic lake water microbial communities from Trout Bog Lake, Wisconsin, USA - GEODES058 metaG | ecosystem: Environmental > Aquatic > Freshwater > Lake | place: USA: Trout Bog Lake... | reverse complement strand
CCTACAATAACATCAGCTATAGAAACATCTCGCATGAATTCTTCCATTACTTCTCGTATGGGAGCCTTTTTTCCTGGAGACAATTCATCCAAAAATACAAGTGGAAAACCCGCAGTGTCTGGTTCCATTCCTTTGCTTCTCGCATCTTCACGTGAAGTATAAATATGAGTAACGCGACTGCTTTCCGGTGAAATAGAAACATTGTCTGGTATATCAATATAAATATCTACTATTTTTGTCTCAGTTTCTGGATGGTCTGTATCGTATAAAATGTAACTTAATTGTGTTATGTGTGGCCAGTATTGCACCCAATGATCCCATATATCGGAATCTTTGGATACAGGGGGGCTTAATAATCCGGCATTGATGCTTTCTTTGTCTCTATAAGAAATAGATTTTGTTTTATATGCATGACTAATTGGATCTAAATTGGTGGTTTCTGTGTCAAATGCGAGTATTTTTACCATTTAAAAAAACAAATAAACTAATTGTATAATATATTGAAATATATTATTTATAATAATTTATAATAGTTTATGATAGATATATATTTATCATAAATATATGATATATGACATATTTGTATTTATTATCTATTATATAAAAATAAGACAATAAAATAATTTTCATGCTCACTAATGAGCAAGATTTTTTTATACTTTTTCTCGTTTAAAACGCAAATTATTTATAAAATAAGTAGAAATGAGAAATCTAAAATATTCTACTTATTTATAGAATTTTTTCTTTCCAACAATGAATCATTCTACCACGGGTTTAGATCCTTCCATATGGGGGCCTCATTATTGGTTCTTTTTACATACAATTGCATTAAATTATCCTCGTTGGCCTAATGACGTTACCAAAAAAAAGTATTATGACTTTGTTCAAAATATCCCCATGTTTCTTCCTGTAGAATCTATTGCAACTCATTTCAGTAAATTGCTGGATGAATATCCAATCAAACCATATTTAGATTCTAGGGATTCGTTTATACGTTGGATGCATTTTATCCATAATAAAATTAATGAACATTTGGAAAAACGTAAAATTTCTCTCTCCGAATTCTATGCAAATTATTACGAAGCATACAAACCCAAACAAGTTCAATGGATAGAGACATATAAACTTCGCAATAAGATAATTTATATTGTTTTACTATTACTTTTAATAAGTATAATTTATTATTTGTATAATAAATAAAAATTTCTAGGAATAATGGAAATGAAAAAGATAAAAAGGTTTAAATATAAATTATAGATAATATTAATTATAAATATACCCATATCTATATCTATAACAAATACCACAAACTAAAATATGAATAAGAATAATAATATTTATAATAATTGTGGAAAACAAGGTCATTTATTTCATCATTGTAAATTACCGATTACCAGTTATGGTATTATTTTATTTCGTTCTAGTTCTGTAGGGTTACAATTTTTGATGATTCGGCGAAAGGATAGTTATGGTTACATTGAATTTATACGAGGAAAATATACGAATCTAAATTTAATACAAATTCAGAAAATGATAGATCAAATGTCCTTAGAGGAAAAATCACGTCTTTTACAATATTCGTTTAATGAATTATGGAAAATGATGTGGGGAGAGAATAATTATATTCAATATCGTAGCGAAGAAGGTATTTCATCCAAGAAATTTGATGCACTGAAACACGGTATTTTTATTCAAGGAAAAATGTATAATTTGGAACAATTAATTCAACAAAGTCCTACTGCGTGGACGGAAACGGAATGGGAATTTCCTAAAGGGCGACGTAATTTTCAAGAGAAAGACATGGAATGTGCTTTGCGAGAATTTGAAGAAGAAACAGGGATTTCTCGTGAATTTATTTCTGTAATAGACAATTTACTACCATTTGAAGAAACGTATATTGGATCCAATTTAAAATCATATAAGCACAAGTATTATTTGGCTTATATAGATCAAGTTACGGACATTGAATTGAATTTTCAAAAAACAGAAGTAAGTAAGATAGAGTGGAAGACGATGGAAGAATGCATTGCTTCTATAAGACCTTATAATTTAGAGAAGATTCAAATGTTAAAAAATATCCATAAAATGTTAGAAGAATATAAGTTTTACGCATAGGGTCTCGGAAAACCAAGGAAATAAATATAAACTTTTATTATAATATATATTTATATTATGAATCTAGGTCCAGATCCAAATACAAATCCAATTGCAGTTGCAAATCCCAAGCCCATTCCGTTTCTGAAATCCATTACCGATGTGGAAGAGGAATTGAAAACTTTATATGAAAAGGGGAATTGTGAGACAACGCCGTTTTCTAAAGAATGTAACCAATTTCTTTTGCGGAAAGAATTCTTAGAGAGACAAGAATTGGCAGAAAATCCAGAAGAAAATGATTATTTATATCCAAATTTAAATGATCCCAATTTTATTATTAAAATTGCAGAAAAGAAGGAATTTCAAGATACAAATTATGACGGTACATTATACAACATCAAAGAACGCGCTGATATATTAGCCGACGCGGAATTTGAGTTGGCACCACATCAATCCTTTGTTCGTAATTTTCTCTCTTCGCAAACTCCTTACAATAGTCTTCTTTTGTTTCATGGTCTAGGAAGTGGAAAAACTTGTTCCGCCATTGGAGTATGTGAAGAGCATCGTGAATACATGAAGGCAGTAGGAATTTCAAAACGAATCATCATTGTTGCATCCCCAAATGTTCAAGATAATTTTCGGTTGCAGTTGTTTGACGAGAGAAAGTTAAAATTGGGACCGGGAGGAATATGGACTATGCGGGGTTGTATTGGAAACAAATTATTAAAAGAGGTGAATCCAATGGGCATGAAAGGTATACCAAAAGAGAAAATAATTCGTCAAATCAAAACATTAATTCAAAATTCCTATTTATTTTTGGGATATGGAGAGTTTGCCAATTATATTGCAAAAACGGAAAATATAGAAGCTTACCGGGAAAAACGAGGGCATCTGACCATAGGAAATCGGAAACAAAAAGGACCATCTCGTGAAGCTTTGTTTGAGAGAAATTTACGCAACGAATTTAATGATCGGTTGATTGTCATTGATGAGATTCATAATATACGAGAAACAGAAGAGGGAGAAAACAAGGTAGTTGCAACCCAACTCTTACATTTGGTAAAAATGGCGGAAGGCCTTAGGTTTCTACTTCTTTCAGCGACTCCAATGTATAATAGTTATAAAGAAATTGTCTGGTTATTAAATTTAATGAATTTGAATGACAGGAGAGCGGCAGTAGAAGTACGGGATATATTTGATGGCCAAGGGAATTTCAAAAAGAACAGTCAAGGAGAAGAAGTTGGCAAGGAGTTGTTGATACGAAAAGCAACAGGATATGTGTCCTTTGTGCGAGGGGATAATCCATATACGTTTCCTTTTCGCATTTATCCATCTTTTTTTTCTCTCAACAACACATTTGAAAAAATACCGTATCCAAAATATCAAATGAATGGAAAACAAATTGCAAGAGAAGAGGAAGAATTTCAAAAATTTTTAAAAATGGTGCAAGTCTATGCAGTTCAAATGGGTTATTATCAGAACATGGGATATAAATATATAATAGAGGTACTGCGAAATCGTGAAATACAGATTACGACCAAACAAGGTCAGGTAAGAGAAATGCCAACATTTGAGAACATGGATTCCTTTGGTTATCATATTTTACGTGTGCCATTGGAGGCTTCTATTATTGTGTATCCGATAGAGAATTTGGAAACGGTCGTCGCACAGATTCCTTCTATTTCGGAGCAAACTATCCCAACGGAGTTGGATTCAGGATCAGAATCACCCTTGGAATCTAGTGTAGAAGAACCCAAAGAAGAACAAGAACGCCGTGTTCAAGTTCAAATTACTCCCAAACCATCTACGGAACCTTCGGTTCGTAGTTATGAATATGAAGCGGAACCAACAAAAGTTGGCGGAAAAACAAGTTCCAAAGAAAGCGCGGATGAAGAAGAAAGCATCTCCGAAGAAAGCGCGGACGAAGAAGAAAGCATCTCCGAAGAAAGCGAAGAAAGTGAAATATACATAAATGCAAGCGATCTAACTGGAAAACGTGGTCTAAAACGCATGATGAATTATACTGACACAAATTCACCCCCTATTATGGGTGACTTTGAATATAAACGGGAAACCCTAACCAAGTATGGACGTATTTTTTCTCCCGAAGAAATTGGGAAATATAGTTCCAAAATTAAAACAATTTGTGACGAGGCAATGCGTGCAGAAGGCGTTCTTTTGATTTATTCAGAATACATTCCAGGAGGAATTATTCCGGTAGCGCTTGCCTTGGAAGAGCTAGGATTCCGTAGATATGGAGACAAAGCAAAAAATCTCTTCAAGGATCCGCCGAGAGAACCAATAGACGTAATTACAAACCAACCACGTTCTCCTGGGGATAAGTCATTTATACCTGCACGCTATATTATGATTACTGGCAATTCTCGTTTATCTCCAGACAATGATGCAGATATTAAAGCCGCGACAAATACAGATAATAAAGATGGACATAAAATAAAGGTTATTTTGATTTCACGGGCAGGTTCGGAAGGAGTAGATTTTAAATTCATTCGGCAAGTACATATTCTTGAACCCTGGTATAACATGAGCCGAATTGAACAAATCATTGGTCGTGGCGTGCGTAATTTTAGTCACAAAGATTTGCCCTTTGAAAAGCGCAATGTGCAAATTTTCCTATATGGAACATTGCTGGAAAATGGCGAAGAAGAATCTGCCGACATGTATGTTTATCGTGCTGCTTATTACAAAGCCATGTTAATTGGTCAGGTAACCAGATTATTGAAGGAGACTTCCGTAGATTGTTTAATCAATCATGATCAGACTCACTTCTCTCAAGAAAATATGCAGAAAACGGTGGAACAACAATTGTCAAATGGAATGACAATCCCTAATTTTCCGGTAGGAGATGCGCCTTATAGCGCAGCATGTGACTATATGGAAAGTTGTGATTATAAATGTTATCCAGAAATTACCGATGTAAATGAAGCCTTAACAAAAACCAATGAGGACACCTATAATGAGCCTTTTATTATGATGAATTTAGACCGTATTCTTCAAAAAATTCGTATGTTAATGAAGGAGCGTTTTTTCTATAAAAAAAATGAATTATTGCGTTTAATTAATATTCCCAAACCTTATCCATTGGTTCAAATTTATGCTGCGTTAACTCAATTGATAGAAGATAGTAGTGAGTTTATTATGGACAAATATGGACGCAATGGTTATTTAATCAATATTGATGATTATTATTTGTTTCAACCAAGCGAATTAAACTATCAAAATATTTCTATTTTTGACCGATCTGCGCCCATTGATTTTAAACACAAAGGTGTTCAATTGGATCTTTCTCTCGTAGGACAAAAAGAACACAAAGGACTTATGCGCACAGAAATGACAAAAGAAAAAGAACGTCGGCAGGAGGAATCGGCAACCGAAGGTGAGTTTAGAAATCCACCATATATTCAAGAACTCAAAGAGCAATTTCAAACAACAATTGAATATGCACGTTCCGGAGAAAAAATACCACGTGGTGAAGAGGATTGGTATAAGCATTGTGGAGTAACCATGAAAAAAATGGTTCACGAAGGGTTTCATGAATCAGTATTATTGGAATGTTTAATAGAACATATAGTAGATTTTATTCCATATGAAGAAAAAGTAAATTTGTATCATTATTATTACCAAAATGCGGATAAATTGAATAAACATTATGTGGAAAATAAATTTGAATATATGTTACGCCAAGCCATGGAAAAAAACGTGCTTTCTACACCGCGTTTTTTGGCACTGATTTTGTTTTCCAATACGGGACGCCATATTTTGATTTGGAAACCTTTAGAGAGAAAATGGGCAAATGCGGAACCGGAGGATGAATTAGAAGTAGCCGCAGAAGTGAGTAAAAAATATGGAATCAAAACGGAGAAATTTGCGCATGTAGTCGGGTTTGTGGGATGGGAGCACAAAAATCGGTATTTGGTATTTAAAGTAAAGGATATGAGTTCATTACGAAATAAGGGCGCTCGTTGTGATGAAGCAGTAAAATCAAAAAAAATTCAGATTTTAAATGAAATCGTGGGGAGAGAAAAATATACCAAGGAAAATACAAGGGGTGCGGTTCAAGCAGAATTGTGCTCTCTACAGGAAATGTTGCTGCGTTATTATAATAAAGAGAAAAAGGAAGATAAGATGTGGTTTTTAAATTATGAATTAGCAATGATTTACAAGTTTTAGCCAAAATCCAAAATCAGAGAACCTGGAAAAACCAGGAATAAATTAAAATTGAAGACAAATGAGTTAAAAGAGAATCTCTATGTATAATAGATTGATGGAAATGACATTAGAATCAATGAATAATGTGGCGGGTGTTCCGGGAACAGGTAAACCAATGACAGGAAGATATAAGAAGAAGGAAATGCGATATGGCAATATTTACTCCAAAGCGTTGATTACGCGCAGCATACGTATTCCGATTCGTTCAGTTGGAAAAAATATACAAGAAATATTGGAAAAGACTGTGAGCGATTTATTTGAAAACAAGTGTATTGTAGAAGGTTATGTAAAACCTGGATCCATTAAAATTATTACTTATTCTAGTGGTATTGTTCATGGAATTCATATTCAATTTGAAGTAGTATTTGAATGTATGGTTTGTTGTCCAGTAGAAGGCATGTTGGTTTCTTGCGTGGCTAAAAATATTACCAAGGCGGGTATTCGGGCAGAGACCGCAGATGAAAAACCGAGTCCCATGGTGATATTTGTAGCAAGAGATCATCATTACATGAGTCCTACTTTCTCAGAGATTCAAGCCGGCGACAAATTTGTGGCGCGGATTATTGGACAACGATATGAGTTGAATGATAAGTATGTTTCAGTAATTGCAGAATTAGTGGAAAAACCAAAGGAATCCAAACCGAGATTGATTATTGGAGGCGCTGCCGAAGAATCTTCTTGAAACAAATAATAATAAAGAAAAAGAGAAAGAAAACGACTTAAAATGAAAGACGTTTATTTTTTTATAGAATATGAACCAAGACACAAACACAGAGAATTTAATTTTTATCCGGGATAAGATTGAGCAAATGTCCAAATTTCATCAAGTGGAAGTGTTGAAGATTTTAAACAAATACTCCACCGTTACATTAAATGAGAACAAGTATGGAGTTCATGTGAATCTAACAGATTTGGACCCATCCATTATTGAAGAGATAAAATCGTATATTCAATATGTGAATGCTCAAGAGAATAATTTAAACGTCCTGGAAAAACAGAAGGAGGAATTTCGTAATATATATTTTACAAAAGATAATAAAGAGATGATTGGAAATTTCAATTAAGGACACCTTCTATTGTATTCATAATGCAAAATTATGGTAAAATACTCGGCAAAAATAAAAATTTCACTAAATCTTTATCAAGTGAGATTTTTGAATTATGTAAACCCTATATTTTCACAACGGAAAATAGAAAACAATGGCAGGCAAAGAATAACTATATACAAAATGCAAAAGTGAATACGAATACAAATTCAAATACAGTTGCAAATAAAACTATAGATATAAAGAAGGTTGTGCCTTCTTGGATGCCCAAATCGCGCGCAGCGCCTATTGAGACACGACCTGTTTTTGTGCCACAGTCCACGTCCGCGCCTACACCAAGTTCCATACAATTAAAAAAGTCATTAGAAACGCATTCACGGTTTTTTTATCCCAAACAAAAAGATTCTTTATTTTGGTGTTTTTTTATCCTTCATCGCGGGTTTGGAGAATATGAGTACCCTGGTACAACTACTTTTGTTCGTGAAAAAGAATTGAAATTTGAATATATTGAGAAGCTTCGGCTTTCCAAACAAACATTGAAAACAAAGAAAATTCGGAACATTCGCGAAGATGTAGAAGACGAGTTGGCAAATAAGGAACGCATTGGACATAAGACATTTCTTGCATTATGTATAGCTCATAATATTAATGTTTTGTTTATTCATAAGAAAAAGTGCTTGGAATTTGTCACGTCAGAAGATGAGCCAATTCATGTGATCCACCAAACAGATGATCCTCTTCGTTATTCGTATGAAACGGAAGTTTCACCTGAACAAATGAAGAAATACCGAACAACCTATTTTTTATGGGAAAATATAGACAAACCATTGAAGGCGCCTTCTGCCTATAAATCGGCAGAATTACGGGAATTGTGTATCAAAGCAGGTGTTCCTTTGATTGACGGAGATAAGAAAACCAAGAAGGAATTATATGATCGTTTATTGTTGGCATTGTAATAATGTATCTTGTATATTATATCTTATAACTTGTATATTTTATGTAATACAATATACACCATTTAGAATTAGAATAAACAAGATGATGCGATAACTAACAAAAAATTTAAAATTGAAAATTAATTTGGATATAAATATATTCACAAATATATATATATTATAGAAAGAAATGGCATTCAAATCAAAATCCAGGGGTGCGCCACCCAAAAAACAGACGGCGCAACCCCCACAAGTAGAAATGGAAAGCATGATTCGCCAATTCATGGGAAATCATCCATATGTGAAAGATCCTCGTAAAAATAATGAATTAGAAGTGAGATTTGGTACACGAGGCATCAAACCGCTGACAAAAATAGATTACGATAATGTCATTCGCAAATTGAAATCTTTGGGATTTATTTGTGCCAATGAAAATGGCGTGAATATGTTGCGTATTCAAAATGAATTCTTAGATGTTCATACAGGACAATTTCAAATGTCCCCCGTGCGTACAGAAATACATGGATTTCACGGAGTTCAAGAATATTGTCGTCATAATGATATTAAAAAAATGATTGGAAATCGGGATTTATCTTATTCCGTCGGATTTTTCAAAAAAACGGGATATAAAAATAGCGAAGGGGATAGATTACCTCCAGTAAATTTTGATGATTTTAATTTTCGCGTAAGTTATCAAATAGAAGAAGAACTTTCTATTGGAGGTGGAATCGTCCGAGGGATCTTGGATAATTGGACAAAAACCAAAAAAACGTTTCGTTATATCAATCGCGTTACATTTCAACATGAAGACATACCTATTCGTGTGGATTTAAGCATTGTAAAAAACTCGCGCTTTGTAAATCGTGAAATGGAAAAAACATATACAACAGAAGAATCGGGGGTATTTGAAAATCCGGAAAACTATGAAATAGAATTGGAGGTAAATAATGAAAAAATCGGACCAGCGACGTCATGTGATACACCTGAAGAGTTACTTCTTCAAATACGCAAGACAATCAAATATGTGTTAATGGGATTACAAGATACAAATTATCCTATTTCTTATCCGGAACAACGAAGTGTCTTGGAAGATTATATGAAATTAACTCACGGTCCCGAGAAATTTAATCCAGAGAAACGTATTTATCCAAGCGATTTTATTGGTCCTTCTTCTTATACATTACAAATTCAAAACATTGTTCCAATAAAAGAAAATGCCAATATTCCCAACATTCGGCGCGAATATACAGTGACGGACAAAGCCGACGGAGAACGCGCCCTGCTTTTGATTTCCGGAAATGGGAAAATGTATCTGATCAATACGAATATGAAAGTGATTTTCACAGGAGCACAAACAAAAAATCGGGAACTATATAATACGTTGATAGACGGTGAGATTGTCGCTCATGATAAACATGGCAAGTTCATTAATTTGTATGCTGCATTTGATGTTTATTTTATTAATAAACAGGATGTTCGCGCCATGGGATTCATGCCGCAAAAGACCACTGACAAGCCATCCAAATTTCGGCTCCCCCTTTTGAAAAATGTCATGCGCGCATTACAACCAGAATCAGTGGTTCCTGGCGCATCTGCATCTCCCATACGTTTGGAATGCAAGCAATTTTATCCGACAAGTACGACCGATTCTATATTTACTGCATGTAACTTTATTCTAGAAAAGGAGCGAGAAGGCCAATTTGAATATAATACCGACGGCCTCATCTTTACTCCTGCACTTATGGGGGTGGGTGCGGACGAAATTGGAAAAACGGGTCCCCTTACCAAAAGCACATGGGAGTATTCTTTCAAATGGAAACCGCCGCAATATAACACAATTGACTTTTTGGTGACTACTGTAAAGACGGAAACGGGTGCCGATCAGGTGACACCTATTTTCCAAGATGGCACAGACATGACAAAAACGACGCAATTCAGTGAATATAAAACGATTGTCCTGCGTTGTGGGTTTGATAAACGAAAGCACGGATATTTGAATCCATGTAATGATGTTTTGGAAGATCGTTTGCCAAATTACAAGGACATTGACGACGAAAAAACCTATCAGCCTGTGCAATTCTATCCCACCAACCCATATGATCCAACCACAGGCATTTGTCATATTATGTTACAAAAAGATGACACCGGAGCAGCGCACATGTTTTCGGAGGAGAATCAGGTCTTTGAGGATAATACCATTGTAGAGTTTCGTTATGATATTACACGGGAAAAGGGTTGGCGATGGATTCCATTACGTGTGCGATATGATAAGACAAGCGAATTGCGGCAAGGCGGAACCAATTTTGGAAATGCATATCATGTTGCCAATAGCAATTGGCATTCTATTCATAATCCAATTACGGAAGAGATGATTTCCACTGGACAAAATATACCAGAGGAAGTGAATGACGACGATATTTATTATAATCGCGTTACGAGTGCAAATAAGACTCAAGGACTTCGTGATTTTCACAATTTATTTGTAAAGAAGAAGCTCATTGTAAGCGTGAGTAGTCCAGGAAATAATTTGATAGATTACGCATGTGGAAAAGGCGGTGATTTTTCCAAATGGATACAGGCAAAATTGGGATTTGTCTTTGGCATAGACATTTCCAAGGATAATTTAGAAAATCAGTTGGATGGCGCTTGTGCGCGATTTTTAAATTATCGTAAAAAATTTAAGCATGTGCCATATGCGCTTTTTGTAAATGGAAATAGTAGTGCGAATATACGCTCAGGTCAAGCCATGTTGAATGAAAAGGCAATGCAAATTACCCGTGCTGTTTTTGGAAATGGTACACGCGACGAAGAGAAGCTGGGAAAGGGCGTTGTAAGACAATTCGGCAAGGGGGAAGAAGGGTTCCAAATTTCGTCGTGTCAGTTTGCATTGCATTATTTCTTTGAAAATCAAACGACATTACAGAACTTTTTGAGAAATGTGTCGGAATGCACCAAGATCGGTGGATATTTCATTGGTACAAGTTACGATGGGAAGGCTATATTTCAACTGTTGAAAAATAAACAACCTGGCGAAAGTATAGAAATATACGAAGGGAGAACCAAGATTTGGGAAGTACGCAAGGATTATTCTGCTACGGAATTCCAAGATGATGTTACTAGTGTAGGTTATCAAATTAGTGTATATCAAGAATCTATTAATAAAATGTTCCCGGAGTTTTTGGTGAATTATGATTATTTGCAAAGAATGATGGAGAATTATGGATTAAAATTGGTTACGCGAGAAGAAGCGCAGTCACTGGGTCTACCGGAAGCAACAGGCATGTTTTCCGACATGTATCAACAAATGCAGGAAGAAGTGAAACGAGATCGGTTTAAAAGAAATGATTATGGTAATGCATTAGACATGACTCCCTATGAAAAACGAATTTCATTCTTGAATCGGTATTTTGTATATAAAAAATTGCATCACGTGAATGCCGAAAAAGTGGCAATGGAAATGCTAGAAGATACTGGGTTAGAATTGATGGAAGAAAAGAAGCTCACAAAACAAGCAATGCAAATTGCCAAAAAGGAAGAAACCAAAGAAAAGAAATTAGAAAAGAAAGAACAACCCAAGGTCAAACGCCTACGTCAAAAATTAGTCTTACAATCAGCATACTCTGCTACACCGGAGCCAGAGATTCCAGAGGCAAAAATACCAGAAGAGAAACTAGATGTAGAGATCGTTTTGGAAGAGGAAACACCAAAACAGGTAGAACCGGCTGCGCCAAAGAAAACACGTGCGAAAAAGACAAAATTGGTATTGAAGGAATGAAGAATGAACAAGGAACAAACCAACTTAAAAATAATCATATAAATAATAACAAGCCAAATAAGGCCATGAGTTATTATTTATTACCATATAAAAATGCTTATATTGAAATTGCTCCACGTATTTATCAAAAAGAATCATGCAATCAAACAATAGAACATATGCCATATATATGTCCGAGTTTGCAGTCTTATTTGTGTCAAATGAATCAACAAATATTGACTCTTGTAGAAGAACGAGGAGATACTATAGAATTTCTACAAACATTAGTGAATCCATATCAATATATTTTTTCCAAAGTTCCT